>Ga0302215_10003502_pt1 | contig 10491 bp, 8 predicted proteins | sample II_Fen_N3_1_FD_194580 | JGI IMG/M metagenome (GOLD analysis project Ga0302215, IMG submission 194580) | Peat permafrost microbial communities from Stordalen Mire near Abisko, Sweden - II_Fen_N3_1 | ecosystem: Environmental > Terrestrial > Soil > Wetlands > Permafrost | place: Sweden: Abisko... | reverse complement strand
CTTTGTCACGGGCTTCACCAATTTGTTTTGAAATGGCGGGACGTTGCACTCTTTCCAATTCGTTAAGTTCCTCTACTAATTTTTTATAACCTTCGGCGGTCATATAATTTGTTGCCATATCTTTTAGTATTTAATGATCCTTTTTTTAATCCATATAACAAAAAAGAATTCCGACCATTACCGCCGGAACTCTAAATCTAATGTGTTATTTAATATTCTGGGCAAATATACATGCTTTTTTTAATTTCAAGCCGGTACATTTGAATTTAATTGCTATTTAACCAATATTTTATTATGTTTTAAAAACCTTTACTATCAAAAGTTTTCATTCGTTGTACAAAAATAGTCATTCCTTTTTAAAAAACAGACTATAATGTGTGCTTTTTTTATGCGGGGATATAAAATAAAACAATGGGTAACTTCACAGCCACCCATTGCACATTTTAACCTAAACCTTAACTATGAAAAATTTATCTGTTTGTTTACTCTGCAAATGTGGGAATAATTTTTTAATCGCACAAACATTTATTGCTAAAAAAAACAATCTTTCCTCAATTGGGATGCCAAAATTTAATTTGCTCAATGATAAATAATTCATTATTAATTTCTTGAGAATGATAATCGAACTAGTTAAAAATTGCAAAAACATAATTCTTTCGTAATATAATTTTAAAGTGTACCTTTGTGGTACTAATTGAAACTCATAAAAATGAATATAAACGAACATTCTGACGCTTCAACGGACTTTAAATCCGCCTTGAACGACAAGAAACTTTTTATTGAAACGTACGGTTGCCAAATGAATGTAGCCGATAGTGAAGTGGTTGCTTCCATCATGCAAATGGATGGATTTGCCCTGACAGACAAAATAACGGAAGCAGATGCTATTTTTGTTAATACATGTTCTATCCGCGATAATGCCGAGCAAAAGGTAATAAACCGGCTCAGGTTTTTTGAAACGCTTAAGCGAAAAAACAAAAAACTGATTATTGGCGTCATTGGTTGCATGGCCGAACGGGTCAAAGATGAGCTAATAAACAACTATGGTGTAAACATAGTTGTTGGTCCGGATGCTTATCTGGATATCCCCAATCTGATAGGAATTGTAGAGCAGGGCAATAAAGCAATCAATGTTGACCTTTCGACAACCGAGACCTACAGCGATATTCTGCCAACCCGAATCAGCAAATCTATATCCGGATTTATTTCCATTATGCGTGGCTGCAATAATTTTTGCTCCTATTGCATCGTACCTTATACCCGGGGACGGGAACGCAGTCGTGAAGTAGAAAGTATATTATCTGAGCTTAGCGATTTACAGGCAAAGAATTATAAGGAGGTGACATTATTAGGTCAAAATGTAAATTCGTATCATTATGAAAAGGATGGCGAAATAATTGAATTCTCTGATTTGTTACGAATAGTAGCCGAGGCTGCTCCCGGTATTAGATTCAGGTTCTCAACTTCACATCCAAAGGATATGAGCGACAGGACCCTCGAAACGATTGCCAGGTATCACAACCTTTGCAAGTCAATTCATCTTCCTGTTCAATCAGGGAGTGATAAGATATTAACGCTCATGAAGCGAAAATATACCCGGGAATGGTATTTAAACCGTATAGCAGCGATTCGTCGGATTTTACCGGATGCCTCTATCAGCACCGATGTGTTTTGCGGTTTTCACGATGAAACTGAAGAAGATCATCAGGAAACACTGTCACTTTTACGAGAAGTAAATTTTGATCTGGCATTCATGTTTAAATACTCTGAACGTCCGGGAACATTTGCAGCTAAAAATTTACCGGATAATGTTTCAGAAGAAGAAAAACTACGCCGGTTAGCCGAAATAATTGAAATTCAACGTGAACTGACGAATCAGAAAAATCAGCTCGATATTGGTAAAACGTTTGAAGTATTAGTTGAAGGATTCTCTAAAAAATCGAAAGAACAACTATTCGGGCGAACTTCACAAAACAAAGTGGTTATTTTTCCACGACCCGGACGTCAGATCGGAGAAACCATACAGGTAAAAGTTTTGAGTGCTTCTTCGGCCGCTCTTATCGGGGAAGTAGTAGAAATGTAAACTCATTACAATAACGCACTATGCCCAATGGGTCTAAACTAAATAAAAGCAATAATGCCATCCGGACTAAGGATCATTATTGCTTTGTGGTTTAATAAAGGTGAGTATCTGACCTACAGTGAAATGAAAGGAATAATACATTTTAATTTTATTTAAAAATGAAATAAATAATTCCTTTCACATTCTTTTCGTTCATTTATGATGATAATTGATGTCCTTACTTTATCTTTGCCTGTTGCACTTTCATAATACAGTATATCCCTCTTTTCTATAAGGCTTTAAATCAAAGCTGTAAAGTTATTAAAGAAATTTTTCCGTAATAGCTTGCATGATCGAAACGAATGCATTACTTTTGCGTAAAATTACGAAAAGGCATTAAGTATTGTTAAAGTAAACAATATAAGGATATTATGATCAACTGCTGCCAGCCAATTACTTCGAACTACTAACTTTAATAAACATATTACAAACTAAAACAAAAATCTATGTGGTTAATTGATTCCTCAATTGGGAGAAAGCTTATTATGAGTATCTCGGGAATTTTTCTCGTGCTGTTTTTACTGTTTCATAGTCTCATGAATATCGTGGTGATTATATCTCCATCGGGATATAATGCCATTTGTGCATTCCTGGGAGCGAATTGGTATGCAGTGGTTGGTACAGCCGTTTTGGCAGGTGGATTTGTAATTCACATTTTATATGCCTTGTTTTTATCTTACCAAAACATGCGTGCCCGCGGGAACGAAAGTTATTCAGTAACTAAAAATCAAAAAAGTGTTGAATGGTCCTCTCAAAACATGTTCGTGTTAGGATTAATCATTTTTGGTTTTCTGCTATTGCACCTTTACAATTTCTGGTATAAAATGCAATTTGTAGAACTGACAGGCATTGAAACAGGCCAATTCATTCCGGGTGATGGTGCTGCTTATGTGAAGGACTTATTCAGTAGCCGGATATATTGTGTTGTTTATCTTGTGTGGCTTTCAGCGTTATGGTTCCATTTAACCCATGGAGTATGGAGTTCGCTTCAATCAATCGGTATTAACAACAAGACCTGGTTACCAAGAGTGAAAGTAATCTCGAACATTGTTTCTACCATTGTGATTTTGATGTTTATGTCAATCCCGGTGTATTATCTGTTAGGTTGCGGTTCATGCATTTAATTGGTAAATTGTAAATCATAAAAAATAGTAAATAAGAATATGACAAATAAACAAGATTCTACCAAGGTAGAAACAACTAAAATAGATGCCCGTATTCCTGAAGGAGCATTGGCTGAGAAATGGAGTAATTATAAAGCACACCAAAAACTTGTTAATCCTTCCAATAAACGTCGCCTTGATGTGATTGTAGTAGGTACCGGGTTGGCCGGAGCTTCAGCAGCTGCTTCCATGGCAGAGATGGGCTTTAATGTGTTGAATTTTTGTATTCAGGATTCACCACGTCGTGCACACTCTATTGCTGCACAGGGTGGTATTAATGCTGCAAAGAATTATCAGAATGATGGCGATTCGGTGTATCGTCTTTTTTACGATACTATTAAAGGGGGCGATTACCGTGCCCGCGAAGCAAATGTATATCGTTTGGCAGAAGTGTCGAATGGTATTATCGACCAATGTGTGGCACAAGGTGTTCCTTTTGCCCGCGAATACGGTGGATTACTTGATAACCGTTCTTTTGGTGGCGCTCAGGTATCCCGTACGTTTTATGCCAAAGGCCAGACCGGACAGCAATTATTATTAGGTGCTTATTCTGCATTAAGCCGTCAGATTGGAAAAGGTGCAGTGAAATTATACTCGCGTTATGAAATGCTTGACGTAGTCATCATTGATGGCAGAGCACGCGGAATTATTGCCCGGAATCTAATTTCCGGTAAGATTGAACGATTCTTTGCTCATGCTGTTGTTGTTGGTTCGGGTGGTTACGGAAATACATTCTTCCTTTCTACCAATGCCATGAATTCAAACGGGTCGGCACTGGTTCAAATGTATAAGAAAGGTGCATATTTTGCAAATCCTGCTTATGCTCAGATTCACCCTACCTGTATACCTGTTCACGGTGACAAACAATCGAAACTGACCCTGATGTCCGAATCGCTTCGTAACGATGGACGTATTTGGGTACCAAAGAAAAAAGAAGATGCTGAAGCTATCCGTGCAGGAAAGAAAAAAGCAACTGACCTGGCTGAAGGTGAACGCGATTATTACCTGGAACGTCGTTATCCTGCTTTTGGTAACCTGGTACCACGTGATGTAGCATCCCGTGCTGCAAAGGAACGTTGTGATGCCGGTTTTGGTGTTGGAAATACAGGATTGGCTGTATACCTTGATTTCTCGGATGCGATCAACCGTTTGGGCGAAAATGTGGTACGTGAACGTTACGGTAACCTATTCCAAATGTATGAAAAGATCGTTGATGATAATCCGTACAATATGCCTATGATGATTTACCCAGCCATGCATTATACCATGGGTGGAATCTGGGTGGATTATGAACTTCAGACTTCAGTAAAAGGATTGTTCTGTATCGGTGAAGCAAACTTCTCTGACCACGGTGCAAACCGCCTGGGTGCTTCTGCATTGATGCAGGGTCTGGCTGACGGATATTTCGTATTGCCTTACACCATTCAAAACTACCTGGCCGATCAGATTCAGGTTCCACGTTTAAGTACAGAACTTCCTGAATTCGAAGAAGCAGAAAAAGCAGTAAACGATAAAATCAAAAAACTCATGAGCATTCAGGGTAAACACTCGGTGGATTCCATTCACCGTGAGTTGGGTCTGATCATGTGGGATTTTGTTGGTATGGGACGTAACAAAGCAGGATTGGAAACAGCACTGGAAAAAATCAAAGCTGTCCGTAAAGAATTCTGGAGCAATGTATATATTCCCGGAACAGAAGGTGACCTGAACAATGAATTGGAAAAGGCACTTCGTGTAGCTGATTTTATTGAAATTGGTGAATTAATGGCCCGTGATGCCCTGATGCGTGAAGAATCGTGTGGTGGTCACTTCCGTGAAGAATTTCAAACTCCCGAAGGCGAAGCATTACGTAATGATGAAGATTTCTCATTTGCATCATGCTGGAAATTTGCAGGAGAAGGAAAAGAACCGGAATTGTTGAAAGAAACACTCGATTATGAGTTTATTCACCGTCAACAACGTAATTATAAATCATAAAGTAATTCCTAACAAAATAGTAATGGAAAAAAGTATAAATATAACGCTGAAAATCTGGCGTCAGGCAGGTCCGAAATTTAAAGGTGCTTTCGAGACTTATAAATTAGATAATATCTCCACCGACAGCTCTTTCCTCGAAATGATTGATGAGCTTAACGAACAATTAATTACTGAACGCAAAGAACCGATTGCTTTTGATCACGATTGTCGCGAAGGAATCTGTGGTATGTGCAGTCTGTACATCAACGGGCAACCTCACGGACCTGATGGTGAAATCACTACATGCCAGTTACACATGCGTAACTTCAAAGATGGTCAAACCATCACGGTAGAACCATGGCGTTCGGCAGCATTCCCTGTTATCAAGGATTTAATGGTCGATCGTGGTGCATTTGATAAAATCATTCAGGCAGGTGGATTTGTTTCTGTTAATACCGGTGGTATTCCTGATGGAAATTCAATTGCTATTGGCAAAGATATTGCAGATGAAGCTATGGATGCAGCATCATGTATTGGTTGTGGCGCATGTGTGGCAACTTGTAAGAACGGTTCTGCCATGTTGTTTGTTTCGGCTAAAGTAAGCCAGCTGGCACTTCTTCCTCAGGGAAAAGTAGAGGCTGCTCAACGTGCGAAAGCCATGGTAGCCAAAATGGATGAACTTGGTTTTGGTAACTGTACCAACACCGGAGCCTGTGAATCGGAATGTCCTAAAAATGTTTCAATCTCCCATATCGCACGGTTGAACCGTGAGTATCTGGTTGCTAAATTTAAAGGCTGATCATTTTAAGCTGATGTTTAATAAAAAGACCGCTTCGATTTTCGAAGCGGTCTTTTTAGTTTACTTCTGTTTCATGATTACCACTTTTGAGATAATTTTTCAACAGCATCAACTGTGTAAACATTGTTGTTATCAATATCAATATTTGAAAGAAGTGCTCTGTCCAATAAACCTGTTTTGTTAGTTTAGTTGGTTTAGGTCTTTGTATTGATTCATTAATCAGGTTTTCAATCTTCACAAAAACGATTTCATCATCCAGAATAATTATTCAAATAATTGGCGTTTGAAAGGAATATATTGTTGAAACAATCAACTGTTATTTTTAGTTGGTTGAATAGTTTGTTATGGTATTCATACATTTTATATTTCTCAGTAAAATAAATTAGTTTCCATTCCCAATTTACATGCAAGTCCAGTATCTTTGCACCTTCATTTAAAAAATAAGAAAATGGCATTAATATTATCAGTGCGGGGATTTACCCCGCAAATAGGAGAGGATTGCTTTATAGCTGAAAATGCAACCGTAGTAGGCGATGTCATCATGGGTAAAGGATGCAGCGTTTGGTTTAATGCGGTATTGCGTGGTGATGTAAATTCAATCAGGATAGGCAATCATGTCAATATACAGGATGGTTCGGTATTGCATACTTTGTATCAAAAATCGACCGTGGAAATTGGTGATTACGTATCTGTTGGTCACAATGTGACCATTCATGGAGCTAAAATAAACAATTATGCGCTGATAGGGATGGGTTCCATATTATTGGATTATGCCGAAATAGGGGAGGGGGCAATCATTGCCGCCGGAGCATTGGTTTTAAGTAATACAATTGTTCCACCTTATACCCTGTGGGCAGGTGTACCGGCTAAATTCATTAAAAATGTGGAACCTGAACAAACCAATGAAATGAACCGGAAGATTGCCCATAACTATGCTATGTATGCCGGATGGTATAAGGAAGAAAGTGGTTTGTAGTTTAAAGTTTATAGTTTATAGTTGGCAGTAGGTATGGGATAATGAGATTAGTAGCTGTTTAAATAGACTTATTTTAAAAATAAATATTTCAAAACGAAGTTGCCTTGTTAATTTACAAAAAAAATACATATCTTTGCGAACGAAAGTAAATAAACAGTTAAATATATGTTGATAGGGAACCTGATTAAACAAGAGTGGAAAAAAAGCTACAGGGCTCAGGGGTTTTATAAGAATCTGGCAGTAAGCATTATGCTTGGGTTTTTTGCTCTGTATATGGCAGTTGCTTTTCTTATTTTAGGTTTTTCACTGAATGACATCCTCGAAAAAGTACATCATACTCTTAATCCTGTACAGTTATTCAATGGTGCTATGTTATACATCCTGATGTTGGGTTTGGCAATCCGATTTTTTATGCAACCATTGAATACCTTTAATTTGCCGCCTTATCAGGTACTTCCGGTCAAACGCAGTACACTGATTAATTTTCTAATGCTTAAACCTCTAGCCAGTCCGGTCAATTATTTTTTATTACTGGTTGTTGTTCCTTTTGCTTTTAAATCAGCAGTAGGTTATTACAGTATGGCCGTAGCAGTGAGATTTATTATTTGTTTTATTTTTTTAGTGTGGTTCGATTCATTGACCGCTGCTTTTTTAAAAAGAAGATTCGGTACAGGTCTGGTATCATTTTTTATTGTAATTCTTACGATACCCGGCTTTGCAGCATTGGAGTATTTCAAGATTTTCTCACTATTCGGTATCTCCATAAAATTCTTTGATTTTATCATTTTAAACGCCATTGGACTATTTATTCCAATGTTGGCAGTAATTGCTTCATATTTGTTGAATCGATGGTTTTTTTCAAACAATTATTACCCTGAGAAATTTAACAGTAAAATTAAAAGCAATAATTCAGTTGCCGGTGACCTTTCCTTTTTAAATCGTTTTGGAGTGGTAGGTGAAATTATATCATTGGAAATAAAATTGATACTGAGGCATAAACGCACAAAAAGTATCCTGTATCTTTCCGTAATATTCTTGTTTTACGGGTTGATTTTTTATACCAATAATGTGTATGCTAATAATTATGGAATGTTGTTTTTCGCAGCCATGTTTATTACAGGTTTCCTTATGCTGATGTTCGGTCAATGGGTAATCAGTTGGGACAGTTCTCATTTTGACACGCTCATGACTAAAAATATACCTGTCAGAACCTATTTAAATGCCAATTATTACTTGTTGATAAGTTTCAACATCATTTGTTTTGTAATCACAACCCCTTACTTTCTGTTTGGGATGAAAATTGTGTATTTACATCTTGCTGCTTTTCTGTTTAATATAGGGGTAAACGTGTATTTGCTTATCTTTCTGGCTACGTATAACAACCGGCGCATTGATTTGTCGAAATCATCTGCCATGAATTACCAGGGTACAACCTATAAAAGCTTTCTGATTGTACTACCCATCATGTTTTTACCAATGATTATCGTGTACGTCATCACAGCTATCAGCTCAGTCAATGTAGCACTCTCTATACTTTCAATCTTAGGATTAACCGGAATCTTATTCCGGAATCAACTAATGACCCTGTGCGTCAATCAGTTTAACCGCCGGAAATATAAACTGGCGGAAGGATTCAGGGAAGGGGAGTGATTTTATGATGTGATGATGAGATAATGTGATGATGAGATGATGTGATGATGTGATGATGTGGTGATGTGGAGATGTGGTGATGTGATGATGTGATGATGTGGTGATGTGGTGATGTGGTGATGTGGTGATGTGGTGATGTGGTGATGTGATGATATGGTGATGAGATGATGTGGTGATGTGGTGATGTGGTGATGTGGTGATGTGATGATATGGTGATGAGATAATGTGATGATGTGGTGATGTGATGATATGGTGATGAGATAATGTGATGATGTGATGATGTGATGATGTGGTGATGGTTAGATTAGGAGGCAATAGCATGATTGTCAAATTAATTATTCAATTAAACTTATAGCCAATAATAATTGCTCAATTGACTAATCAAATAATTTACCAATCAACCCAATAACCCTCCCGATAGTTATCGGGACAACTTAATAAAAATATTCAATTTATCAATCAATTATAGTCTCAATTCATTATCATATCAACACATTATCATATCATCACATCACCACATTATCATATTAACACATCAACACATCAACACATCATCACATCAACAACATGATCCAGGTAACCGATTTACAAAAAGCATACAACGGAGTAACCGTTTTAAATATTTCATCCTTATCAATTCCTGAAGGGGAGAGTTTTGGTTTAGTTGGTAATAATGGTGCCGGGAAAACAACTTTTTTCAGGTTGATTCTTGATCTGATTGAACCAACAACCGGTGAAGTCCGGATAGAAGGTCAAACAGTTATGCGAAATGATGCCTGGAAGACAATTACCGGTTCATTTCTCGACGAGGGTTTTCTGATTGATTTCCTGACTCCGGAAGAATACTTTAATTTTGTGGGCAAATTACATCAAAAATCGGAAGGTGACATAGCATTGTTTCTTGAATCATTAAAAGATTTTTTTAATGATGAAATCCTTTTATCCAAAAAGCTGATACGTGATTTCTCAAAAGGAAATCAAAAGAAGATCGGCATAGCAGCAGCCCTAATCGGTGACCCTAAAATTCTGATACTGGATGAACCGTTTACCGCCCTCGATCCTTCCTCCCAAATCAGGCTTAAACGGTTTTTGGTTGATCTGCAAACACGCTTTAATATGACCATGCTTATTTCAAGCCACGATTTAAATCATGTGACCGAAGTGTGCAAACGAATCGTAGTTCTTGAGAAAGGAATCATTGTGAAAGATTTAAACACTCATTCAGAGACTTTAAAAGAACTCGAAGCCTATTTTGCAGTATAATTCAGGGTTATAAATTAAAACTTTCATCCACGCGGAATTTACCATACATTTCTTTTACCGTACAGCATTCGGTATAGGCATCATGCTCGAAAAAAAGGATTTGTTTCTTTTCTGCAGCTTCATCAAGCAATATTTTCTTTTCATTCATAGCCGTAATGGGATAGGTGTCGTAAGCAGATATCCAGGATACCGGTACTGTCGGTGCAATAGGTATCACATCGCCTACATATACATAGGTGTTTACTCCTGAATGTATATAACTAACCAACTGACCCTTTGTGTGTCCGTTAAAAATGCGTATTTCCACATCAGGGCATAACCACTGATTTTCACTTACTAATTTCAACTTTCCGGCTTCCTGTACGGGAAGCATGTTTTCCTTGAAATAAGAATCACCTTCCCTGATATTGGGTGCCAGAAAATTCTTCCACTGAGCTTCACCCACCCAATGATCGGCATTCGGGAAAGTTAATTCAACTGTTGAGTGATCGTCACTAAACTGAGTACAACCACCACAATGATCAAAATGTAAATGGGTCAGCACAACATCCGTAATATCTGA
>Ga0302215_10003501_pt1 | contig 10498 bp, 8 predicted proteins | sample II_Fen_N3_1_FD_194580 | JGI IMG/M metagenome (GOLD analysis project Ga0302215, IMG submission 194580) | Peat permafrost microbial communities from Stordalen Mire near Abisko, Sweden - II_Fen_N3_1 | ecosystem: Environmental > Terrestrial > Soil > Wetlands > Permafrost | place: Sweden: Abisko... | reverse complement strand
ATTCAACGCTTATGGAACCTTGGGACGGTCCTGCCTCAATGGTCTTCTCTGATGGTCGTTACATCGGTGGAACACTTGACCGTAGCGGTTTACGCCCTTCAAGATATATTATTACCAAGAATGATTTGATCGTAATGGGTTCCGAAGTCGGGGTTCAGGTTTTCCCTGCAAGCGAGATCAAAGAAAAAGGACGCTTAAGACCAGGTAAATTATTACTGGTCGATACGCAACTAGGCATAATTATACCAGATCAGGAGGTAAAAGCGGAATTAAGCCGAAAGAATCCATACGTTAACTGGCTGAAGGAAAACAGACTAGAGCTAGAGGAAATTAAAGTAAAACAGCGTGTTCCGTCAGGAATGGGTGATCAGTTCGGGCCATATTCAAAAGTATTCGGATATACCAAGGAAGAGATGATGTTCATCATCAAAGAAATGTCGGAAACCAGCCAGGAACCTACAAGTTCGATGGGGAACGATACTCCGCTGGCCGTTTTTTCTGATAAGCCAAAACGGTTTTTCAGTTATTTCCGTCAGTTATTTGCCCAGGTTACCAATCCGCCAATCGACCCGATTCGCGAAGGACTTGTGATGTCACTAACAAATTACATTGGCTCACTGAGTAGCAACATACTTGATGAGACGCCTAATCATTGCAAACTGATCAAGTTCGAAAGTCCTATTATTACCAATACCGACCTTGGCAAGATCAAAGATCTGAAGCATGAAACGTTTACCCATGCTACAATCCCAATGCTATTCTCTGTAAAAGAAGGTGTTGAAGGATTCAAAAAGTCGTTTAAAGCAATGCTTGAAGCCGCTGAGAAAGCTGTAGATGAGAAGAAAAACTTCATCATATTGACCGACCGTAACATTTCGGAAGATATGGTTCCTATCCCTTCACTTCTTTCGGTTGCAGCAGTTCATCACCACCTGATCAAGACAAAAAAGAGAATGCAGATCGGGATCATCGTCGAAACTGGCGAACCTCGTGAGATCATGCATTTCGCTTTACTGCTAGGTTATGGCGCCAGCGTTGTGAATCCTTACCTGGCTTTTGCCGCAATTGATTACCTGGTTACTGAAGGTGATATCAAATTGCCATATGTCGAAGCACGTAAAAACTATATTAAAGCGATTGATAAGGGTCTTCTGAAGATCCTCTCAAAAATGGGAATTTCAACACTTCGCTCTTACCATGGCTCTCAGCTATTCGAAGCAATTGGGGTTAGCGATGAATTAATCGACAATTATTTTAAAGGAACTCCTTCGCGTATCGGAGGCGTCGGCTATGAAGAGATTTTCAAGGAAGCTATGATTTTCCATGACGATGCCTTTAAAAGTCTGCCGAAGAAAGTCATGTTCTCCACGGCAGGCGAATACCAATACCGCAATAACGGGGAATTCCACGCATGGAATCCTCAGAGCGTAGCCTTATTACAGTGGGCCACAAAAACTGATGATTACCAGGTATATAAAAAATTCAGCAAGCTTGTTGACGAGCAAAATGCAAAGCCCGCTTTCATCCGTGGCGCCTTAAAATGGAAAAAGAACCCAATTTCTATAGACGAGGTTGAACCTGCTGAAAAGATCCTTAAACGATTTGTTACTGGCGCAATGTCTTACGGATCAATCTCAAAAGAAGCTCACGAAGCATTGGCCGTTGCAATGAACACAATTGGTGGCCGGAGCAATACAGGTGAAGGAGGCGAAGATGCCGGACGTTTTGGTACTGACAGAAATTCAAAAATAAAACAAGTTGCATCGGGCCGATTTGGAGTAACCAACAATTACCTGATCAATGCGATTGAACTTCAGATAAAAATTGCCCAGGGTGCAAAACCGGGCGAAGGGGGACAATTACCAGGACTTAAGGTCAACAAGATCATTGCAAAACTAAGGCATTCAACGCCTGGGATAACTTTGATCTCGCCACCTCCGCACCATGACATTTACTCGATCGAGGATTTGGCGCAGTTAATATTTGATTTAAAGAATGTTAACCCCGACGCAAAAGTGTCGGTAAAATTAGTTGCAGAATCAGGTGTAGGAACCATTGCCGCTGGTGTTGCAAAAGGTTTTGCAGATATCATCATCCTCAGCGGTTGCGAAGGAGGAACAGGGGCATCACCTGCCAGTTCAATTAAATACGCAGGATTACCTGCTGAATTCGGGATTGCCGAGGCGCAGCAGACACTCGTGATGAATAATCTACGCGGAAGGGTTAAACTTCAGGTTGACGGACAATTAAAAACCGGTCGCGACGTTGTGATTATGGGAATGCTTGGAGCCGAAGAATTTGGATTTGCAACAGGCGCTTTAATCTCGCTTGGATGTATTATGATGCGGAAATGCCATTTAAATACATGTCCTGCCGGTATAGCTACTCAGAATAAGAACCTGAGAAAGCGGTTCTTAGGCCGTTCACAATTTGTAATTAACTATTTCACATTTATTTCAGAGGAAATTCGTGAATATATGGCCGAAATAGGTGTTCGTACCTTCGATGAATTGGTCGGAAGGGTCGACCTATTGGAACAAAACCACGAAGTGACAAACTGGAAGATGAAAAATGTCGATTTTTCGAAATTTCTCCATCTACCTGAAGAGGCAAGACTTTATCCGATCCACAATACCCGTCCTAATACCAAAAATCTGGATGACGTAATCGATAAAACATTGATCCGCGAAGCTAATAAAGCCATTAAAAGTGGCGAAAAAGTTTGGTTGGCCTATGAAATTAATAACGTGATGCGTACTGTCGGTGCCATGTTATCTGGCAAGATTTCGAAACGATATGGAGAAGAGGGACTTCCAAAAGATACCATTAACTGCACTTTCCGAGGAACTGCCGGACAGAGCTTTGGTGCGTTTTTAGTTAAAGGGGTAACATTCAGGCTTGAAGGAGATTCGAATGACTACCTGGGCAAAGGACTTTCAGGTGGCAAAATTATAGTTGTCCCACCAAACGGATCAACGTTTGCGCCGGATAAAAATATTATTATTGGGAACACAACCCTATATGGCGCCACCAGCGGTGACGTTTATATCCAGGGAGTTGCCGGTGAACGTTTTTGTGTCAGAAATTCAGGTGCAAGAGCAGTTGTTGAAGGAACCGGCGACCATTGTTGTGAATACATGACAGGAGGATGCACCGTTGTTCTTGGTACAACGGGTCGTAACTTTGCAGCCGGGATGAGCGGTGGCATAGCGTATGTTCTTGACGTGAACGGAGATTTCGAATACTATTGCAATAAAGGACTTGTAGAATTAGAGGCAGTTGAAGACAAGACAGATATTATTGAGTTACAGGAAATGATCGGAAAACATCTGCTTTACACACAAAGTCCGCTTGCGGGAAAAATACTTACCAATTGGGAAGAATACCTTCCCAAGTTTGTGAAAATCATTCCGCTGGAGTATAAAAAAGTGTTGAACGAGATGAAATTGAAAGAGGTAAAACGAAAGCTTGAAATGGCTGAAGACGCTCCTGACAGAAGGGAGTAATTCACGAAAGAGAGAAACGTTTAACACAAACAACGATTAAAGTTACAAAAAATGGGAAATCCAAAAGGTTTTATCGAAATAGAACGAAAAGTTGGCGGCTATCGCCCCATCAACGAACGTATATTTGACTATGGCGAAGTAGAACAGACACTTAACGAGACCGATCGTAAAGATCAGGCTTCCAGATGCATGGATTGCGGAATACCTTTTTGTCACAGCTCCTGTCCGGTTGAAAGCAATATTCCCGAATGGCAGGATGCAGTTTATCGCGGCAAATGGGACGAAGCTTATAATATACTTTCCAGTACAAACAGCTTTCCTGAATTTACCGGAAGAGTATGTCCAGCACCTTGTGAAAAATCATGTGTTCTGGCCATTCACGAAGAAGCAGTTACTATTCGCGAAAACGAATGTGCCGTTGTTGAACAGGCTTTCGACATGGGTCATGTAGTCGAGCAGATTCCGTTAAGAAGAACAGGCAAAAAAATTGCCGTCATAGGTTCCGGCCCTGCCGGACTGTCAACTGCTGACCTGTTAAATCAGGCTGGACATACAGTTACTGTTTTTGAACAGGATGATAAGATCGGTGGCCTGCTCCGTTACGGAATCCCTGATTTCAAATTAAATAAAACAGTGATTGACCGAAGGATCAATCTGTTTGTAAAAGAAGGGATCACCTTCAAGGTAAACACGAAAGTGGGAGTTGATATCCCAGCAGACAAACTTCTAAATGATTTTGACGCTGTTTGTTTGGCTTGCGGGGCAATGGATCCACGTGATTTACCAGCCACAGGACGAGAACTAAAAGGAATTCATTTTGCGATGGAATTTCTCCGTCAGCAAAACAAAGTTGTCAGCGGCGAGAATATTCCTGAAACAATTCGGATTTCAGCCAAGGATAAAAAGGTATTGGTAATTGGCGGTGGCGATACGGGCTCAGACTGTGTGGGTACTTCTATTCGGCAAAAAGCCGTATCTGTAACCCAGATAGAAATACTTGCCAAGCCACCTCAAAAAAGAAGTGATGATAATCCATGGCCTTATTGGCCAAATACGATACGGACGTCAAGTTCCCATCTCGAAGGATGCGAAAGACGATGGAACCTGGCAACAAAGAGATTTATTGGGAAAGATGGTCATCTTACCGGGGTCGAAGTGGTGGAGGTTGAATGGATTCGCGACAATGGACGAATGATCATGAAAGAGATTCCCGGAACACTTGAAATCATCGAAGCCGACCTTGTACTCCTTTCAATGGGATTTCTTTCACCTGTCCACTCCGGATTACTTGATAGTTTGGGAGTTGAATACGATCAACGTGGTAATGTGAAATCAACCGATAATACAACCAATCTTGACAAGATTTTCGTTTCAGGCGACGTAACCAGGGGTGCAAGCCTTGTGGTCTGGGCTATTCGCTCAGGACGCGATGCTGCAAAACGGATTCATGAATATGTGATGAGGTAGAAAAATCCAAATGGGATATAGAAAATCTATATCCCATTATATTACAAAAATACCGGTCAACTAACCGGTATTCTTTTGCATTAGATATTCACAAAGAAATCTTCTTTTTTCTGTCTTACTTTCGCCAGGTGTTGGTACTTATCTTCATCGGAACGATATCCAACAGCCATAATCACCTTAGATTTTAATCCCAGTTTATTAAGATTTAATATCTTATCGAAATCATCAGCACTAAAGCCTTCCATCGGGCAAGCATCAAGGTCTAAAACAGCGGCGGATACGAGTCCAAAGCCAAGTGCAATATATGCTTGTTTACTGTTCCATATTTCAATCTGCTCAGGCGTCATATTCGCCAACGATCCTTTCATCATATTGCTATATTCAGCAAGACCAACTTTGGGAATCTTTCGGCCTTCAGAAACCAATTCAATAAAGTCATCCACATTAGTTGCATTAAAGTCAGATTTGACAGCAAATACAAGCAACGCGGACGCATCGGTAATCTGAGATTGACCCCAGGCAGCTTTACGAAGCTCTGCCCTTATCGCAGCATCTTTAACGACCAATACTTTATAAGGTTGTAATCCATAAGACGAAGCGGATAAACGGATCGCCTCGAGCAACTTTTCCATGTCAGCTTCCGAAATCTTTTTTGAAGCATCGAAAACTTTGGTGGCATAACGCGTATTCAATTTTGATAAAATATCCATATTTAATTTTTTATTAATACCTGCTTATATTACAATTGGATTGGGATTTAGTTGCCAAATTGGCACTAAAACTGATAATAAAATTCAATTTTGTAGTGTTGTCACCACAATACTGTGACATTAATTATCAGGTTCACTTTACCTTTACAGTGATGGTCCTGGTATCAGCAGATGGATTGGATTCCCATGAACGATTATAGGCCAACTTTATAGTGTCAGTACCACTTTTGATTCCTTTAAATTTCCATATTTCCTTACCACCGCCGCCGACCCGATCAGGATGATCGGCAATGTATTGATTATCTGATACCTCTACAATTGAAATTCCTTGCTTATTTGTCCATTTCCATCCATAACCAGTCGAAGGATTTGAGGTTAATTCAATTTGAAAACTTTCACCAACTCCAATTTCATAATCAGCCTTCATAACTTTTGAATTTATTTTACAACCGGTGAATATATAAATCAGAAACAACAGCGGAATCACTTTTAATCTCATAATATCAAAAGATTACGAATTTGTCACTTCGCCCTTACCACAAAAATACCTGTTGTGTTTTTAGAGTTCTTGAGATAATCGGCCAGCGGAACTTTAGTGGTTTCCACTTTCCCTCCTGATAAAGGGGCATGAAGGAAGTAAACCCGACCATCTTTTTTGAAAAGTAATCCAACATGTGAAACATCCATACCTTGAATTCGGGTAACCAGTGCAACGATGTCGCCATCCTTGATCTGGCTTTCATGAGCCGCAATTTTTTCCCTTGGGATAAAGAAGAATTGTTTTGCAGATACCTTATTCTCAATCTGTTTTATTTCCTTAATCAATGCCGGATTAGCCTTTAGCTGAGGATATGAATCAGGATGGGTACTCATGAAATTTACTTTTATAGGGCATTTCACTCCTCCAATCTGAGAATCAATATCGGTTACAACTCCTTTTGCTTCATTGTCAATAATCCATTCTCCAAAATAATGGAGTCTGCTGGTGTAACCGTTTAGTTTACCGTTGCGATACCTGATAGTTTCAAGCTCCTTTACAAATCTTTCGAAGGTTGGTTCGCCACTTTTCACGGTCCGGGCTATCGCCACACAATTTTCAACAAAGGTTGTACAATCCAATTCGCGAAGATTGACAATCAGATTTTCTTCATTGCTGATATCTAATGTATTTCCAACATAAGGTGTCCCTTTAAAGTCATTTCCGATTTTAAGAATCAGTTCTCCCGCTGAAAGATTAGCCTCCTTCGAAAACTTATCCAGTTTTTCCTGAAGAATTGATTTATCCTTTTCAGTAACAACAATTTTTGGTGCAACCACTGCCGTTGCGACTAAATTGACAAAAAAAACTAAAACCAACAACAGTAAAAGCCTCGTTTTCATTATTTTATATATAAATTAAAATCGTCACAAATTACATTGGACTATTATTTATGCCTCTTCTTCAACTCCCTTGCAAGGTCTTCAATCCGGTATCCTTTATGCGATAACAAAACAATCAGATGATAAACCAGATCGGATGCTTCGTAAATTAACCGCTCGTTGTTGTTGGCCATTGCCTCAATAACCGTTTCAATAGCCTCTTCACCAACCTTTTGTGCCATACGGGAAAGACCATCTTCAAACAAAGTTGTTGTATAAGATCCCATTGGCATTTCTTGTTTGCGTTTGTCGATAAAATCCTGCAATTGCTTCAGAAACATTAAATCGTCCGATTTATTCTCCTCTCCCCAGCAGGTATCCGTTCCTGTATGACAAACCGGGCCAACTGGATTAACTTTTATCAGGAGTGTATCCTGATCGCAATCGGGTTGAATGGTAACCACTTCCAAAAAATTTCCTGATTCCTCCCCTTTTGTCCAGAGCCTGTTTTTGGTACGACTGAAAAAGGTCACCAACCCTGAAGAAACGGTTTTATCGTAGGCTTCCTTATTCATAAAACCAAGCATCAAAACCTTGCCTGTTGTATTATCCTGAATAACAGCAGGAAGAATGTCGCCTGCCAGTTTTTTGAAGTTAAGTTCCATATTTTATTTTGTCAATTTTCGGTGTTGGATATTATTTATCAGGCATTCTCCCGGTCGATTGCCATCATACATTTCTGCTAAATCTATGTCATCGACCTATCTTACGCAAATCCCCTGACCGCGAAGGTAGTGCTTTAGATCGGGAATGGCAATTTCATGAAAGTGGAAAATGCTGGCAGCAAGTCCTGCATCGGCTTTTCCCAGCGTGAAAACATCTGCAAAATGTTCCATGCTTCCGGCTCCGCCTGATGCAATAATGGGAATGGTAAGATTTTCAGAAAGTATTGCGAGTTCTTTATTGGCAAAGCCGTTTTTCGTTCCGTCGTGGTTCATTGAGGTAAAAAGAATTTCGCCTGCTCCGCGATTTTCCGCCTCTTTTGCCCACGAAAAGAGTTCCTTATCGGTAGGAATTCGTCCGCCATTGACGGTAACTGTCCAATAATTATTCGCTTCACGGGCATCGATAGCAACTACAACAAACTGGCTACCAAAATTTTTAGCCAGATCGTCAATCAGTTGCGGATTACGGACAGCGGAAGAGTTGATCGATATCTTGTCAGCACCGGCAGAAAGCAAAGCCTCCGCATCTTTTATCTCGCTGATCCCTCCGCCAACAGTGAATGGGATGTCGAGATTTTGGGCAATTCGCCTAACGAGTTCGACAAAGGTTTTACGTCCTTCGTGAGTGGCAGTAATATCCAGGAAAACAAGCTCATCAGCACCTTGCTCTGCATACAACTTTCCCAACTCAACAGGATCACCAACATTGATGATATTTACAAAATTAACCCCTTTAACTGTTTGGCCATCCCTGATATCAAGGCATGGTATGATTCGTTTTGCAAGCATTGTTTTAGTTTAACAGTGAACAGGCAGAAGACAAAAGGAAAAATACGACTGCTTCAATTTATGTCATTTTGCCTGATGTTTATTGTTATATTTTCAAATATAATTTCGTCTTTAAGCCTTTTGAAATCCGAAATTATATGCATTGAACAATTAAAAATGAACAGTTACTCATTTAATTATCATTTAGCGCCTTTCATCCAGGATGATACGATATTTAATTAGTCGCATTATTTATTGTAACTTGACTTGGTGTTATGATTTATCTTATCAATGTGAGAATCATCAATTCTCTGAAATGGTGAACCTAAAAATCTCATTGAGGAGACATTCTCCACTTTTGATATCTTTTTGACTTCTATATATTGGTATGACCTCATTCATTTTTACTTGTGACTTCTACCTATTTTTACTTCTGCCTGTAAATCTCCTGCCTATTTTACTTCTTACCATCTTTCACCTTCGAAATCAGACTCGAGAGCATCTTCTCAATCTCAACACTAAGGGAGTTGATCTCATCAAATTTTTCTTTTGAAATATACCCTAACTGAAAGCTAATTTCAAGTTGGGTCTGAAATTCATAAAGCGAACCGGAGGCAATTTGCAGAAATCGCACATAATCACCGGAGTGGTTTCTCCCATAACCTTCGGCAATGTTACTTGGCAATGAAACCGCACTTCTTCTGATCTGTGATGTCAAAGCATAAACTTCTTCCTTCGGAAAGGATTTTGTTTCATTATAAATAGATAAGACCAACAACATAGATTTTTGCCAAACAATTAATTCTCTGTAAGTTGTCATATCATTGTACATTAGCGAATAACTATTTTTCTTCTGCCTTCTGCCTAATAACCTTCTGCCTATTTATAAAAGCTTTCAATCTCTTTCATCGTAATCCTTCCTTCGTAAATGGCTTTGCCGGTAATAACTGCAGGAATTCCGGCCGCCTCCAATTCTAAAATGTCGCTCATCGAGCTAACGCCACCACTTGCAATCAGGTAAGTTCCCGGCACTTTCAGAAGGATTTTTTTATACAATTCGGTTGCTGCTCCTTGTAACATTCCGTCGCGACTGATATCGGTACTGATCACTTTACGGATTCCCTTTGAATACCAATCACCTATAAAGTCGAACAAATCCGTTCTTGTACTTTCCTGCCATCCGGCAACAGCGATCATTTCGTCTTTTGCATCAGCGCCAAGAATGATTTTATCGGCACCAAATTTTTCAATCCACAGCAAAAAAGCATCAGGTGATTTCACCGCGATGCTCCCGCCGGTTACCAACGATGCCCCTGACTCAAAAGCAATTTTCAGGTCTTCATCAGACTTCAATCCCCCGCCAAAGTCAATAATGAGACTCGTGTTTGTCGCAATCTTCTCCAATACGCTGTGATTAATAATGTGATGTGCTTTAGCCCCATCGAGATCTACCAGATGCAATCTTTTCAATCCTGCCCCTTCGAACATTTTAGCAATTTCGAGCGGATTTTCGTTGTAAATTATTTTTTGCTGATAATCACCCTGACTTAGCCGGACACATTTTCCATCGATGATATCAATGGCCGGAATAATTTCAATCTTCCTATTTTTCAAACCTTCAGATTTATAAAGTTTTCGAGAATCCTTGCCCCTATCTTACCACTTTTCTCGGGATGGAACTGTGTCGCGTAGAAATTATCACGCTGAAGCGAAGCACTGAACGGGACCAGGTAGTTACAGGTTGCGGCCGTATCGGCGCCAACAGTTGCATAAAACGAGTGGACAAAATAGAAATAATCGGCTTCTGTGATATGATCAAAAAGTGGGGTCTTCAATCCGGAAAGGCTGTTCCATCCCATGTGGGGAATTTTAAACAGGCTTTTATCTTCGGGTTGGAGAACGAATTTCTTCACTTTTTCGGGAAAAATACCCAGACAATCAACGTCACCCTCCTCTGAATGGC
>Ga0302215_10003499_pt1 | contig 10504 bp, 5 predicted proteins | sample II_Fen_N3_1_FD_194580 | JGI IMG/M metagenome (GOLD analysis project Ga0302215, IMG submission 194580) | Peat permafrost microbial communities from Stordalen Mire near Abisko, Sweden - II_Fen_N3_1 | ecosystem: Environmental > Terrestrial > Soil > Wetlands > Permafrost | place: Sweden: Abisko... | reverse complement strand
CTCACCAGAGGTTACTTTGGAGGTCGCAAAAATGTTTGGACCGTTGCAAAAAACACATGGGAGAAAGGTTTGCAATATGCTTACCGTGACCGTAAAAACAAAAAACGTAATTTCCGCGCATTGTGGATTCAACGTATTAACGCTGCTGCACGTTTAGAAGGAATGTCTTATTCTAAATTAATGGGCGCATTACATAAAGCCGGTATCGAAATGAACCGTAAAGTATTAGCCGATTTAGCAATGAACCACCCTGAAGCTTTTAAAGCAATTGTTCAAAAAGCTAAAAACGCTTAAAAATTTAACTGACCTTTCTGTTTTAGTTTATTAGAAACAAAAACAATTTGATATTAAAAACCACTGAATGAAAATTCAGTGGTTTTTTTTTGTTTTCACAACTGTCCCACATCAACTCAACATGTTACTTATGAGCCATTTACAATATTTTGCAACAGTAAAAAACAATAAATAATTAAATATCGTAAATAATTTACATTTATTTACTTAGTTTTCAAAAAATATTTATATTTTCGTAAAATAAAAATATTAACTCTACAAATCGAATCTTTTAAATTAAATCACTCATTATGAAGAAAGTATCATTAATGCTTATATGTGCATTTGCGTTGCATTTTGAAATTTACTCACAGGACTTCAGCATGAAATATGGCAAAGTGAACAATTATGAATTAGCCATGAAAAGCTACAGCAAAGACAGTACAGCTGAAGCAGTGATAATTTACGATGACGGATATACATCGTACAACTACCTAACTAATGGATTTAAGATTATACAAGAGCTAAAACAAAAAATCAAAATATTAAAGCAAGAAGGTGTAGATCGGGCTACCATTAAACTTCCTTACTACTACAAAACAAACAGCGACAGAGAAGTTATATCTGGCTTAGAAGCATATTCTTACAACCTGGAAGATGGTAAAGTTGTCAAAACTAAATTGGAACGAAAATATATTTTTGACGAGGAAATAAACAGTCGATATCGTCAAATGAAATTTTCTATTCCCAATGTAAAGGTTGGATCAGTTATAGAATTTAAATACACTAGAACATCCGACGATGCATACAATTTACCTGAGTGGTCCATTCAAAGTAGTATTCCTGTTATATACAGTAATTATGAAGTTTTAATTCCGGAATATTTCATTTTCAATAATGAAACAAAAGGATATGAAACCATCAAAGTTGTCGAGACACCACAGAATCAGCAATTTAACGTCGGATCATCCTCAGATGGAATAAATACCGTTACCTGCCAAAGCCGCGACATTAGATTTACAGCAGAGAACGTCCCTGCCTTGAAAAATGAGTCTTATGTTTGGTGTAAAAATGATTTTACTTCAGGAGTTCGTTTTGAACTTAGCGGAACTAAATTTCCTAATTCATTTTACAAACCCTACTCACAAACCTGGGAAAACCTGGAGGAAACCATCAGGAAAGACTTTGATTTTGGCTCAAACATAAAAATGTCAAACCCGTTCAAAGTTGAGACCAGAGCCTTAGTCGATACAGTGAAAGATGACAAAAAGAAAATTGAATTAATCTACGCCTTTGTTAAGAGAAAAATAAAGTGGAACGATTCATATTCTTTCTCTGGTAACCACACAAAAGATGCGATTAAAAGCAGAACTGGTGACAATGGTCAGATTAATATGATTTTATTAAGTGCGCTTAAAGATGCCCATATAAAAGCTTACCCAATTTTAATCAGCAGACGCTCACAGGGGCGTATTCCATTCACATACCCTTCAATAGATAAACTCACAACATTTATAGTAGCAGCACAGACAAAAGACAGCATGACCTACTATATGGACGGTTCGGCTACCTATGGGGGTTTAAACATGCTACCTACCGACATGCAGGTAGATAGAGGACGTATCTTTGAAGAAACCAGTACTGAAAAGTGGGTCGACTTAACTAAGATTACAAAAAATCAGTCCGTTTTCTTAATTGCATCAACACTTGACAAAAATGGAAATCTAAAAAGCACTATGAGCTCTGCTTATATAAATCAACCTGCATACAAATACAAAACGCAATACTACAATGCAAAAGACTCCATGGAGTTTATTGAAAAATACGAAAACAATGCCCACATTAAGATAGACGAAATTAGCATAACAGATAAAGATACAATGTCAAACATGGTTAAAGAAAACGTTGTCTTTACAAAAGAATTAAGTCCTGAAGGTGATTATTTGTATATTAACCCTATGATATTAACTCATATCGACAAAAACCCGTTCATTCAATCTGAGCGAAAACTACCGGTTGAATTTGATTATCCATACTCATTTCAGTTAACAAGTACACTCGAAATTCCGGCTGATTACAAATTAGAAGAGTTACCAAAATCAATAAAAATATCACTTCCTGACAATGCTGGCAGATGTGTATATTATATATCGCAAGAAAACAACATTGTTCAATTAAGTTACAGATTCGATTTAAATCAAACAATTTTCCCACAAGATTTCTATAGTGGCATTCGTGAATTCTATGCTCAGATAGCTACTAAAAATGCAGAAATGATAGTACTAAAGAAAATAAAAAAGTAACATTTCAAATCTTTTAAATCAGAAGAAACTCATTCGATCAATAAATTATATTACAAATGAACAAAGTAAAAAACATATTCGCTTTGTTATTATTTTCAATTTCAAGTTTTGCTGCAAACGACAGAATTGAACTAAAAACTACAAATATACCCGATTCGTTAAAGAAGAATGCATATGCAGTTGTTCGATTCTGTGACACAGAATACGACTACAAGTCAATTAGCAGCGCCACTGAAAAACATAAAATTGCAGTCACCATATTTGATAAAAAAGGAGCTGAAGCAGCAAACTTCGCCTGTGGCGGTGATAAATTTGAGAAACTGGTTGATTTTAATGGACAAATGTATGATTCAGAAGGAAATTTTTTAAGGAAATTCAAATTTTCAGACATAAATACAACCGAGTATTCGAGCGAGTTGGCTTCAGATGCCCGATTTTACTACTTAGAGCCGGACTTACCTACTTTACCGGTAACAATTGTATTTGAATACGAAACAAGTATAAAAAACGGCATACTTGCCTTTCCCACATTTTCACCACAAAACGACTTCAATTTATCTGTTGAAAATGCAACATTTAAACTCACAGCTTTCAATGGTGCTGAAATTCTATCAAAAGCTATAAATATGTCCCCAGAGCCAACTAAAAGCGAGGATAAAAATATATTCATTCAAATATGGAAAGTTCAGAACCTAAAAGCCATAGACTATGAACGCTTTTCACCCAATCTCAGTAAGCTGACCCCAAAACTATATTCAAATCCTAAAAAGTTTATATATGACAATGTTCCGGGCAAAATAACTTCGTGGGAAGAAATGGGCAAATGGCAATTCAACTTAAACAAATCAAAAAACATTCTGACTGAAGCTGCAAAAGCAAAAATTATTAATCTGACAAAAAATGCAACATCAGACAAAGAAAAAGTGCATATACTTTATGATTATTTGGGCAAAACTACCCGTTATGTGAGCATACAACTGGGGATTGGTGGCTTACAACCCATGCCGGCATCAGAAGTTTGCCGTACTGGTTTTGGCGATTGCAAAGGATTATCAAATTACCTGAAAGCCATGTTAGAAGTGGTAGGAATCCCATCAAACTATACCGTAATTTGCCTTGACAAAAACCGAAAAACGCTATTTAAAGATTATGCAAATTTCTACCAAACAAATCATGTCATACTACAGGTTCCACTTCCAAATGATACATTATGGCTGGAATGTACCAATCCACGCACTCCATTTGGATTTGTACACAATGGAATATCGGGTCACGATGCACTAGTAAACACAGAAAACGGGGGTAAATTATATCGCTTACCAGACTACCCTGACTCTTTGAACATTGAAAAAAACAGCGTAAAAGTTACATTAAGCGAAGATGGCAGTGCAAAGGTTAGTATGCAAAAGAAATGTAATGTAAAAATATATGATAATTACGATTGGTTCCCACTCGCCAAAACAAATGAACAAATAGATAATTTACGTGAAGACATAACACTACCAAGCGCTACAATAGGGGCGATACAGATAAAAGAAAACAAATCATCGTTGCCTAGCTTAGCAATTGATTACTCATGGACAACACCGCTATATGGAAGTAAAACAGGAAGCCGTCTTTTTATCCCAATTAACCCATACAGAAGCACTTACAGTAACTTGAAAAAATACAAGCGCATTAATGATATCAATATCTCGGCAGGATATAAAGACCTTGATAGCATTTTCATTACTATTCCTGATGGATATGAAATTGAAAGCATACCATCTTCCACAAAACTGTCAACTGAGTTTGGATCTTTCTGTTCAAACATAAAAACCGTTGAAAATGGTATCTTGATACAGCAGTCGGTCGTTATTCCTTCGGGAGAATATAAGCAAACCTCCTACCCTGACTTTGTCAGTTTCTTTGAAAAAATAAGCTCAATTTATAAATCAAGAGTAATACTCAGAAAGAAGACTGTATAAATTTATTTACATAAAAGAACCGGGGATATCCCCGGTTCTTTTATGTAAATAGCTATGACTAAATCCAACGCACAAAGCAGAAATCCTGACGGTGTGGTAAATCCTCATTTTTAGGGAACATACGGAAACCGTATTTAAACGAGCCGGCTCTGTTCATTTGATAGTCTATATTGAAATACAATTTAGAACCTTCAGTTTTAACCAGTTTAAGTTCATCTACATCGTATAATACATCCGTATTGTTCTTTCCCAACTTAGTAGTAACAAGCTCTACACCTATACCTTTATCATTTATTCCTTTTACATCAATCACAATATTGATATTGTAGTCTTCACCCACCTGAGGGTTATGAAGCAATTTTTCAGGAATTTCAATGCTTGCAACTTCGATAGCCTCCCAACCCTGAGCAACTTTTTCTTTCCATGCAGCAATTTCTTTTGCCTTCGCAAAATCATTGGCCTTAAGAATAGCAGAACGAGAAGCCAATTTGGTATAGAAACGAGCTATGTAATCATCAATCATGCGTTTTGTTGTAAAACGAGGTGTGATTTGAGCAATCGAATTCTTGATATATTGAATCCATTCTGGTGAAAAACCTTTGGTATTTTTGGCGTAATACAGCGGTACAATTTCGTTTTCCAACATACTATAAATAGTTGCAGCATCCAATTGATCCTGATATACATCATTTTCATAAGTACGTTTTTCAGTCAATGCCCAACCGGCACCTTTTACGTAACCTTCTAACCACCAACCATCAAGTACCGAGAAATTCAATACACCGTTCATTTGAGCTTTCTCTCCGGAAGTTCCGGAAGCTTCAAGTGGACGAGTTGGCGTATTCAACCAAATATCAACACCAGAAACCAAACGCTTAGCCAAACGCATATCGTAGTTTTCAAGGAAAATGATTTTTCCTAAGAACTGAGGCATGCGCGAAATTTCAATAATACGCTTAATCAAGCCTTGTCCTCCACCATCAGCAGGGTGAGCTTTACCGGTAAATAAGAATTGAACAGGACGAAGCGGATCATTCACAATACGTTCCAGACGTTCTAAATCGGTAAATAGCAAGTGAGCACGTTTGTAAGTTGCAAAACGGCGACCAAATCCAATGATTAATGCATTCGGATTAATAACTTCTAGTATATTAACAATTCGCGAAGGATCGCCCTGATTTTTCAACCAGTTTTCGCGGAATTGTTCTTTTATAAAGTTGACCAATCTATTTTTCATGGCCATACGGGTATCCCAAATTACCTGATCAGGAATTTGATACACACCTTGCCATATTTTTGAGTTCGACTGGTCGGCATAAAATGCTTTCGTAAAATACTTTTCGTAGACTGCTTTCCATTCAGAAGCTGTCCAGGTTGGTAAGTGAACACCGTTAGTAACATAGCTTACATGCAACTCTTCAGGGTAATATCCTTTCCAAATTGGGTTGAACATTTCTTGCGACACTTTACCATGTAACCAACTTACACCATTAACTTCCTGACAAGTATTACATGCAAAAACACTCATACTAAACTTATCGTTGTGATCGCCGGGATGTTCACGACCCATATCGATAAACTCATCCCAGGTAAGGTTTAGTTTAGCAGGATACTCGCTCATATATTTACCAAACAAATCTTCGGTAAAGCTATCGTGACCGGCAGGAACAGGCGTATGAACAGTATATAAAGAGCTTGAACGTACAACTTCAAGTGCCTGATTGAAATCCAATCCTTTTTCCTGAACATTATCAACCAATCGTTGAACATTGATAAGAGCAGCATGTCCTTCGTTACAGTGATAAACCTGTTTTTCAATTCCAAGTTTTTTCAACATCAACATACCACCAATACCAAGCATAATTTCCTGTTTCATACGATTTTCCCAATCGCCACCATATAGCTGGTGAGTAATAACACGATCATACTCACTGTTAGCATCCATATCTGTATCAAGAAGATACAATGAAACTCTACCTACAGAAACTTTCCAGATATATGCATACACAATACGTCCGGGATAAGGAACTTCAACAATCAAAGGCTCATCATTTTCATCTTTGACTTGTTTAATTGGAAGATTATTGAAATTTTGTGCTTCATAAAGTGGAACTTGTTGTCCATCAACAGAAAGCGATTGTGTAAAGTAACCGTAGCGATACAAGAAACCAACTGCAGTTAAATCCAGGTTGATATCACTGGCTTCTTTCAAATAGTCACCGGCTAAAACACCTAAACCACCTGAATAAATTTTAAGTACTTCAGTTAAACCAAATTCCATGCTGAAATACGCAATAGAAGGATTAACTGTATCTTTTGCAACACTCATATACGCTTTAAAGTCAGCATATATTGCATCTAATTTCTTTACAAATTCAGCATCATTGCCCATTTGCACCAACTTTTCGTAGCTAAGTATATTTAGCAACTGCACCGGATTAGAACTAGCTTCAGTCCAAGCTTCCTTATCGATGGTACGAAACATATTCTTAGCCTCGCTGTTCCACACCCACCAGATGTTTTGAGCAATCTCTTCCAGTTTCGTTAAACTCTCGGGTAAGTTTGACTTAACATTAATCTCTTTTAAGTTGACGTCATTTACGCTATTAACTTTAATTTTCATAAGCTTAAAATCTTTATTTTACTAACTAATACTTTCCTATTACTATATAATGTTTAATAAATCGCTTTGTTCATTTATTCTTTAATCGCCACAAAAATACATAAAAGTAAGTATTTTTAAATCGATATCAAAACAAATGGACATAAATTCATTTCAAACGATTGCGAGATGACAAATCAGAATAAAAAGCAATTACAAAGCAGTAAAACCCAACGTGTATACAAATCGTTATTTTTCACTTTTCAATCTTTTATTTTTGTTCTTAAGTGCAATATCATACGCTATATCATAATACTGTATAAAATGCTTCCAAAGAGCTTTTTCACTAATATCAAATGCCTTTTTACGGATTTGTTTGATTTGAGATTCGCTCGAAGCCACAAAATGACAAATCATTTCGGCAATTTGTAATGCCACATTGTAACCGTTGTAGTCCGAGCGTTGAATTACACCCACACCTTCTTCAATTCCTTGAGGCGAATGCGAAGCCCACAATCCGAAACCAGACAAATCAGTGGTAATGGTAGGAACAGAAAAAGCAACACTCTCGAGCGGAGTATATCCCCACGGTTCATAATAAGAGGGGAAAACAGTTAAATCCATACCAATCAGCAAATCATAGTAAGGTTTATTAAAAATACCGTCAGCACCATTCAAATAAGCTGGCACAAAAATAATTTTCAACCTGTCGGTCTCCTCATTTTTAAAGTGAAACCAGTTTATAGCCGACATTACATTGTCATGATAATAGTCGTGTAAATCGTGTGTAGTGAAACGGTTGATTGATTCAAATTTTGTTTCGGGATTCTTCAGAGCCGCAACCAGCTCAGGACGAGCACCCTTAATATGAGCCGGCACCATAATGAAAGCAACAGTATCTTTAGTCATATTTGGACAGTCCGAAACATGCTTCAATCCCTCCAGGAAAGTATCAATCCCTTTATTCTTATATTCGTAACGACCAGCAGTACTAATAAAAACCACATCGTCGCTAAGTTTGTAGCCAAGCAAGGTTTCGGCCACATGGCGCAAATTTTCACGTGCAGCTTTACGAGCAGGCGCAAATTTCCGTCCCTGAGGTACGAAATCGTCCTCAAAACCGTTTGGAGTAATCACATCCGGCTTTTTATCAAGGAGCTGCTCACATTCAACTCCGGTAATTTCGCTCACAGTAGTAAAACAATCGACTAGATGTGCAGCAATTTTCTCGGTTGAATGTTTTGAAACCATATTCAACTCATAGGCCATCTGATCACCGTTGTACTCTTGCAAATAATCGTAAAGAGGTTTGTGGTTACCTGCTATAGAACGCCCGATAGAAGTAGCATGAGTAGTAAACACCGTAGCTATGGCCGGTTGATTGGCACGGATATAAAAAGCTCCGAAAGTTGTCATCCACTCATTAAAATGAGCTATAACCTGATTTTTAGCAGTTAAGTTATAAAAGCGGTAAAAACTTTCGATAATCATTCCAGTGGCATAGCCAAACATCGAAGACTCATCATAATCGCCATAAGCTGCAATTGAATTCACTCCTGCCGACTCCCACACTTTGCCATAAATCTCATTTTTACGCTCCATTAAAGGGGCAAAATCGACCAAAACGGCAATTGGTTTTCCGGGAATAGTCCATCGTCCAACACGTATTTTCAACTGATACTCCGCATCTGTAAATAGGTTCCAACCGGGGAATAAATCAGGAATTTCTTCGAAATAAGGGTTCAAACTCTCCTGCCATACATCAGGACCAATGAAAATCAACTTATCGGGATATGTTTCCTGTAAGGTAGCTGCCCGGGTAGATAATACAGTATATATACCGCCAACCATATTGCACACTTCCCAACTTGTTTCAAAAATATATTCGGGCTTAAGAGTTTCTGCCATGTATTTCAATATTAAAATGATTGCAAAAGTAATACTTTTTTCCTGAAATAACGGACTAACGAAATGACTGTTGATAACTTTGTGACATTTTGACAAAGGAAAACCTGCATATAAAACAATTTTGTAAGCAAAAAACATTTCAAAAAATCATAATAACAAATTAAGCTAATAATCAACCGATTACAATGACTACTTTTTACAAAAGTTACAAACCACACTAATTTCAGAAAAATGTATTGTTTTTGTAATATTTATCCATTATCTTTGCTTCTGGTTTTTAAACATTTATATTATTCATTTATAAAAATAACAGAACATGAAGAAAATTACTTTATTATTATCTTTTATCGCTTGTGTATTGGTTTCACAAGCTCAAACTAATTTGCTCACAAATCCTGGTTTTGAAACATGGACGAGCGGTACTGCACCTGATGGTTGGACAATGGGAACAGCTACTTATGCAACAGTTTCACAAGGTACTTTATTTAGCGAAGGCTCAAAATCATTTAAAGTTACTGCGGCAGCTACCTCAGGTGGAACATATACAGTTTCACAAATAGTTTCTATTACTCCAGGTAAAACTTACACAATCAAAATGGACTATTATGTTGAAGCTGGAGATGGAACAGATGCTAGAATCTGGTCAGACTGGTGCAATGTAGTGACTGGTTCCACAACAACTTACGCAGCGCTTAGCCACGCTGACTCAGTCTTACTTATGGGACCTGGAGGAGGTGCAGCCTACTTCCCAGATGTAAAAGGCGCTTGGCATTCTTACACATGTGAAGTTACGGCACCTACAACAGGGTACAACTCCTTCAGCTTTCAATTTAGAACTTACAAAACGCCTGCCGTTGTATATTGGGACAATATGTATTTTGGAGAAAAAACAACAGGAATTTTCTCTCCAAAAGCAGATTTATTAAATGTGTCTGTTGCCGGTAAAAAATTAACTGTAACTGATTCTCCAAGTAACACTGTTGATATTTTCAACACTGTTGGAACAAAAGTTCAAAGCGTTCAACTTACCAATGGTTCAGCTGATTTAAACTTAAGCAAAGGTTTATACATTGTACGTGCAGGAAATGCAACTGCAAAAATAATGTTGTAAAATCCGGGATCTCCGAAAAGAGACTACATACAAAAGCCTCCGAAGACATTAGTTTTCGGAGGCTTTTTTTTATATAAACCGTTTATCTGAAAGAAACTACAAAGCAGATGCTTTGCTTTCAGTTGTTTTGAACTTTCAGTAAAAACAATTTTCAAAAATCCTCGTTTAATTCAATTCAAATTCGTATATTTATTGCACAAAAGAATTAACTATTAATTATTCATTATTAAGAAGGCATGGGTACTAAGAAAAATTTTGTTTTAGACACGAATGTAATTTTACACGACTATAAATGCGTACATAATTTTGAAGAAAATGATATTTACATCCCCATTGTTGT
>Ga0302215_10003497_pt1 | contig 10507 bp, 9 predicted proteins | sample II_Fen_N3_1_FD_194580 | JGI IMG/M metagenome (GOLD analysis project Ga0302215, IMG submission 194580) | Peat permafrost microbial communities from Stordalen Mire near Abisko, Sweden - II_Fen_N3_1 | ecosystem: Environmental > Terrestrial > Soil > Wetlands > Permafrost | place: Sweden: Abisko... | reverse complement strand
AATTCTCTTGTTATTAATTAATCAATCGGGGAATGCAAAAGGTATTTTAACCGGCAAGTTTTTTGAATATCTTGCAGCGAAACGACCTATTTTGGCTTTTGGTCCAACAGATGGCGATGCAGCGAAAGTCCTCTCTGACACTTTAGCCGGAACAATGGTTGAGTTTGATGATGAAAAATTAATCCAAAAAACAATTTTAGATTATTATCAACGTTTTAAGACTGGTTCACTGACAGTTGAAGCTAAATCTGTCGAAGCTTATTCACGTCGGTCGTTAACAGGAAAATTAGTGGAATTACTAGAAAAATTATGAAAAAAATTATAACTATAGTTGGCGCCAGACCACAATTTATAAAAGCTGCGACTCTAAGTCGTCAATTTTTGCTATTGGGTATTGAGGAGTTGATTATTCATACCGGGCAGCATTTCGATGCCAATATGTCGGATGTATTTTTCGAGGAAATGGAAATTCCAAAACCAGTATACCAGTTAGACATTCATGGTTTGACACATGGCGCTATGACCGGACGAATGCTTGAAGGAATTGAGGCTATTTTACTAAAAGAAAAGCCTGATTGTGTATTAGTTTATGGCGACACGAATTCGACGTTGGCAGGAGCTTTGGCAGCATCAAAACTCCATATTCCACTTATTCATGTTGAGGCCGGTTTGCGCTCATATAACATGGAAATGCCTGAAGAAATTAATCGTATTTTAACTGATCGTATTTCAAATATACTCTTTTGCCCAACAGATACAGCAGTAAAAAATCTGAAACGTGAAGGTTTTGATAATATGCCTGTTCAAATTATCAAAAATGGTGATGTTATGCAGGATGCAGCCATATATTATGCAGCCAAAGCTGAGCAGAAATCTAGTATATTGAGTAAAATAAATTTACCCAAGTTTATACTTGGCACTATTCATCGTCAGGAAAATACGGATTCTCCTGGAAATCTAAAAAACATAATAGAAGGGTTAAACGAAATTAATCGTCAAACACCCGTTGTTGTACCAATTCATCCACGAACTCGTAATATATTGGCACAACAAAATATCACACCTGAATTTAAGTTGATTGACCCTGTTGGCTATTTCGATATGATTATGTTATTGAAATCGTGCGAATTGGTAATTACAGACAGTGGTGGTGTGCAAAAAGAAGCATTCTTCTTCGGAAAACATTGTATAACGCTACGTGAACAAACCGAGTGGGTTGAACTAGTTGAAAATGGATTGAACATTTTGGTTGGAAGTGATTCGGCTAAATTAAAAACTGCTTTTGATTTCTTCAAAACGAAGACATCCGATTTCTCAATTGATTTGTATGGCAAAGGGCAAGCAGCTGAGCGTGCTGCGGAGATTATCTTTAATTTGAATTAAAACATGCAAATAGGGAAAAAAGATATTGCATGGAATTTTGTGGGAACAATAATGCGTGTTGCTTCAGGGGTTATTCTGTTGCCCATTGTGCTTCACAAACTTTCGACTGAAGATGTCGGCTTATGGAACTTATACATATACGTAGGAGGATTGGCTTTATTGCTAGATTTTGGCTTTCAGAGTACTTTTGGTCGTAATATCACCTATATTTTCAGTGGGGTAAAGGAATTGAGAGCTGAAGGTTACAATGCAGTCGACAGTAACGATAAAAGCATCAGCTACTCATTACTGAAAAGTGTAATTCACGCCATGAGGCGTTTTTACACCATCATTGCTCTTGTTTTTCTCGTTTTCTTTATAACCATCAGCCCATTCTATCTTAAACATATCCTGCGCGATTATCATGGAGGTACCAACCTGAATGTGATTTGGGTTTCATGGTTCACCTATGGGGTTTTGGTGGCTTATCAGCTATACACCTATTACTATAGCAGCTTGTTGATTGGACGTGGAATGATTAAAAAGCAACAACAGATTACTATTATTGGGCAAGCGTTCCGTATAGGCTCGTCCGCTGTATTAATTTATATGGGACATGGTATTATTTCGCTTGTGGTAGGACAATTGTTGAGCGATGTTTTTACCCGCATATTATCCTACAAAGCATTTTACGACAAAGAAACCCGCGCCAATCTAAGAAAAGAGTTCGTCACCCCCGTTGGGAATATTATGAAAATAATGACGCCGAATGCAACAAAAATTGGAATATCAACGTTAGGCTCATTCCTAACAACCAAAATCATTATTCTTGTTGCACCTTTGTTATCAATATCTTTATCGACGATTGGCTCATACGGAACAACCATGACAATGATTAACCTGATAATGTCGCTTAGCACTTTATGGTCTTCTACGTTTTATCCGAAACTGACACTTTATCGTGTCAATAACATGCACGAAGATATGAAAAGGGTTTTCATAAAGGGTCAATTAGCTATGGTTGCTGTATATATAATTTGTGGTGCCGGTTTAATTCTTACAGGACCTTTTTTAGTGAGTTTGGTTCGTAGTAATACTCAACTTTTACCTGCGACTATGATTATAGTAATACTAATTTTTGCATTACTTGAATCAAATTACGGGCTTGCGAACTCATTTATTTTGAGTGGAAACGAAGTCCCATATATGAAATCATCAATTATGACTGGAATTCTGTCAGCAACCTTACTACTTATATTACTCAAATTCACAGCATTATCAACTTGGGCTATGATTTTGGCTCCAGGTATTGCAGCCTCATTGTATTTAAATTGGAAATGGCCATTGGTAGTAGCTCAAAAAATTTCTTTGAAACCAACAGATTATTTTACTCAAACAATTTCGACAATAAATGAATTTTTTCATCCAAAATCCTAAAATTGTGCAGAATGATACAAGTAAAAGTAAGTTATCCCTATGATAATATAACAAGTTTGCTGAAAATGCTTCCACAAAACGGTTATCCTGGAATTGAATATCACATAAATCCATTGGAAGACGATACCAAGTATGATTATTGGATTATATTCAATTTTTTAAAAAATGTGGAACAGCAAACTACTATTTGCCCACAAGAGAATACTATATTTGTTGCTACAGAGCCTTACGCAGTTTATTGTTACCCTAATATTTTTTTAAAACAGTTTGCATTTATAGTCTGTTTTGAAAATTCGATTGTTCGAAAATTTGGTAATGCTGATTTATTTCCACCTTTATCCGAATGGTTTGTGAATAAATCGTATGATGAACTAAACTCTTTAACAGAAGTAAAGAAAGATAGACTTATTTCAATTATTTCTTCTAACAAAACTGAATTACGTGGCCAACGAAAAAGACTGGACTTTGCATTACAAATTAAAGAACATTTTGGAGATAAAATTGATTTATTTGGGAAAGGAATAAATTCATTTAATGATAAATGGGATGTTATTGCCCCATATAAGTATTCAATTGCGATAGAGAACAGCAATTCAAATGACTATTTTACAGAAAAAATAAGCGACTGTTTTCTTGCACACACTTTTCCTCTTTATTATGGTTGTCCGAATTTGAATAAGTATTTCAGCACAGAATCATTTGAGCGAATAGATATAAATAATATTGATCGTAGCATAATAACAATCGAAAATATTATTAGTAATCCGCTACACTATGAAACACATTTAAAATATATTATTAAATCAAAAGAAAACGTTCTTCTTAAATATAATCTTTTTTCATATTGTTCAACGCTAATAATGAATCAAAAAAGTAAAATTTCAAACTTAGACTATAAATCTATTACTATTAGGCAACAAATGCCTATTTCATTAAGCTTAATTCAAGAAAGAATTAAACATAAGATTTACAAAACATATCGAAAATACCTGTAAATTTATTCATGGAAAACTTACTATCAATATTAGTTCCTGTTTATGGTGTTGAAAAGTACATTGAACGCTGTGCGCACTCATTATTTAAACAAACATTAAAGGATATTGAATATGTTTTCGTGGATGATTGTACAAAAGACAATAGCATTGATATTCTGAACAATGTTCTAAAACAATATCAGGAACGAAGCCATTCGGTAAAAATCATTAAACACAAATCAAATTCAGGAGTCAGCGAAGCACGATCTACAGCTTTAAAAGAGGCTACAGGAAAGTATATTCTATTTGTTGATAGCGATGACTATATTGAACTTAATATGGCGGAACTAATGGTTACAGAGGCAGTTCAAAAGTCAGCAGATATTGTTTTCTGTTCTATCGTGAATGAATATATAAATGCAGAACAAACACTTATTAAACATATATACAACGAATCAAAAATCAAAATCATTAATGATTCATTTTCTCAGCCATCTTTATGCAACAAACTATTTAAAAAAGAGCTGGTTACAATGAACAAACTAGATTTTCATGTGGGAATAAACTACGGTGAAGATTTGTCATTCACACCATGTTTAATCTATTCTGCAAACAAATTCGCATTTATCGACAAACCATTATATCATTACGTTAAATATAACACAAGTTCTTATACTGCGGAATTTTCTGATTCTCATTTAAAACAAACAGAAGAAGTCATTACTATTCTAGAAACATTTTTTAAAGAGAAACCGGATTATAATGAGTATTCTGACTCAATAGTATTATTAAAAGCAATTCGAAAAGCGAAAATAATCAGAAGTGGAAAAATAAATAAATACACCATAAAGCTTTATCCTGAAATCAACAAAAAAATTAGCACATTAAGTCTCGAGTATAAAACAAAAATAATATTATTCTTATCACAATATAATCAACAGTTGTTGCTTAAATTATTCGTTTCATTACTACATTTTTCAGCCAAAAGAATTTCCTAAAACAAATTGCATTAAAATAGCTTTCTATATGGGTATCATACGACTTTTGTTAGCCTTATCAGTATTATCAACTCACGCAAATTCAATTTTTGGCTGTCATTTTGTAGGTGGTCAAATGGCTGTTCAATCCTTCTATATCATTTCCGGATTTTATATGGCTCTTATTCTAAAAGAGAAATATGTTGGTAAAAATGGCTCTTTTAAATTGTTTATTTCAAATCGTTTCTTACGGTTATACCCTATATATTTGACTATATTAGGCCTTACTGCTTTAGCATGTATTGCTGTTGCAATACAAACTAAAGGTCAATCATTTCCTAAATTTGAACAATTTAGTCAAATTAATTACAACCCACTATCATTTATATATCTCATATTTGCTAACATTATTATTTTCGGACAAGATTTAGTTCTGTTTCTAGGGATTTCGCCACAAGATGGCCATCTCTTTTTTACAAGTGACTTTACGACTACAAACCCTCACTTGTATGCATTTATGCTTGTACCTCAAGCCTGGTCATTAGGTATTGAACTTACCTTTTATTTATTGGCTCCATTTATTCTCCGAAAAAGTTTAAAATTCCAATCAGCTATTATTCTATTATCTTTAGCTTTGAGGTTTTACCTTTACAATGTTTTGGATTTAAAAAATGATCCTTGGACTTACCGATTTTTTCCTACTGAGTTGCTATTTTTCATGTTGGGTTCACTCGCATATCATCTGAAAACAAAACTTTCCGGAACCAAAATCAAGTCATACTCTGCAGCAATATTGCTCGTGTACATTATAATGTTCACTGTTATTTATGCATATATTCCTGTTGTAGAGATTAATTACATACCTTTTTCGTTGAAAGACATAGCATACTATATTTCAATTATGGTTTCAATTCCTATTCTATTTTTGTGCTATAAGAATAATAAAATCGACAATCAAATTGGTGAATTATCTTACCCTGTCTACATATCTCACAAATTGATTATAATGATATTTGCCGGTCTACCTTTTATAGCATTGAGAAATGGAGTCAGCATAGCAGTATTTACAATAATTGCATCGATACTTTTAATAAAATTCATATCAAAACCAATTGAAAAAGTACGTCAATCGCGTTTAAATAAATAATGAAAATCACTAAATAAAATGAATTATGAAATGGAAAATTTTCATTATCACGCACGGCCCAATTGTTGAAAAATATTACGAAAATGATATTCTATTTTCAAATGATCATTTTACATTTTTCAATGTATCAAATACAGCTATTCAACACGACAAATTTGACATACTAAACAAATCTGAAATTTCTGATTTTATACATCTAGGAAAATGGTATGCTGAAGCGGAAGTAATTTATAATATATATAAGAGTGGACTTTACAAAGATTATGACTATATTGGGTTTATACATTGGGACTATGAACTTAAAAGTATAAACACAATAATCAATTACAACATTTCTGAAAGTATTGGTAAGGAAATATTGAGAGGGACTCCATTTATTTCTTTCTCGAGTTATAATTTTGAATCCATCTATAATCAAAAGATAATGTTGGATGAGACTTACCCAAATACAAAAATCGGTAACGGGAAAAATTGTTTCGACACAATATTAGCCGAATTTAATTCTTATTACAAGAGCGATACGACAATTGCATCACTAATGAATAGCCGAATTAATTTATGTTCTGCATTTCTTTGCAGTAGAGACATTTTTGTGGATCTTATGGGATTCTACACCAATATCATTGAAAAGAAATATATTGAAAAATTCGATACATTACACAAATACCGCTTTCAGGGTGGGTTGCTAGAAAGGTACATTGGCTGTTACTCAACCAAGTTCAGTTTTAAAGAGATTGAACTAATACATCATTACAATCACGCAAAAGAAATGAACAAAGGTCAGTTCTTTCAGGCCAAAGTGAACCGGCTAAAATATAAAATCAAAACAAGCCTAACAGTATTGTTTAAATCAAACCAATAACAACAACGAAATGCAAATTAGCAACTATACAAATATAAACAATTCATTTGAGCAAAAATTAGTATTCCATTTTGGCGAAAAAGCGGGTTTCTACTCCGAATTCAACAATATGGTACTTGCAATAATCTACTGTTTAGTGAATGATATAAAATTCACTATATATTCTGTTGATGCTAATTTTAGAACGAATAAGGGTTGGAACGATTTTTTCAAACCTTTTTGCAACGAGTCTACAAATATATTAAATCACTTTTTCAACAAACGCGCTCATCCTCGAAAAATTGGAAGACAAAAATTCTATCATCAAATCAATAAACTATTTTTTCACAACTTATTAACAACTTCAGACGTATGGTATGAAGTAAGAAAATTGGACTCAAACCTATCCGATTTTGATTATGAAAGATATTTCCCAAAAGCAAAAGATCTTCAATCAGTTTGTAACGAAGTAGTTGATATGATATATTATTTCAATGATGAAACTCAATATGAGGTTGATAAAATAAAAAGTTTGGTTCAGTTTGAAGGTGAATATATCGGATTCCACATACGTGGAGGTGATAAGTTTTTGGAACATCAGCTTATTGAGGTTACGGATTATATCCAGAAAGCTGAGGCGATTTCAGAAATTCGACAAGGATATGTTTTCACAGACGATTATTCTCTTTTCGAACTAATGTGTAAAGAATTTCCAAGTTGGACATTCCAAACATTAGCTCCAAAGGAAGATACTGGCTATTTTCATAAACAATTCATCAAGCTTCCAGTAGAAGTACGAAAAAGTAAAACAATTCAAATGTTTGCATCTATCGATATTCTTTCAAATGCCCAACATTCATTCTGTACGTTTAGTTCAAATGTTGGTATGTTTCTTGGCATGAAAATGGGGAATAGAGCCCATGGAGTTGACTTTGAGAACTGGTTGATTTGGTAACCAATTCAATTGGCAGAGTAAATAGCTGTTATCTGTTCACCCACATTTTCTAATGAATATTTTTTTTTGACTTCCAGAGCTATTAGCTCTGAATTAAACTTGGTTCGTAGCACTTCCATTATTCCTATTTCCCAACTCTCTACTGTATTCTCACATAAAATACCATTACTGGTATTTATAAGCTCTGGTAAAGCAGCAACATTAGAACACAGAACAGGTGTTCCGGTCATTAGCGACTCAACGATTACGACTCCGAAAGTCTCTACACGGCTTGCATGAATCATAAAATGCGAGTGTTGAAGAATCCTCGCTATCTCAGCTTTGGGTTGATAACCTACAAAATCAGCATCAACATCTAATTTTACACATAGCTTCTTAAGTTCCTCTACCCGATCTCCCCCACCAATTATAGTTAATTTTAGTCTTTTTTCAACACTTGATTGGACTTTTGAAATAGCTTCGATAAAAAGTTCCGGATATTTATCTGGTTCGTTCTTAGTTGCCCATGTTGCAATGGCGCAAAACCGAATTTCAGTCTCTGCTTGTTCTTTTTCTTTGTAGGTAAACAATTTCGCATCCACAACATTCGGAACTACCAAAAATTTTTCATCTGTCAAATATGGCATAAGTACCTTCATATTAGTTTTTAAATATTCAGATACTGGTAGAATTTTAGAGGCTTTTTGATAAGTTCGTTTTACTAAATAGGAAAGGTAGGGCTTTTTTAAAATACCTGCAATTTTACTCCAATGCTCAGTTATTACACTTGGTTTGTTAATTTTTTGAGCAATGTAATCTCCGATAACACCGGCAGGAAAAACAACATTGGAATGAACTAAATCCGGTGAGAATGTAGGTAAAATATGCTTTCTAAAGTAATGATAGGCAATCCGATTTTGTAAAGGTACCAAATGATGAATTATATCCCGAAAACGTGAAAGTATATTTATTTCGACTGTTCGAATGCCAGATTCATCTATATAATCATTAGTTATTAATTTAAAAAATGATTTAGAACGCTCTGTAAGAACTGCCAACACAACAATTTCAGTAGCTGTGGTTTGGATCGCTTTGGCATGTTCTTTCACAAATATTCCATAGTTCGGATTATTCTGAGTTGGATACCACGAGCTCACAAACAGTACTTTCATCGCAAAATCAATTAAATTATTATTATTTACTCTTTATCACGTCAAACCCTTCACCATACACGCCAATGGCAGATGCTTGTGAAATAAATGCATTAGGATCAATTTCTTTTACTATCCGAAATATCTTTATAGATTCATTTTTCCGAGCAATTACTGTAATTACTTTTACCGGTTCTTTTGAATACCAACCCATCCCATCCAAAATGGTTACACCACGATGAACATCTAAGTTTATTCTTGTTGCAATTGCCTCGTATTCCTTAGAGAAAATAAAAAACTGAACAGATTGTCGAACGCCATTTATAACCATATCAACAGCTACTGTTGATATGGCCATAGCAGTCAAACCATAAACAATCCTTTCCAAACTACCTATTTTCAAAAAATAGGATGAACAAATTATCAAAACGTCGCAATAAAGCAAAATACGACCCAGTGTCACATTCCTGTATTTATTGACAACTTTGGCTATAATGTCAGTTCCTCCAGAGCTTCCGTTTGCAAGAAAAACGATACCAACTCCTGCTCCTGAAAGTAATCCACCAATTACACAAGCCATAAAGTTATCATCTTTACCGACAAAAGTACCACTAACTGCCTGTGGCAACACTGAAAAGAAAAAAGTCAGAATGGCTACACCGTAAATCGTTCGTAAACTAAATTTCAATCCCACTGTTCGAATCGCAATTAGTAGCAATACGGCATTTATTGAGAAATAAGTGAGCGAAATAGGTACACCGGTTGCATAATAAACCAATGCCCCGATACCAGTCACTCCTCCTCCGGTGATTTGATGAGGTAATAAAAAAGCTTTCCAGGCACCGGCATACAATAGCAACCCAAATGCAATGAAAACATACTCGCGAACATCAATCCATGTTCGTTTCGTAATTTTTTTCACATTATCACCAATCGCTGAAGTAGAACTAAAATTATATTTGTTTTTAGCCATTTTTTCTTTACTCATGCTTATTTAAATTTGAGAATGAGAGTACCGAACAAATTAACGCATGTTTTTTATAAAACTATATTTACAATTTTTCCCAGAACAACAATTACCTTTTTAGGTGAATTTCCATCAAGTTGTTTAATAGTTAGTTCATTTGTCAGGGCAGCTTTTTCCACATCTTCCTTGCTCATATCAGCTGGTAATTCGAGCATGAAACGCACTTTTCCATTGAAGGAAATCGGATATTTTATGGCTGATTCTTTCAAATATTCTTCATTGCAAACAGGGAAAATTGCATCGCAAACTGTTCTTTCATTACCAAGTATATGGAATAACTCTTCGGCAATATGTGGAGCAAACGGATTCAACAAAATGGAAAGTGGCTCTAAGATTGCTCGTTTACTACATTTTAGCACAAACAACTCGTTCACACAAATCATAAATGCCGAAACAGAAGTATTATACGAGAAATTCTCGATATCGTAAGTTATTTTCTTGATAGTCTTATGTAGAATTTTCAACTCTTCAGCAGTTGGCATTTCATTATTTAACAACAGGTTTCCATCTTTAAAGAATAAGCTCCATAAACGTTTCAGGAAACGATGAACGCCATCAATTCCGTTTGTATCCCAGGGTTTCGATTGCTCTAATGGACCGAGGAACATTTCGTAAAGACGCAATGTATCAGCTCCATATTTTTCTACAATATCGTCT
>Ga0302215_10003496_pt1 | contig 10507 bp, 14 predicted proteins | sample II_Fen_N3_1_FD_194580 | JGI IMG/M metagenome (GOLD analysis project Ga0302215, IMG submission 194580) | Peat permafrost microbial communities from Stordalen Mire near Abisko, Sweden - II_Fen_N3_1 | ecosystem: Environmental > Terrestrial > Soil > Wetlands > Permafrost | place: Sweden: Abisko... | reverse complement strand
ATTTGCAGTACTAAAATAGCACTTATTATTGTACTTATGAAAACAAATGATGAAAATATAGAAAAAATACTCTTTAAGGAGTATTACGATTCACTTGATACTGAAGCAAAGAATTCAATCCGGGATACAATGATGGACAATGGAATGGGATATACAACCTTCTATGCAAAGTGTCGTGATAATTCATTCAAAGAACTTGAATTTCGCGAATTGGAAAGAATAACCGGAAAAAACTTCCTGCGATGAAATTACGGGAAATCGAATTTGTTGCCAATAATAAGGGAGATGTACTTGTAACGGAATTGGAAGAAAAGAACTATGTTCTTAACAAAACTCACCGTCATATTATTACTGAAGTATATGACTATCTAAAGGATGAATTCCCTGGTGCTACCCTCTGTTTACAAAAAAGGTATAACGACTGTGTTTTAAATACCATGTACTATGAATTCATGATCGTACGGATGTGGCTTAAATTACATGCCGGACAGTATGACCACCTGCTGGATATTGACGAAAACGGGAATCAGAATTTTGAATACTGCTATTGCCCGAAAAGAGGGGAATGTGATACTTGCGATCTGGAAGCTGCCTGTTATCCGGAAAGGTCGACAAAGCTACGGAAATCGGAAATAAGCGTATTGCGATTATTGGCTAAAGGATTTGATGAAACTGAAATAGCAGATACTTTGTATATATCGGTGAATACAGTTAAGAAACATCGGCAGAATATGCTTGTACGGTTTGGATTTCATAAGACATCACAGCTAATTGATTACTGGAATAAAAACAACTTGAAATAAATCTATACTGGAATAAAGGAGAAAACCGAAAGCAAGTATCATCAGATAGTTGAATATAGTAATCTTTCTGGCATTCTCCTTTTTTGAAAATCACTACACCAATTATCGGCTGTCGCTGGACAGCCAAACTACCGGTACTAATCATACCATCCTACTCAGAAGGCATTCGTAGCACAATGAGAGAAGAAAAAAGTTAGTACCGGTAGTTATTTTAAGAGTAAACTTTAAAATCAATCATATGCCAACAACACTTGCACGCTTAACCCTTCGTGATAAAAAGTATAAGGATGGTAGTTTTTCGGATTTAAATAGGCTTAAAAATGAAATGATTCAAAATGGTTATCAGCGATCAGCTTTACATGTTGGTTATGCCCGGGCAAAAGGAACTTTCTATTGTAAGACCTGCGAAAATCAGGTTGTGAATCCTGAAAGCGACTGGTATAAGGAAGTTGAATACTGGAATTGTAAATGTGGACAGATCAATTATATAATAATATCGAAATGACATTAATAAAACCTTTTTTTCTAAAGACTGAATCCGGTTATGAAATGGATTGTAATATAAATAATTTCATGCAGGTAACTATCTTATTGATAGATATAAATTTCAATCCGTATAAACACATTGATTTTGCTTATAGTAATATTTGTGCCTTAGATGGTGTTAAAATGCTTACAGGAGCAACGGCTACAGGAAAAAACAGAGGGATATATCAATTCCTATTAATCAAGGGTATTGACCTTGAAATATTGAAAAAAGAAATAAAACAGGAGTTTGAAAATTACTTTTTACATTTTTAAATCAACTTAAAATTATATATATATGGAAATTAATAATACTGCTAATTCTACCATTATCACCATCCCATCAACAATTGTTTCTATCGCTGAAGTAACCGGTAATACGGATGTTTTGAAATTGTTTATAAATTCTGAATTCTCATTTGATATTTATCATCTTGCTGATAAAATAGAATCGACCCAATCTGCCACATGTATTCACTCCAGTAAGGAAAAAGGATTTCTACTGCTACTAAAAACTGACTGCTACGAAAAACTTGCTATTGTAAGAACCTGTATCGATTTCATTAAAACCCTACCCCATGTACAAGAATCAACGACACTTCGAAAACGTAAAACAGCATGAAGATGATATGAAAGATGAAAGACTTGCAAATTCAATTCTTTGGGCTTTCGTTGCAATGATAATTATTTGTTTATTAGTTAATTTGATATAATATGAAACAAAATCATTCTACATTCAATTTCGTCTTATTCATTCTATTCTCATTGGCATTTATTTCATTACTCATTCTCGTTATAACATTTCCAAATGAATCACTGCATTGAAATTGAATGCCCACATTGTGGACAAATATTTTGCGCCCGTTGTAACCCAATATGCTGTCCATCTTGTGGAAAGCCAACAATAGTAACTACATTTCAAAAATAATTTACTTATGAATCTATCCGAACATAAATTAAGTTCGCTTTCCGATGACTCCTGGATACTTACAGCAATTGCTGAAATGGGAGAAGATAAGTTCTGGACGTACAAACACCAGGTATATAAATTACTTGACGAATTGAAAATAGGAGAACGGCTCCTAATTGAGAAATGGGTGAAACCATCCCTGTATTATTTATTTATCAAAGTTACCTGTTGTTATTTCTCTGAAACTGAATGCTGTTATGAATTTAATACTGATTATACCATTATAACCCACAAATTCGCAAAATATGAAACCCTGGTCCATTTCCCAAAAAAGATACCTGTTCAAGCATTACCATGATAAGCCACTTCCACAGATAGCGAAGGACCTGGGCAGGACAGAACGTGCATTAAACCTATTTATCCACCGATACCGTAATGATCCACGGTTATGCGTTCAGAAAGATAATTTATTACTTCAGGTACTGAAAAAGAAATTTAAGGATGTCGGATGCTTCACTCCTACTAGGTCATTCTTTAATGATGTTGAAATTGGACAGAAACGATACTGGTCGATTTATAAAGGTAGTGAAGTTATTAAAGATGCAGAATTAAAACGGATTGCTGATTATTTCGATGTGACATTGGAAGGCATACACGAAATACGTCAAATGACAATGTTTGAAAATGAATAAATTATATACAATTTAAATTTAAAAATTATATGAAAAAGACAGTACAGTTAGAAGAAAGTAAGGCAAGAAGCATGTATAAAACGGCCTCTCCTGAATTCAAGCAATTACTTGAAGACACATTTGGAAAAGATTTTTTTAAAACGTCAGTTGAAGACCGGATATTCACTATTGAAGATGCCATAACTGAGACAGGACGACCTTCAGTACCGGACTTTAATTGTGTACCAACTGATTTACGTGACTTCTTTAAATCAGTGTATAAATGCCTCGTAGTAACAGAAGCATTCAACGAAGGTGAAAGAATTGATATTTATAACGAAGACAAACGCAGACATTATCCTTATTTTTTGAATAATGGTTCTGCTTCGGCGTTCGGTTTGGGCGGTACGTATTGCGGTAATACGACTTCGTGTGCGGGTTCCGGTTCCCGCCTGAGCGTACTAAAATCGGATAATGCCAAAATAATTGGAGAAAGATTTAAAAATGAGTTCAGAGACATGTTATCACTCTAATATTTCACTTTAACAAATAAATACAATGAAAAAAGAAAAAGAATTGAAGAAAAAAAGACCTGTAACAGTAGAAGAAGCATTTCAAATAGCAGGTAGACCAACTGTTGATTTTTCGAATTTACCTGAAGATCTAAAATCATATTTTGAAAATATATACAATGGAATAGTTATAACTGAAGCTTTAAATGAAGGAAGAAAACCGGATTGGGATAATTGGTCAGAAAAAAAATGGCGTGCTTGGTTTAGAATGTCTGCTTCGGCGTTCGGTTTGAACTATTCGTATTACGATGATACGTGTTCGGCTGCGGGTTCCGGTTCCCGTCTGGTCAATTTTGACGAAGAAACGGCAGAGTATTCAGCAACTCAGTTTAAGGATGTCTGGAAAGAGATTCAGATAGGATAAAAATTATGGGCTGTTTGTCTTCGCTGGTTCTGCTTCAGCGTTCGGTTTGAACAATACGAATTACGATAATACGAATTCGAATGCAGGTTCCAGTTCCCAACTGGTAATTAAAAAGACAAAGGCCTTGCTTCTTAGCAAAAAACGACTAATTTTTCAACTGGTGTTAGTATCCAACGAGAAAGCTCCATTTTTGAAATCCAGGCATATGAAAAGAATAAATGATTTATTTGACAAGGTAGTAACAAAAGATAATTTGATGCTTGCATACCAGAAAGCCCGGAAAGGTAAATCCGGGCAATATGGTGTGAAGATTTTTGAGAAAAATGTTGAGCGAAACATTAATCATTTGTATGACGAATTGATATCCGGAATTTATAAGACTTCTGAATACAGTATCTTTAAAATTTACGAACCAAAGGAACGGGAAATTTTCAGACTTCCGTTTCGAGATCGGGTAGTACATCATGCTATAATGAATATTTTAGAACCTGTATGGGTTTCAGTCTTTATTTCGCACAGTTATGCATGCATTAAAGGTAAAGGGATCCATGCTGTTTTAAAAGATTTGAAATGTGATTTAACCGATATCGAAAATACTACTTTTTGTTTGAAACTTGATATTAAGAAGTTCTACCCAAATATTGATCATGAAATACTGAAGTGTATTATCAGAAAAAAGATAAAGGATAAACGGATTTTAAAATTACTTGATGAAATTATTGAAAGTGCACCTGGTGTTCCAATAGGTAATTATCTTTCTCAATTTTTCGCAAATCTTTATCTGAGTTATTTTGATCATTATATGAAGGAAATAAAGAAAGTGAAGTATTACTACCGATACGCTGATGATGTGGTGATACTGGCAGCAGATAAGCCTTATTTACACGATTTATTGGTTGACATTGATGATTACCTTACAAATCAATTAAACTTGAAATTAAAACGCAATTACCAGGTATTTCCGGTTTCAGCACGTGGGATTGATTTCGTTGGATATATATTCAGACACACGCATATACTAATGCGTAAATCAATTAAAGTTCGGTTCTGTCGGAAAGCTGCAAAACTAAACAAGAAGGAACTGGATCCGAAACAATATAAAATGCTGATCGCACCACACATAGGATGGGCCAAACATTGTGATTCTAAACACTTACAAAAAAAGATACTTAAACATGAAGAAATTTTCTGATTTAGGAATAAAACCTGATGAAAAAAACATATTCCCGGTACAACAAATATCAATAACAGATGTCACAAATTGCGAAATAGAAATTCTTTATTTTTCACCGGATGTAAAAACAAAATTCGGTGAAGGCAGGTATGTTGTAAGAATAAAATATGAAAATGTAGAACGTAAATTTTTTACCAATGCGCAACCAATTAAAGATGCATTGGATAAAGTAAATAAGGATGATTTTCCTTTTACAACTACAATAAGGCCTCAAAAATTTGGAACCGGGAATAACAAAACGTATCAATTTACTTGAAAATAATATTATGAGTCAAATTTCACAGGATATAATTACTAAAGTTAAAGATAGAGCTGATATAGTTGAAGTAATTGGTAGATCAATAACCCTTCATAAACATGGCAGAAATCACATTGGCATATGCCCGTTTCACAGCGATAAGGCGCCATCACTGACCGTTTCTCCCCAAAAGGGAATATACAAGTGCTTTGCATGTAATGCGCATGGTGACGTGATCAATTTTGTGAAAGAGAATGAACATATTTCATTTGTTGAAGCTGTTAAGTCACTGGCAAACCAGTATCATATTGAATTGCCGGTACTCCCTCAGACAGCTGAAGAAATAGCTAAAGAAAGGCAACGGGAATCGGTTTACCTGGTACTATCTGAAAGTAATAAACAATTTTCCGATAACCTGAGATCATTTAAGGACGCCAATGATTATGTCCGGATAGAAAGACAAATCAACGATGAAATACGCGAACTTTATCAAATAGGGTATGCTCAGTCAGATAACCAGATAACGAGAGATTTTCCAAAACGTAGTTTTAACTTGGATCTATTACTTGCTTCCGGAATGACGGCCATTAGCGACGAAAAGAAATTCCAATACGATGTATTTCGTCAGCGTATCACATTCCCATACCTGGATAATTACGGCCGGCCGGTAGGTTTCACCGGAAGAATAACGGATAATACGGCCAAAGCTGCCAAATACCTGAATTCAGGAGATACTATGGTATTTAATAAAGGTCAGGTATTGTTCGGACTTTTCCAGGCTAAGGAGTCAATTTCAAAACAAAATAAGGTCTATTTACTGGAAGGCCAGTTTGATGTGGTTTCGGTAGCTCAGCGTGGAGTACATAACGTTATTGCAGGATCAGGAACTGCGTTGACTGATGCACAGGCCAGGCTATTGAAAAGGTTCACCAATACAGTGGTGATGATGTATGATCCCGATTCAGCGGGACTGAAAGCCAGTATATCAAATGCCAAAACATTACTGGCTCATGGGTTTGATGTAAAGGCCATACTTCTTCCGGACGGTAAGGACCCTGACGACTTTGCAAAGGCAACGATTAATCAGGATCTGAATATATTACTCCGGAATAGGGAGCTTGATTTTATAGATTACTTTTTTGAAGCAAAGAAAGTGGCAGATGCTTCGGACTTTGAAAATACCCAGCTGCTGGATCTGATTTGTGAATGTGTTTCGGTGGTACCTGATAAATACCTGAGAGAACGTTATGCCACCAGGTTGGCCATGACATTTGAAACTACCAGTACCATTATCAAAGAACGTATAAAACCAACTAAGGAACTCAAGGTTGATAAATGGAAACATGGGTTTTACGGAATAGAGGATGCTGTTGAATTATTGGAAGCTGATGAAGATCAGGATTGCGAGATTGTATTTAACCAGAAAGATTTTGTCAACGATTTTTCAGAAACTCCGATGATATTGGTAGTTGGAACTCCAACAATGACCGATGTCCAGTCGCTCAGGTCTAAAATCAGCAAGCTAACCGTTAAGGATAGTAAGTATATTGCTCCTACTGAAGAATCCGGAGAACCAAAAGGATTGGTAATATTGAAAAATATGCACAAAAACGGGTTTGATATCTCCGTTGATTGTGAGATAAACGATAAACCTATTTCACAAAGTTTTTGTGACTATTATACCGATCAGTATAAAGATATATTATCAAATACTATTGATGGATCAAAGAAAGGTGAGATCATTGGCCGTTGTGCTGAAGTAATATCAGATATTGAAGCTACCGTCAGGGTAGTAATGATTGATGAGTATTCCAAAAAGTTAGGACTTAAAGTCACTGCCCTGGATAAAGTGTTGAAACCATTCCTGGCAAAGAAAAAAGATAAAACTTTACTCGATAACCAACGCCTGGGGGCGATGAGTGACACGCTGAATATCGATGCTGAGATTATTCCGGATTATATTCAGAATGACAAGGTACTATCCGATAATTGTACACGATGGGGATTCTACCCATTGGCTGATAAAAAAGGAAGGTTCTGCAGCTACATGTTCAGGAATCAAACCGGTGGAAGTTTTTCCAGCATTACCGATTTTTATATTAAACCATTACTCCATGTTTATGATAATGAGAATGACGATGCCAACAATAAGCGTGTTATCCAGCTTTGCCATTTAGATCCTAAGTTAGATCGATATGTGGAATGGAAATCAAGCGTATTTGCAGGATTACCGAAAGTTCATGAAAAACTGGTGAATGAAGGGCCTTACAATTTCTTCGGGAATATGGACCAATACAAGCGTATTTGGATGACCATGAGTTACGGGTTCCGGTATTGCCGGGCTATCCGCACCTTCGGACAACACCCAAAAGGTTTCTTTGCTTTTGGTAATGCCATCTACCACAAAGTAGATAATGAATATAAAATTGAACCCGTAGACGAATTGGGACTGGTAAGCCATAACGAAGAAAATTATTACTCACCGGTATTCTCAAAGATCCGTATTTCGGAGGAAGGTGAGAATACAACTTTCAACCAGGCGCGTAACCTGGTGTACCGTGATATCCCCATTGAAAAACAAATCAGCTTCGAAGATTGGAGCGGACTCATGAACCGGGTATACAATATCGGTGACAATGGAAAATGGGCGATATTATTCGCTATTACCTGCGCTTTTAGGGACTATATCTTTGAAATGAGGCGTTACTTCACGGCATTGTTTTTTATAGGTCCTACCAGCTCAGGAAAGAGCCAGATAGCTGAAAGTATCCGTAACCTGTACATGGCCGATACCACACCGGCATTCAATTTAAATATTGGTTCGGATGCCGGGTTCTCCATGATCCTGGAATCAATCCGCAATGTGCCGGTGGTTATGGAAGAGTACAATGACCGAGACATTTCAAAATCCAAGTTTCAGGGATTAAAGGCTGCAACCCTCGACGGTGAAGGCCGTATAAAAGTGAAGGATGTAAACTCTAAACAACTTGACAGCTCGGCCATTAATGCCAGTATTATATTATTAGGCCAGGAGGCTGCCCAGCAGGATGATGGTGCACTCAGTAACCGTTGTATTATGTGTGATGTACCTCATAGGAATGGGGGAGATTTCACGGAGGAAGATACTGAATTGTTTGATAAATTAAAGGGCCATGAAAAGACCGGTCTTTCGAACGTATTACTCCAGGTACTTGAATTGCGTTCGATATTTGAAAAAAAATACCTGACGATACTGAGTGAGGAAACCAAGAAGCTGAAAGAATCCGTGAGGATATCAGTGACCAATACCGAAGGTATGACGCGTATTATTAATGCCTGTGCGTTAATGACTGCTACCTGCCGGCTCCTGGAAGAACATGCACCGCATTTGAAACTTCCATTTACTTACCTGGAATTTGCACCGATAGCTGAAAAGAAAGTATTGAACCAATTGGAACGGATATCCAGCACCAATAAACTTTCTACTTACTTCCAGACAATATCCACGCTGATTACACACAATAAGATTAAAATTGGCCGTGAAATTAAGATTAACCCGTCAATCCGTGTAACCCGGATGATGAGTTCTAAAAAGACTGAGGAAGTAGATCTACCGCTGGACACCAAAGTACTGTATATCTCATTTGAGGCTGTATACTCGCTTTATTCGTCCACCATTGGTAAAGATGAGTCTTTATCCAGACAGTCGCTTAAATCATACTTTGAAAGTCATCAGGCCTATATCGGACTAACCAACTCCTGCAGGTTTAAATGGGAGGAAGCTGAAATGGATATCAGTGGGAATGATGCTACTGTGGCCCCGGATGGTGAATCGGTGAACGTCAGCAATTTTGCCCGCATGAAAATGAAGCAAAAAAGCAGTATCACATCGGCTTATATGTTTAATTACAACATTCTTAAAGGGTTAATTGATGTTGACTTTGAGCGGAATGTGGAAGTGAATGCAAAAGGGGAAAAGGTGCCGGAAGGAAATGATATACCATTTTGAAAAATTTACAATTTATTCATTTACAATTTACTATTAAAATATAACAAACTTAAATCATGGAAATACAAGAACTTGAATTTTTTACTAAAAACTTATGGCTTGAATTAAATAGGTATGATTTAAGAGGGAAACTATTACATACAGTCACCTGTACTGAAGATAATTTATGTAATCTATTCAATAGTCAGTTTTCAGAAATAACAAAATATGGTAATACCTACAGATATTCAATTTAAAAATCAAACAATTAAATCAATTAAATTATGAAAGAAATTATTGCAGTCAAAGGACTTGAAGTCATTTGTAAAGATGATAAAAGAAAAGGTGTTATTGATGATATCACTGGTGATTTTTATTATCTAAAAAGAAACGTTATAGATCAATTAGATAACTCATGGTCTGGTCGATCAGCGAATATTAATGATATCGAAGGTTTAAATGGGGAACTAATCTATCATCCTAATTTTATTGGAAGTAAGGTTATGGATTCGGATACATTTATACTAGTTGAACATAATTGTGAAGTCCACAAAAAGATGGATGATGTATTTATACAAATGAGGCAAGTAAATAAAAAAGCATTAGCATTTGCTGAATCAATTGGAGGTGTCGGTTTTTATAAAAAAGGAGACCTTGCAGGTGGAATTGTTGCAATTAAATTCACAAATAATAAACCTCCAAAAGGATGGAAAAAATATGGTAAATCAGAAGATGGATATTGCCCACGTAAAGGTTCTAATGATGAGATTACAAAACAAATTAATTTACTTCCATCTCTCGAAAAACCATTAATGAATGACATATACGGTTTTCCTACCTGTCAATTTGTAGGAAATCATGTTTACTTTTCTCCTGGAATAGAATCAGTAGGTGATAATTTTATTTTAGATGTTAGCAAGGGATGCATTATAGCTATTAAGGATGGAATGAAAATTATTACTAAATCAGAATATTACTCATTGAAAGGAGAATAAGCCATGAAAACACTATCCGTTAAACAGCCCTGGCCGTATTTAATTTGTTCCGGAATAAAAGACATTGAAAACCGTAATTGGAAAACTTCATATCGCGGAAGAGTATTTATTCACGCTTCAGGTCAATCATGGATATGGCATAAGGTGATTAATTACTTAACTCCAGCAATGAAAGAATTCTTTGAAAAAAGTAAATATACCGGTACCTGGTTACGTAATTTGCAAACT
>Ga0302215_10003494_pt1 | contig 10509 bp, 13 predicted proteins | sample II_Fen_N3_1_FD_194580 | JGI IMG/M metagenome (GOLD analysis project Ga0302215, IMG submission 194580) | Peat permafrost microbial communities from Stordalen Mire near Abisko, Sweden - II_Fen_N3_1 | ecosystem: Environmental > Terrestrial > Soil > Wetlands > Permafrost | place: Sweden: Abisko... | reverse complement strand
TTGGAGTTGATGCTGTTATGAAGCACAAGACTGGTGGATATCTAGGAGTTGCTTTTGATTTTACTGTTACAAATAAAGAAGAGAATATAAAGAAAAAACTTCAAAAAGAATGGGATAGCGTTAAAGAAGGTGAAGTAAGAACAATAAAATATTTTGAAGACCCTGATACTAAACAAAAGGGAAGTTTACTTGTTCCTAAGTTTATAGTTGGAGCTTCAAAGAAGGATGTTGAAGAATTAGCTAATGCTTATTTAAATAACAATAATGAGTTGCTTGATAATCATCCCTTAAAATATGTTATTTTGCTTCAAATAGAAGAACAACTTCAAACAGTTTTGGATTATTATGAAGTTAATAAAGAGAATCCAAAATTTCAATTTGCAAAGAAACAATATGAAAGAATTGAAAGTCTAATAATAAATATGAAAAATGAAATTCATACAAATGAAGAAATGCATAAAAATGTTGATTTATATGAATATACAAAGACCAATATAGCTCTCGATACAATGAGGAGATTTAGGGTTATGAGGGAAAGTGAATCTATATAATTATAACTATAAAACCACCATATTATGATTAATATGGTGGTTTTATAGTTATTGACAATTATTTGTATAAGTAATAATCTTAATACAAATAGAATTGTTAAACCCTTTAAAATTAAAAAAATGAAAAAGTTAGAGTCTATCTTTGGATACCTTTTGGTTATCCTTTTCTCTTTTTTGTTCATTGACAAAATCTTAATTATTTTGGGATATGTTGGTGAATTTGATTTGTTATTCGGACCATTTAAAGTCGATGTTTTACTTTTCTGGTCTGGTCTTGGTCTTTTACTCTCTTGGTTTGGTGGAATTAATTTTCCATCTTGGAATGTGAGTGAATATATAAAGAGTAGAGAACTTAGTGATTTAAGCCGTTTTGAGATTCAGTATCAAACAGGATACTACCATCTTTTTATTGCTTTTATTGGCTTATTATTTTGGTCTGGTTCAAGTACTTATTTTAATGTTTTATGGTGGATAGGAGCTGTATTTATTGCAATTTTCTTTTTGATTTTTGTTGTAAATCCTATACATTTCGGGAACTCACACTCATTGAAGATATTCTATGATAATTAATAGGTATTAATGGGTAATTTCTAAAAAGCTGGCATATTATGTCAGCTTTTTCTTATATATATTAAGGTATTTGACATTGTCTATAAAAAATGTTAATATGTATAGGAATTATAGTTTTTTGAATTTAAAATAAGTAAAAATGTTAAAGAAAATTTGTATTATTTTTGCTCTAGTGTGTGGAACTTTTTTAGTAGCTAATGGTCATAATTTGTCAGAGTGGCAAACTGCATCAGCTTCACATTACGGACAAAATTTTTCTAAAGTTGGAGATGGTCGTGGTCTTGGATGTTTTTCTGAAGAAAGAATCAGATCAGGATCTATCTCACTTGGTTCATCTATTGTTAAAAAGCTTAAAAGGTTTAAGAAAGGAGGAACTCCTATTTATGTTCAAGTTAATAATAAGGACATAAATATTGTTACACCTTACGGAAAAAATATTTTTCGTGTTGATGACAAGATGGCTAAGGAATTTTGTAGAGAAGATCGGTTTTATATTGATTTCTTTTATAAAGATATTGATATGGAACATCGAAATCTTGGTAGATTTAAAATCAAGTTTAGAGTAATAAACATTTAAAAAACACGAGCCGTTTTAATTTAATTATTAAAACGGCTCTATTTTATTATTTTGACAAATATTATTTAAAATGTTATTATTGAAACAAATATAAATCCTTTTAAAAAAATACAGTTATGAAAAAAATTCATTTTTTTGTTCGACTAATAATATGGATTCTTACTATTATTAGTTTTCTTTTTATTTTTTATTTTTTACATTTTATTGATGAATCTTTGAAATCTTATTTATGGCTATTTACAGCTATTATAGTGTTTCTTATTTTTGTTTACCTTTTATTTTCTGGTAAAAAAGATAAACAAAAAGATTTTTGGAAAAATCATCCAGAACAGTTAGAGGGTGAAGTATTTTTTTCAAATGTAGATTCTAATCATTTTGATACTATTGAATATCGTACAAAAAGAGCTGGTAAAATTGCTTATGAATGTAATGGAAAAAAATTTGGTAAATATCCAGAGACATTTCCAGTTTTCATTCAAAGATTAGAACTTGAGTCTTCTCCAGGAGGAAGAATTTTGCTTGAAAGAATTGAAAATAAATTGTAATCATTATTGATTAAAATTATTAAAACCGATATCTATTATAGTTATCGGTTTTTATTATACCCTTACATTGACTATATGTTTAAAATATGGTTTTATGAGATTATATATTAGTTCTTTTATTCTCTTAAAAATAAATACATTATGAGAAAATTTGTTTTCTTGGTAATCTCTATACTATTTAATCTTAGTGTCTTTTCTCAAAAAGATAATCAAAGTAAGGTAGTAGTGATTATTGATCCTGGTCACGGTAATCGGGATCCTGGAGCTATTGTTTATCTTAATAAAATCCCAATAATTGAAAGTGTATATGCTTATGACGTGTCGCTTCGATTGGAAAAGATTCTATTAGATAAAGGTATTACTGTTTTCAAAACAACCAAGGATGATAATATAAGTATAAATAATGATGATACTATTAAATTGTATCCTAAAACATTATTTAATCTTGATAAAACATCTGTTGGTAATGGTATACCTAAATTAACAAAGAGAACTTCTTTTGCTAATTTAAAGAAAAAACAATACTCTGATTGTCGAATAATTTTTATTTCTATACATTTTGATATTTCTAGACCCTCATATTTTGGAGCTAGAATTATAAAAGGGGATAATGATACTTTTCATAAATACCTTAAAAATGAATTACAAAATGAGAAATTATTGAGCAATAGTAATGTCCCTGTATTAAATACAGGAGATAAAACTAACTACATTAAACATTGCTATATTTTAGGTACTGCAAATAAAAACTCAGAAAAAGTTATTTTAGAACTAGGTAATCTTAAAAACAAAAAAGATTTATCTCGTATTGTAAATAATAAAGTAAGAGAAGATTATGCATGTATTATTGCTGATGCAATACTAAAATATATGAATTTAATAAAATGTAATAATAATTAATTACAGCCAACGATACTATCGTATGGCTGTTTTTATTGACAAAACTATATTATAATGTTAATCTACAAAAGATATTTGTTCTTTGATATATGTTTAATTAGATAAATATAGGACTTTTCCAATCCCTCTTATTTTAAAGGGTGTTTGGAAATATTCTATATTTATTAATTTTTAAAAACAAAAGTATGATTAGACAAGAAGAAAAAAACACAGTTGAAAAAGCAGAAGATGTAAAAAAACCATTTTTTGGTGATTGTCACTTAGTGGAATTACCAGTTGAAGAAAAAAAGTTAAAAATTGTTGAACCGGTTATTTTAAAACAACCAGTTGTTGCTTATTATTTTTGAGAATAGCACAACATTAAATTATTTTTTATGGATAAAGAAAAAGTTTTTTTTAGAGGCAATGAATACACTTTGTTAGATTTGTATTCTATTTTTGAAAACAATTCTAAATCGCTAAATTGGCAGATTTTTGCAGCGATTAATGCTTGTGATTTACATTTATGGGAAATAATTGTATTGAAGAGTAATTTTACTCTAGATAAAATTGTCCCATTTCTGAAACATCACAACCTTGTACTTTTTTGGCAAGTTGTTGAAAAAAAGAGAAAGGATCTCCTTTTGAATCTTCGATCTTTACCAAGTGCAGATTTACTTGTTCTTGCTAGTATCGATAGTAGGTTCATCGCTAGCGAAAATTTAGTTAAGTCGAAAAATGACCTAAGGTCAGATTTAATGAAAAGAAGAAAAACTGACGAGATTATTGAAAATAATATTTCCAATAATTGATTTTGTTTTTAAACTGTAATCTAATAGCCGTATCTTATGATATGGCTATTTTTAATTGAATTTTTTGTTAATTTAAGGTATAATATGTTTATATTAGTAATCAATAGATATTTATATGGCAAAAAGAGGAACAACACTTAGTCCAAAACCAAAATCAATACATTCTCATAAAACAAAGAAAAGACTTGCAGCAAAGCATCTTATGCTTAAGAATAAAGTTGATAAGAAGAAATCTGTTATAAAAAGAAAAGCTAAATAATTTTTTAAAAACATCCGATAATAGTCGGGTGTTTTTATTTATAAGATAATACACATAAGTGTTATAATAAAAGGATGTTTAATACAAAACTAACAGATATAGAGAAAGGATTAACTTCTGCGGAGGTTTCAAAATATTTAAAAGATTTTGGTGGAAATAATATATATCATCGCAAAACACTGAAGCCTCTTGTTATGTTTTTAAAGAAATTTAATAATCCACTTTTATTTCTTTTAATTGGAGCAGCTACTATATCTTTCTTTTTTGGACAACAAACAAATGCAGTAATACTTATTGTTATGGTTCTAGTTTCTGTTGTTTTAGATTTTTTTAATAGTTATAAATCAGAAAAAGTTTCTGAAAAATTAATAGCTAGAGTAACATCTACTGCAACGGTCCGTAGAAATGGAGAAACAAAAGAAATTCCTTTTAATCAATTGGTATCTGGTGATATCATTGAACTTTCTGCTGGTGATGTTATTCCAGCTGATTGTGTTGTTATATCAGCTGATGATTTATTTATTAACCAAGCAACCCTTACTGGTGAATCATTTCCAATAGAAAAAACTCCAATAAAAGATAAAGAATCATTATCAGGAGAACCCCTTTTGCTTACTGATAATACTGCAGTATTTATGGGAACTTCTGTTGTTACTGGTTATGCTGTTGTCCAAGTAGTACAGATAGGGCTAAATGCAGAATTCGGTAAAATAGCAGAGAGTCTTTCCTCTAATAAAAAAGAAACAAGTTTCGAACACGGACTCAAAGATTTTAGTATTTTTATTGTTCGACTTACTATGATAATGGTTATCATAGTATTTTTAGTAAATGCTTATTATGGTAGAGGTGTTTTGAACTCATTTCTTTTTGCAGCTGCTATTGCTGTAGGTTTAACTCCAGAACTTCTTCCTGTTATTATGACAGTTACACTTTCTCACGGTTCTCTTCGTATGGCAAAAAAAGATGTTATCTTAAAAAATCTTGCATCAGTGCAGAATTTTGGAAGTATGGATATTTTATGTACAGATAAAACAGGGACTTTAACTGAAGATAAGATTGAATTAATAAAATGTATAAATATGAAAGGTATTGATTCAAAAAATGTACTTCTTTATGCTTATCTAAATAGTATTTATCATACGTCACGAAAAAATCCCTTAGATGAAGCAATACAAATTCACGGAAAGATGGAGATAGATTCTTATAAAAAAATAGATGAAATACCATTTGATTTTGAAAGAAGGAGAGATTCTATTGTTGTAGAACACGAAGGTTTTAGATATCTGATTACAAAAGGTGCGCCTGAGAGTATTTTTGCTGTTTCATCTTTATTAGAGACTGATGACGGTATATTTGAATTTAATAATGAAAGTAGTAAAGATGCAAAAGAAGAATATGATAAATTGAGTGCTGATGGATTTAGAGTTATAGCTATTGCTATAAAAAAATTAGAGATAGAAGAAAGAGTAAAATATAAAAATCAAGAAGAAGAAAGTATGACATTTATTGGTTTTGCTGCTTTTTTGGATCCTCCAAAAGTAAGTGCAAGTTCTGCTATTTTAGAATTAGAAAATTTATCCGTTGAAGTAAAAATCATAACAGGAGATAGTGAAATTCTTACAGAACGTATTTGTAGAGATTTAAATATTAAAATAAAAGGAATGATTACAGGACTTGAGATTGATAATCTTTCTGATGAAGAACTTTCTGTTAAAATTGATTCAATTAATCTTTTTGCTCGTGTTTCCCCTAAGCAAAAAGAAAGAATAGTTTCATTACTTCAAAAGAAGGGTCATACTGTAGGATATATGGGTGATGGTATAAATGATGCTCCTGTTTTAAAAATAGCTGATGTGGGTATTTCTGTTAATAATGGAGTGGATGTAGCAAAAGAAACTGCAGATATTATATTGTTAAATAAAAATCTTCATGTTCTTAAGGATGGTGTAGTAGAAGGACGTAATACTTTTCAGAATACTCTCAAATATATAAAAATGGGGTTTAGTTCAAATTTTGGAAATATGTTTTCTATGATGGGAGCTTCTTTTATTTTGCCATTTTTTCCAATGCTTTCATCTCAAATAATATTTAATAATTTTTTATATGATCTTTCTCAAACAATGATACCAACTGATTCAACTGATTTCGAATCAGTTAAAAAACCACTAGTGTGGAATATGAAAGAATTCTTTAAATATATTATTGTATTTGGGCTTATTAGTTCTGTTTTTGACTTCATAACATTCTTTGTTCTTTATAGAGTATTTAATTTAGATGCATCACATTTTCAGACTGGATGGTTCATAGAATCTATTGCTACACAAATATTAGTTATATTTATTATTAGAACTAAGAGAGTACCATTCTTTAAAAGTAAACCTGGTATCTATGTGACATTGTCTACTCTTATTATTGTAAGTATTGCTTGGGTAATTCCATATACTTTCCTTGGTCAAATTCTTTCATTTAATCCGTTACCACTTTCATTGTTGTTGTTAATAGCTGGTATTGTATGTTGTTATCTTGTAATAGCTGAAGTTTCAAAATATTTCTTTTATCGTATATTTACTCAAGCCCCATAATCATTTTTAAAAAATAGATATGGTATAATTATTTATATGAATATATTCAAGAAAATTTTTGTATTTTTTGATAAATTAGAAGATAAAATCAGAGGTAGATTAAGTCATAGGCCACTTGTATATGCATTTATAGGTAGTATTGGTGTTGTCTTGATATGGAGGGGAATATGGGAGATTGCAGATAATATGCTTATGCCTGGATGGTTGTCTCTAATTATAGGACTTATTATTTCTGGAATGACTGGTCTTTTTGTATCTCTTTTTATTGGAGATAAAATAATTTTATCTGGTATTAACCACGAGAAGAGAGTTGATGAAAAAACAGAAGAAGAAATTAAAAACGAGGAAGTAGTTTTATCAGAAATAAAAGAAGATTTGGATGAAATAAAGAAGAATCTTTTAAATAAATAAAAGATGATTAATATTTCTGTATTAATATCAGCTCTTCCTTTTTTAGTATTTTTATTTCTTTTATTTATAAGAAAAATATCATTACTAAAAGCTTCTATTTTTCTATTAGCTTTTTATACAGTTTTGGCTTTATTTTACTGGAAAATATTTCCATCATATTTATATATTTCTTACGGTAAGGGATTTTTAGTTGCTCTTGATATATTCTTTATTGTTTTTGGTGCTATATTTTTTCTTGAAATACTTCAAGAACTAAAAATTATTAAAAATTTATCATACCATTTAGAAGGTTTTTCTAGAGACTATAGAATTCAGATAATTATAATAGCTTGGTTTTTTGAGAATTTTTTAGAAGGTACTGCTGGTTTTGGTACTGCTGGTGTAATAGCTGTTCCTCTTCTTATTGGTATTGGTTTAACCCCTATAAAAGCTTTAATAGTAGGACTTCTTGGAAATAGTACGGCTGTTTTATTTGGAGCAGCTGGAACTCCTATTAAAGTAGGATTTGCTGGTTTAAATATTGTAGGTGTTCCATTAGTATCTTCACTTTTGAATTGTGTAGGATTTATTATTCCTGTTTTTATGTTGTGGATAATAACTCGTGATAGACAAAATCCCAAAAAGGAATTTTTAGATGCATTACCATTTTCTATTTGGGCTGGTTTAGCTTTTGTTATCCCTTCTGTTTTGTCTGTATTTTTAGGACAAGAATTTCCTTCAATTTTAGGAGCTATCATTGGATTAATATTAGTGATAATTACTACAAGATTCAATATCTTTACACCTAAGGAAACCTTAAGATTGGGTGAAGAAAAAAAGATTGAATTTTCTATGTCGATTTTTAAATCATTTCTTCCTTATATCTTTTTGATAATATTTTTAATTCTAGGAAAAATATTATTAGGTGGAGTTGGTATTTCCATTAATCCAGGATTTAATTATACTTTTAATTTATTTAATCCAGGATTCTCTTTCTTACTAGCTGGTTTATTTGTTCTTATAATTTGGAAAAGTAATTTTAAAGTTTTATTAAATTCTGCCAATACTGCTCTTAAGGAAACAATGAATCCATTTTTGATTATTGTTTTTATGTCTACAATAGTTCAGATAATGATAAATTCTGGGCAAAATATGTCTGGAATACCAGCAGCTATACTACTTATCGCAAAAGGCTTTGAAACCTCTCTATTGCCGTTTTTTGCCCCATTTATAGGTGCTTTTGGGACCTTTATCACTGGAAGTGCTACTGTTTCAAATATTATGTTTGGTAACTTCTTTAATATGTCTGCAAATAGTCTTAGTTTTAATGTTGGTTTAATATTATCTCTTGGTGTTGTTGGGGCTTCTGCTGGAAATATGATTGCTCTCGCAGATATACTTTCTGCTGAAGCAGTAGCAAAAGTAAAAAATTCTGAGATAGAAATTATAAAGGGTGTAATAGTTCCTTGTCTTATTTATCTTATTATTGTCGGAATACTGGGAATGTTATTATCAAGATTTATATAATTATGTTTATTAAAGTACGAGTTATAGCCGGTTCTAGAAAAGAAAAGTTAGATAAAAAATCTAATGATCATTTTATTATTTCAGTAAAAGAACCAGCCGAAAGAAATCTAGCCAATAATCGTATTTGTGAAATTATTGCTTTAAATTTTAGTGTTTCAAGAAATGCTGTTAGGATAATAAACGGACATCAAAGTCCTAGTAAGATACTATCAGTGAATATTTAGTTTATATTTGATACAATATAAGTATTAATAATAATTTAGCATTTTAAATATGGCAACAAATATAAAAGCAACAGGTATTGATTTAACTCCAGCTATTACTGACTATGTTAATAAGAAGATAGAATCTATTCAAAAGTTTGTTGGTGCTGATCAAAATATAAATGTTTATGTTGAAGTTGGTAAAACAACTAAACATCATAAACAAGGTGATTATTTTAAGGCTGAATTTAATGTAGAAATAGAAGGGGAGAGTTTATTTACTTCATCTGAAAAGAGTGATTTGTATAAAGCAATTGATGATTCAAAAGAAGAAATTATTCGTAGAATTATGAACTTTAAGAAAAGAAAAAATACCCTTTTTAAGAGAGGTTCAATGAGTGTTAAAAAAATGTTAAAAGGGATATCAAAAAGAAATCCTTTTACTTCAAAATATTAGACTTTAAAAAATCTTTGTAACTTATTTCTTTTTTACCTTCGGGAATGACTCTTTCTATTATGAATGAGTCATTTTCATATTTGGCTTTTACTATTTTGATTCGTATATCTTTGTTATCTTTTTTTATAAAAAAATATACACCTGGCCATCCATAAAAAGCTCTGTATTTATTGTAATTTTCTTTTTGATTAATACTGGGATTAATCAAACCGTCTTCTTTTTTTATTTTTTTACAGAAAGTAGCTTTTTCTTCTTCTTGATATTTAGGATTTATATTTTGATTATAAATATCTGGTAGAACATCACAAAGAGCTTCTCCTCCTAATTTTATTAAACTAGCGCGTAGTTCTTCTTTTGTTACATCTATATCAATAGGAACTTCTATTTCTTTTATTATTGGACCACTGTCTAATTTGAATACCATTTGTTGAATACTTATACCTGTAGTTGTATCACCGTTTAAAAGAGCTCCCTCAAGTGGTGAAGCCCCTCTGTATTTTGGTAGGAGTGAATAGTGAATATTTATAGTACCTAATTTAGGTAACTTAATTATATTTTCTGGTAATATTTTTCCATAAGCAACAACAATAGAAAGATCGATATTAAAATTATTGAATTCTTTTATAAAATCATCATTTATTTTTTCTGGTTTTAAACACTTGATGTTATGTTCTATTGCCCATACTTCAACGGGTGTTTTATTTATGTGCATACCACGACCAGATCTTGATTCTGGAGAGGTTATTATTATTTTAGGGATATAACCGTCATTAAATAATATATCGAGTGTTTTACTTGATACTTCTGGCGTTCCCCAAAATGCAAATTTAAAATTTTCCATATTAGTTTAAGGCTTCTTCTTGTGAGATTTCACGAAGATCTTTTGCTTTGTCTATAAATAAGACTCCATCTAGGTGGTCGTTTTCGTGTTGAAAAATATGAGCCAATAAACCACTACCTTGTTTGGTAAATTTTTTACCTTGCTCATTATATGCTTCAACTGTAGCTTTTGTTGCACGGCGTACTTTACCATAAATAGGACGAACAGATAGGCATCCTTCGGACATAAGTTTTTTATCTTTAGATATTTTACTTAGTATTGGATTTATAAAAACTAAATCTTTTGATCTTGCTTTTAGGTGATTAATATTAGGATT
>Ga0302215_10003493_pt1 | contig 10510 bp, 6 predicted proteins | sample II_Fen_N3_1_FD_194580 | JGI IMG/M metagenome (GOLD analysis project Ga0302215, IMG submission 194580) | Peat permafrost microbial communities from Stordalen Mire near Abisko, Sweden - II_Fen_N3_1 | ecosystem: Environmental > Terrestrial > Soil > Wetlands > Permafrost | place: Sweden: Abisko... | reverse complement strand
CTGATGATGGTCGCTCTTATGAACCATTCGGACCAGTCTTATTCTTAGATGAATAAACCAGAGATGTAAAATAGTGCGCTCTATGCTTGCCTATAACGGGTAGCCAGACCGCGAGCGGAACATAGCGAAGCATGTGGAGCTTGTGGTTTGGGTGGTGTTATGGGCAGGGCTTTTTTAACGACTATATTGGAAAACACTCCTCTTTTATTGGAATTTTATTATTAACAGCAAAGTCCTTTTCGAAAGTTCTGGTAAGTTCATTAATTACAATTTGTCTGTATTTATTGAAAAAGGTTACTCTTAAACATTTAAATACGGATTGATGATCTATAAACCTTAATATTAAAGGGAATAAAAATATTATAAATGAAATAACTCCACTTAGTCCAACCCCAATAAATGAGAAATGTATATAATTTAAAAGCCAAAGACATGATACAATGACAACAAAGAAAAGATAACCCCACGCAACTTTATTCATGTTACTGATCATTAAGGGGATCTGATTAGCTACAAATTTCATTTTTTTACTTTCATATCTTTCTGTTTCCATCAAGAATAATGCATCAGAATACTGTTGTTGCAATTTCGCTAGAATATCCCCCTGATTTTTAATCATTACAGATTGTTCGTCAATGCGTAATAATACTTTATCTTCTTGTTTTGTTAAATCTTTAATTGATTTAATAAATTTTTCGTCAGATTGTTCGACTAAATCTGAGGCCTTCCCGTTGGTTATTTGTCCTTCAGACATTCTCACACTTACATTAAAGACATCCTTTTCTGACAATTCGCCCATTTGCATAGCATTTTTCACTCGTGTATTTACGGCTTTAATAGTTGAGATGCTAGGTGTCTTATGTTGCCTATATTTTGCAATGTATGTTGACATTCCTCCCTTAGAAAGAATATTCATATCAAATTGGATTTGACTTGGATTAGCTAACCATAGAAGCGATAATAGTTCACTCGCATTAATCTTATATCTTTCATGAAGTTTATATCCTAAACCAACATAATGATCGCTGTGATAAGTATTATTCAAAAACCAGCATTTTACATCGGCAAATTCCTGAGGATTATTCCCTCTTCTTTCAGTAACATAGTGAAAAGCGATTGCATCGTTTAAAGCACTTAATTTCTGATTATTTCTTAGTTCTAGTAATTCCTTAAACTTATCGCTTTTCTTTGCTTTTTCAACAATATCCCTTATTCTAACCTCGTGAATAATATCGATACCAAACTTACCAATCTGATTATCAATACCATCCTTAATCCTTTCAAGTTGTGTCCTATCTAGACTACGCCTAATGCAAGCCCCAAAAACATCAGCTTCTTTTATTAATCCGATATCTTTACTTGCAAAATCATTCAAACGAGTGCTTAGAAGGACTTTAATTTGCTCAATTGTGATATAAAGTATGGAGAATCGGAACCCTAACCTATTACCAATTTCAAAAAGCTGACTACATGTTAAATAAGCCTCATGAGTATTGAGATCAATTAAACTCATAAAGAAATTTGTATCTATCAGCAATTCCGTATTTGCAACTGGAACATCAATTTTATATTCAAAATATGAAGAAATTAAGCTCCCGAGGTAAATATCGCTAATTATCTTAAAGTACTCTTTATCATTAAACTTACCAGCAATATATTTAGGTATATGAAAATTAAAATCAAAGCTATCAGTATTTTTATTTACAAACAACTCTATTCTTTGAGAACAAATGAACTTTATCAAGTCATCAAAATTAAAATCATAGCTATGGATTTGACAAAATTTAAAATAATCACTTTTGAGTGATTTAATATTATTTGTTTCATTTTCAATTTCATCATCGATATCATCGAAAATAAATGAGTTAATGATAAAACTCTTATCATTATTGTATACGAATACTTTCTCATTTGAAATCTCCTTATGAATTTGAGAAAGAATAAAATCAAGTACACTAGGAGGCATCTCAATTCCAAAAAAATCTTTGATTTTCGTTTGAATCTCAGATATATTTTTCCCCATTACTTTTGTAGCTCCACGCTCATTTGCATATTCTACAATTGCTTTTTTAACAACAGGAAAAAATAATTCAACAATACTACTAAATTCTGACGTCCGACTTTCTTTTAAATGTGTCAATAACGAATACGTTATGATAGTTCTGTTTTCCATTTTTTTTCTTTGATTAATATGCGAGTTGATGTAGAATAGTGCGTTCTAGCCTTGCCCATAACGGGTAGCCAGACCGCGGCGAACCCATTGCGAAGCATGGGTTTGCTGTGGTTTGGGTGGTGTTAGCACTTGGTTTTTTTATTCACAACTATCAGTATGCCAATGATTACCAGACAATAATCAGCATTACAACAGTCGTTCGCTGTTTCTTTATTCTTTTCTTTATTCATCTGCAATCGACCTCGTAGAACTCGATTTTGCTTGAGAAGATTCTGGAATCTGCAATCGAAGTTTTCGTTCTTTTGCTTACGAAGTATTGGAGCTATTAAAATCGGCCAACTCAGTTTGCACATCGTTTGATTCCACACTTTCATGGCGAAGCCATTTCTTTGTCAACCGTACCGGAATCTGATATTAGCCGGAAAACTTGTAGTCTATTTGAGAATCCGAAATTAACCGTAAGGATCCTTGTTTACATACAAAGGTTGGTCAGTCACAATTTGCAACCAACCAATCCCCTATCTCTATCCCTATATATCGTCCGGATTTGTGTTTTCCACAGACGCGCACATGTCAATTATCTGATGAATATCAATATAACGAACCAATATTCCTATTATTTCGGGATTCTTATCGGCGTTTTATCTTTAGTGTCAAATTTAAGATAAAAATCGTTCCTAAATGATGTTTTGCAATCTTAATTGTAAACGAAACCAATCTTTAGTCAAGCGGTTATCGCCAACACCAGAAGATATCCACGAATCGACACAATCATTTGCAGAATCCATTGATCAAGCGTCTTTCTCTATCGGCCAAAACCGCAGTCTCAATCTCTTTCTTTCATGACCATTGCGCTGCTCATGATCCTCTTTCTTTCTCTTGGATGTTTCTTCCTCTTGGATGTTTGATTCACATTTGCAGGAACCAAAATATGTGCGCTCTAAACTAAGTGCTAACGGGCAGCCAGACCGCGGGCGGAACGAAGGCGTATTTCGCCTGAGTGGCAGCCTGTGGTTTGGGTGGTGTTAGCTGCAGGAAATTTTTCTTAAATGAATATCAGCAATCTGTTGAAATCTTCTCTTGATGGCCATCTACAATCCTTCGATTTAGCGCTGGTCGGGGCTTGATGCTGTTAGAACTATAGTTCCTTTCTTGCAGCTAACGGGTAGCCAGACCGCGGTAAACCCATTGTGAAACATGGGTTTACTGTGGTTTGGGTGGTGTTAGCACTTGGTTTTTTTATTCATAACTATCAGTATGACAATTATTACCAGACAATAATCAGCATTACAACAGTCGTTCGCTGTTTCTTTATTCTTTTCTTTATTCATCTGCAATCGACATCGTATAACTCGATTTTGCTTGCGAAGAATCTGGAATCTGGAATCTGCAATCGAAGTTTTCGTTGTCCTGCATGCGATGTATTGGCGCTATTAAAATAGGCCAACTCAGTTTGCGCTTCGTTTGATTCCACACTTTCATGGCGAAGCCATTTCTTAGTCAACCAAACCGGAATCTGATATTTGCCAGAAAACTTGAAGTCTGTTTGAGAATCCGATATCAACCGTAAGGATCCTTGTTTACATACAAAGGTTGGTCAGTCACAATTTGCAACCAACCAATCCCCTATCTCTATCCCTATATATCGTCCGGATTTGTGTTTTCCACGGACGCGCACATGTCAATTATCTGATGAATATCAATTTAACGAACCAATATCCCTATTATTTCGGGATTCTTATCGGCGTTTTATCTTTGGTGTCAAATTTAAGATAAAAATCGTTCCTAAATGATGTTTTGTAATCTTAATTGTAAACGAAACCAATCTTTAGTCAAGCGGTTATCGCCACCACCAGAAGAAATCCACGAATCGACACAATCATTTGCAGAATCCAATGATCAAGCATCTTTCTCTATCGGTCGAAACCGCAATCTCAATCTCTTTATTTCATGACCATTGCACTGCTCATGATCCTCTTTCTTTCTCTTGGATGTTTCTTCCTCTTGGACGTTTGATTCACATCTGCAGGAACCAAAATATGTGCGTTCTAAACTAAGTGCTAACGGGTAGCTAGGGCGCGGCGGGCTCATTGCGAAGCTTGAGCCTGCTGTGGCTTAGCTGGTGTTAGCACTCGTTGTTTTTCTTCTTATTCAGTTATTCATCAGTCAGTTACCAGCACTGATCATAACTATCCGATTGTTGATCTAGCGGCATTCTCTAAACATCAGGACTGCCCCCCCTCGGCGAAGCCGTTTCTTTGTCCGTCTACCGTTAGAATTTAACAATTAGCAATCTATATCTGCCGAGGTTCCCCTTCCTTTTAGCTTCGATTATTATTTAACCGGACACCAGTGATTATTTATATATTAGTTCTCCGAAAATTACATTATTGTATTTCTTTTCCATCATAAGAGAGTTTATAGGGTTAAATTGCGTTAATATCACCTTATCATTCCTTTCTTTAAATATATAATTTGGTACAATAATTTTACTAATCTCGTTCTCATGTATTAATTCTCGGAAAGTTTCATTTCCGTCTTTATCTAGTCTTGTTGATACGGTAGTGGAAAAATTACGTAAACGGGGTAGTATTGCATCCTTGCTATAAGCATTATTATAAATAAAATTTAGGTTTTCGTTCTTATCATGATAAAAATAATAGCCACCAATCGGGTCAGATTTATCCACTACATATTCATACTTTGGTATTTTCTGTATCCATTTAAAAGACCCATCAGGATAAAAACATAGTACCCACAAATCATCAAAATAATAATTATAATTCGAATTTTGAGCTCCATTTTGATATCCGGAAACAAACCTTTCAGAAAAATATTTTTCCGCCACAAGATCAAATCCACCATCATTTCTAAAATATATTTCATTTAAGTTATAGTTGAATTTTTTATTGAATTCCTTTTTTACAACTTCTTTTTTTATATATTCGTTTTGAAGCTTAAAATCATACCCCTTTTTAATTAAATCCTGACTAAACTCTTGCTTTTGAATTGCCTTAACTTTAGCCAATTTAGGTTCTATTATATATGAGAATGCGCCAGTTGCACCATCTGATTCATGGGTAGAATAAAATCCTGCGCATATTAAATTGTTTTCTCTATTTACAGCTATTTGTTTTGCTGTAAAATACAAGTTATTTTCTAAAGCTACTGGTAAAGAAAGCGATTTACTACCGTCCTTTGGATAAAACACAAGCCATAATTTTTGACTAATGTAATTTTTCATTTCTTGAATTGCATATACATTTCCATCATTGTCAATTGTATAGCTTACTTCTGAGTTAAATTCTTTTTCATTGAGATTCATACATTCTGTACCCCATTCATGATGAAGGCTTTTAGAAAATACTTCAAAACAATATTTTATGCCCTTCAATGATTGACAATTGTATCTGAGTAAATATCTGCCATTATTAAAAGCAAGGTGAAGATTCCCTCCATTATTGCTAAAAAAATCTGTATTTTCGAGAAGAGACCCTTTGTCTTTTAGATCAATCTCTGCAATTGAATGAATATCATTATTAGAGATTAATTTTATTTTATCAAATGTCTGGTCAAAAATATACAGTTTCTTTTGCGTTTTATTATTGAAGTACGAAATCACATGAAATACATTATTGATAGTATCACTTGCAAGGTAAGATAACTTTTTGTTTTGTGACTGCGGAGTTATTTCTATATAATTATAATCTCCTGTACTCCTATTCTGTTGAACTAAAAACCTGAGCTCAGTTATATTAGTTCCGATAACTGCATATTTATTGGTATTTAAGTAATACAAAATATATTCATTGTTGGAATCAATAATTTTCAAATCGTTGATATAGCCAGTTTTAAAAGGCTGCTGTGCTTTGTCCCATTTGAGTTCAAAATCAGTTATGGCTGTTTGACCAAAACTAACTCTAAGTGAAAAAAAAAGAGTAAGTAGAAAAATAAATCTAAAGTGTTTCATTTTAAAATAATATTGATTGTTTTACAGTATATATCCTAGCTTTAAAGAAAGCATAATTATAGATCGTGATCTAAATTTATTCGCAAGTTTCTCATCTAGAATATCGGGATTGAAAATATAACTTTGTCCGTCTAAAGAGTATTCGAGGTTTGTTCCGATGTCAAGTTCAACATCAACGGCGAAATGCCTTTCCAAAAACCATTGTTTTCCTAAACACAACGCATACTCGATTGATGAAGCCTGATTCCCATGCCGTGAATATTGTAAAGATATTCCCGAATGTGTTGACTCTAAATTTCGAAAATAATACATGGGGTGAACATACAGACTAAAACCTCCTTCTATTTTGTCATACAAAGGATATCTTTTTGCCGATGGTCTGATAATTGGTTTAAAAAGGTTATGTGTCAATAAGCCCACACCTGCTTGAACCGCAACATTTTCTGTGAATCTATGCTCCCAAATTATAGGGATATTTGCTTGTAATATTTCAGAGATATTTGTTTTGACGATATCTTTTGCCTCAGTTCTTCCTCTGTCATCTAAAAATGATTCAATTGTATTGATTTGAGAGAAACAGGTTGTATTGGAAAAAACAAAAAATAATAGAATAATTATTTTACTCATCGTGAAAAAATATAGTTGTATAATATTGCAGAAACTCATAGAATCCTTTAGTTTACCGCTGCCGAATGTATGACATAAAATCAGCAACGAACTTCCAAAATCCAGAAATCTGTTATCACAAAATCAGTCGTTTTTGGATAATCGTTATCAGACGGCAAAAACCCAACTACCAAAATTGAGTACTTTACTCGTCTGAGTCCACCACCAATCGGAAACAATCTTCGGTATTCTTTTTCTTAAATGTCAACACAGCCCATGATCGCATTATCTTTCTCTTAATCAAACAATTGCAGAAAACAAGACCTACGCGCTCTAGTCGAGTAGGCCAGGGGAACTTCCCCCCCAGCCTCTCACGGAACCGTACTTGATAGTCTCCCATCATACGGCTCTTGTTACACACGAGTTAATATAACTCATTATCGCAGCAATACCAATCCTCCCGTTTAGCCGGTTGTTGATAGAGAGGCGATTGTGTAACCCCAGCCCTTCGCTCCATCCCCATCACAGGGACTTCAACACTACTACGACTGAGTCCGCCATCTCACAAAACATCGGTTTTCAGCCTCACAGCGTTAGCTCTGCTTGTGCCTTTCCCTTTGCATTTTTGTGAGACTTCCGCTGTTCCATAAGAAAGCCCGAATAAGAATCATGCCCCCTTCATGACGCCTGCCGTACGGCCAGTAAACAGGGTAGCCGCCGTACTTATCCCACCGCCACATCGATCGGTGGTTTTGACAGAAGGTTCGTTTTCTCGACACTTCATCAGGGGTTCACTCACGTTCATCTTTCTTAATCATACCTAATCCCTTAAATAGGACTTTTTCCCTAACTGCTCAATACCTCACAGTCACCCGATCAGCACCGTAGGGTGGTTTGCTGGTCTCGCCTGTACGACGCCAGCGGAGGGCCTACCTCCATCTTTCTTACAGCATCCTATCTTGAACATTTGCACTGAAGATAGGTTCAGCGCGCACCAATGAGTGCTAACGGGTAGCTAAACCGCGGGCGGAACGAAGGCGTATTTCGCCTGAGTGGCAGCCTGTGGTTTAGGTAGTGTTATGGAGCGTTTTTTTTTATTTCTGACTAACCTTCGATTGTCAACTACTTGTAACTTTTCAACAGTTTTAGGTCTGTTCGTTATTCCTAATTTTGCATCATTTTATGCAAACGTTTAATCATGTTTTCCTTTTGCCTAACAAGTCTAAAATTCAGTTCAAAAAACAACAAATGTGTATATTTAGCCTGTAATACATTATCCTTATCCCATGAAATAAATGATGGATAATAATTAATCCCAATGTTGAAGTTGTTTGAAATTCGATAATAAGCCGATAAGGCGATTCCAATATTATTTTGGGACTTTGAAGATATTAATGTGTCCACATAGTTCGGATATAGCTCTGCGGTTTCCCTTTTAAAATATGATGTCCTATTGAATTGAAGACCTAAATCATAATGAAATCTATTAAAATCACTACCAATCTGAATGTCTCCATATGTCGCAAACGACTGTTGATAGCTACCATAATAATCTACTGGTGCAGGAATTGGTATCATAAAATCAGTCAACGCACCAATATCCATATTTGTACAATACTTATCCGTAAAATAATACTCTACACCACCTGAAATGCCCAGAAAGCCAAACGTATTTCCATACCCATTCCCTTTATTTAGATACATGAAATTACCTTCTGGTATTGATAATTTGAAACTCAAAAGATTTTTTTCAGGCCTTACCCAATTGCTATATTTTTTTGCAGAATAGTTTTTAGAATCGTTAAAATGAATCGTAATATCAGATGGATAAGTGTATCTCTTGGGATTTGTCAAATCAATTGCGTATCCTAAAATTCCGATTCCAGAAAACATGTTTCCTAACCAGAAGGCAGTTGACAATCTGCTTTTTATGTTTATTTGTTCACTTGCGCTATCCTTCAATGCAGTAATTAATAAATCTTTATTGGAACGTTCAACATTAACAATTGTTGGAGTATAATACCTGGTCGTATCATCATTTACAAAAATCTTGACAGAATCGGTATCTGAATACACCCTAACATCCACATTTTTACTATGATACAAAGTAGCACATGAGTTTAATAGAAAACCAAGAATAATTATAAAGTAAACTTTTTTCATCTCCTGTTTTTGGTTCGTTATTTTTATTCCTGTTCGTATTTTAATCTGATATCTACTTCCAGATTCACGCATCCGCCATAAGCAGATGAATCCTCAATATCACGAAAAATTATACGATCTGAAATCTATAAAATCTACTTGTCTTACATTTTAGATATCAACCGCAATGTCTTCTCATATTTTTATTGACCAATTGCAGAAAACTAGAGTGTGCGTTCTAAAATGCTCCATAACGGGTAGGTAGGGCGCGGGCGGAACGAAGGCGTATTTCGCCTGAGTGGCAGCCTGTGGCTTACCTGGTGTTAGTGGCAGCTTTTTTTATTCTGAAAAATCAGGAGAACCGTTTGTTTGAATTTGATATTCAAAGGTTATTTCGTCATTTTCATCACCCCTCGAATCATCTTTAAGTGATAATACTTTTATTGCTGCAAAAAAACCGTTATTATTCTGTAAAACAGCAATTTGATTAATTCTAACAGTCCTCGCTCTTGATGAAGTATCATAACATCTTGCATCCTTAATTTCCTTAATATCTGAAACATCTTTCACTAATGCAATAGTCCTTACACTAGGATAATTGTTGTATAAATGTATTGAAGTATTGCTTGCTTTTGACCAATATGTCTCAAACATCAATTCACCTTGTCCAAGGGCATATCTACCATTATTATTGGAATAGTCAAAGGTTACAACACCTTTGACTGATGGAGATACATATTTTTCACTTGTAGGGATATAACTTTGCTTCGAAAAATCACTAATTACTTTGAATGGATTTTTACCTATTGGAGGTATTGGCAATAAAGGCTCATCAAGCAAATCTCTTAATAATTCTTCATATCTTGATTCATACAAATTGGCATCTTCAAAGTTTATATACATTTTTGAACCAAGAAAAGTCGGAACCTTCTTTTCTAAAGAATTATTCTTAATAAGTGGAATTATCCAATTGGTATTTTGATCTTTTAGTATGTCAATTGTCATTATTTGTTTCTCATAACCAGTACCACCTTTACCGCCATTTGCTTTTTCTACATATTTATTAGTACAAATACATACGACTCTATTTGCTTGAGATAATCCTCTTTCCATAAAAACGGCAAGGTCACCACCTAGTTTTAAACTCCACCTATCCAGAAGGATGTTTACACCATTTGATCGTAATCGAGTGGCAAGTTGTAATACCCAATCTTTATGTTCCTCACTGTCGTGAGAATAAGAAATAAATACCTCAGGTTCCATAATTATACGGTTTTAAAGCTACCACAGAAAAGTAGCATTTCTTAATGCGTTAGTAATCAGAATTCACAAATATACCCCCGAATTCTATTATTCAGTTAATGTCTAATTATCAGTAATAGCTATCGTCGAGCCAACACCTCACGATCTATTCTTTCTTTGTTTCACAATTGCAAGAAACAATATATGTGCGCTCTAAAGTTGCCACTAACGGGTAGCTAGGGCGCGGGAAACCAATGTATTTCATTGGTTTACTGTGGCTTAGCTGATGTTAGCCCTCGTTTTTTTTAATCTCCTGCAAAGATATCTCCTATTGTCATCCAAAAACTTCTGAAATATTCCTCTTTTTCAATTCGAAT
>Ga0302215_10003492_pt1 | contig 10515 bp, 8 predicted proteins | sample II_Fen_N3_1_FD_194580 | JGI IMG/M metagenome (GOLD analysis project Ga0302215, IMG submission 194580) | Peat permafrost microbial communities from Stordalen Mire near Abisko, Sweden - II_Fen_N3_1 | ecosystem: Environmental > Terrestrial > Soil > Wetlands > Permafrost | place: Sweden: Abisko... | reverse complement strand
TTGTTATCTAACTGCTTTATTTCATTTCCTCCAAATGTAAGACTTTTTAAATTTGATCATTTTGATAGATCTCGAGATACTATTATTCCTGATCAATATCGAGGTAACAAGCCACTACGTAAATCCAAATCTGTTACTATTTGTGCTTGATCTACTTGTACTGTAGCAACAGTATTTTTTGTATATGTATGACAAGCTGTCATGTCTAGATTTTTAGATAATCAATTTATAAGATCTTCTTGTCCAGAAAATGGGCTTGAGCTATCATCTCACCAATAAATAGTTGATAATTTTTTGGCTGTGTTTTGTACTTTAAAGCTAAAGCATTTTTGCTGATTTGCTATGGTTGACCATTTTCGTGAAAGCATATCCGTCTTATTTGATGCTACAAAATTTGATGAATTTAAAAGATTCTGACATGATTGTCTCGTATCTACATTCGTATTAGTTTGTACACAACTCGTAAATATTGATTTAAGGACTGATATAGTTTTCTCCTTATTGCTAGAGTGGGCTATGGCTTGGTTTGATAAATTAGTCAGTGTTTCCAATGAACTACTTGCGAATGAAAATGATCAAAGAAATCCTGCTACGAGCAAAGATGAGACCAATATTTTGTTTTTAAGCATGTATTACTAAGACAAAAAATAAAGTAAGTAGTCTATACTTAAGTTTACAGATAAATACAAGACAAAAAAGAGAGTTCAATAAAGTTTTATGTATACCATTATTTATGTATATTTTCGCCTTTTTCAGTTGCATTTTTATAAGCAAATCCTATAAGTAAAAAGTACGAGCCTGTAAAGGCTTTTTTCACGTACCACAACACTTAAAATGACTACTAAACACTACAAACTTTTTATCTAATCTTCCCAACACTAAATGGATATTTTCGCAATAATCGGGTACATCCTGGCTGCTGCCGTATGAGGAGCCGCAGGATTCTATGGGTACAAAAAGACACTAACAGAAAAAGCTAAAGCATTTAAATTAAAGATGACAAGAGCAAGAGAAATTGAAGAAGAAATGCTTCAAGAAGCAAAGAAAAAGGCACAAATAGTAATTGATCAAGCTGAAGAAAAAGCACAAAAAATTGAAGATCAAGGAATTCAAAAAATGGAAGTTATTCAAAACAGACTTCTTGCAAGAGAAGAAAAAATGGATGAAAAACTAGAAAAAATTGAACAAGAAAAAAACAAGCTTAACGATAAACAAAAGGATTTAGAGACAGCTATCCAAGATCAAGTGCATAAACTTGCAGAACTCGCTGGACTTTCCAAACAAGATGCCAAACAACGTTTGATGGACGAAATTCAAGTAGAATACCAAGCAGATTTTGTGGCTTATATTGAAAAACTCAAAGCTTTGAAAAAAGAAGAATGAGATAAAGAAGCTGCTATGATTCTCACTAAAGCACTTCCAAGAATCGCTGTAGATGCTGCTAGTGAATTTACTACAAAAACTGTGGATCTTCCAAATGAGGATTACAAAGGTAAATTGATTGGTAGAGAAGGTAGAAACATCTCTTACTTTGAAAAAATGACAGGTGTTGAGTTGATTGTGGATGATACTCCATTGATCGTAAGACTTTCATCTTTTGATAGTGAAAAGAGATATATTGCTGCTATTACCCTTGAAAGATTGGTTAAAGATGGAAAAATTAATCCGTTCTTTATCGAAAAAACATACAATCAAGTAGTAAGTGAAATGGATACAATCTATGGAGACAAAGGTAAGGAAGCACTTACAATATTGAATCTTCCTATGATGAAACCAGAAATTGTGAAATACATTGGACAATTCTATCTCAGATATAGTTATGGTCAAAACTTGTGGCAACACAGTATTGAAGTTGCTAAGATCTCAGAAGCTATTGCTAGTGAATTAGGATTGGACGCAAACTTAGCTAAAAAAGCTGGATTGCTTCATGATATTGGTAAAATTATCGCTCAAACAGGTGAATCTCATGCTGTAATTGGAGCTGATGTATTGAGAAAATTTGGTATGGATCCTGCTATCATCAATGCTGCAGAAGCACATCACTATGATGTACCTATCACTGATCCAATCGCTTGGATTGTAACTGCTGCTGATGCTATTTCTGCATCTAGACCTGGGGCTAGATTCAATACTAAAGAACTCTTCATCGAAAAGATGACTGAACTTGAAAAATTGATTCACGAAATACCTGGAATTGATAAAGTACATATTATGCAAGCTGGAAGAGAAATTATGGTATACGTAAATCCAAAACAAATCTCTGACTTAGAACTAGAAAAACTTTTGAAATCTATTGGTGAAAAGATTGATAGTCAATTGGATTATCCTGGTGTGATTAGAATTACTGGAATTAGAGAGACAAAAATTATAGAATTCTTGAGATAATTTTTTATCTTCATTTTGTAAAACATGTATCCGTATATTACTATCCGGGGGATCAAATTATATATGACCGGTATTGGTATTGTGATTTCGTTCTTAACATTTGTTACTATCGTTTGGTACCTTAGTAGAAGATACTTACAAAGTTTTTGGAAGTTCTTTTACTGGCTACCTGTTTTGATATCACTTGCTTACTTCTTAGGATCTTACAGCCAGTTCCTTCTTTCGACACAGCATATTTTGCCGATGTCATGGACTGACCTCTTGTACATCCTTGCTCCATATGATTATAAATTTAATTTTGCTGGAGTCTTGCTCGGAATCTTGATTGCACTATTCATCTTTTTCAAAAATATCAAGACAATAGAAAACAAAAAAATCTGGATTGATATCTTCTTTTTTGCTTTTTCTTTGTCATTGATTCCATTTGGAGTATTCCTTCTTTTGGGTGATAATTTTATTGGAAATAGTACAAGTTCTTTTCTTGGAGTTAAATCACTTCATTCAGAGAGTCAGTGGAATAAGTTTGATGCTGTACTTCCAATCGGATTATTTCTCTCACTTGGATCACTTATTGTTGCCTTATGGATTCATATAAGATGAGAAATCAAAAAAATTAGAGGACTTGGTATTCTTGGATTTGCATGGTTACTTGTAGCCATCAATTTGGTTATTATTATCCAACAATATCCTAGATATATGGTTATCTCTCTATGATCACTTCATTTAGATATCAAACAACATCTTTCATTTTTTGTAATTATGTTTTGTCTCTATTTGCACAAAAAATGGAATCAAAAAGTACTTCCTAATTCCTAACACCATCTGCTGTTCATGAAATTGTTTTTCCTCAAAGATCATAGTTTATATAAAATATTCAAAACGCTCGAGAAGATCCCTTCAGGGAAAACGATCCATATTTATATAGATCCTGAGCATGCTTTTTTTGATAATGAGCGATGGGGAACTCAGATCAAAGATCTTTTGGTGAAGAAAAATTTACATGCATCTTTTGTGACCAAGACAGAAAAAGCTAAGAATTTCTTTGAAAAAGTCGACTTACCTGTCATCCATCAACAACAACATAAAGTATTGAAGGTCCTTAATATGATCTATCTCTTCTTTTTTAATATCAAAAACTTTCATCTCGAGGCCTATACCAAAAAAAATTCTGTTTTTTATATGGTATTTGGTTTTGAAGTGGTCTTTTTGATGCTTATCTTGTACGGTTTGTATTCTTTGATTTTACCAAAAACTATTGTACAAATCTCTCCTGCTACGCAGACAGAAAACATTATCTATAACTTCCGCTACTACCCTATTAGCAATTTAACTTATGCTCAGAAATCTAAAAATCTAAGCATACCTTTCCATACCGGATTTATAGATTATAAATATACTATGTCTATTAGCGTAGACAATATCAAACATATTCAAAATCCATCACAAGGTATTGTCTCTATAAACAACACCACGGATCAATCATATAATTTACTTAAATGAACTAGATTTGAAACTAATGATGGGCTAGTTTTCGTCTCAAAGAACTGATTTAAATTGCTCCCTAATTCAACTGTCTCTTTGGCAGTCATCGCTAGTGAACAAGATAATCAGGGAATTCTGATTTGAGAAAGATGAAACATTATCAAAGGTACCCAAATGTACATAAAAAACCTCAAAGAAAGTTTCTTCCTCAAAAGAATTGTAGCTAGTGCTGTAGCAAATTTCTCAGGATGATCACTACAATCTCAGTGAATGGTTGGAGATAAAGATGTTGCGCTCCTTAGTGGAAAACTTCTTAAATCACTGCAAGATCAAAAATTAAATATCATAGATCAAAATTTTACTGTGCCTAATGCCGTAGTCCTTCGCTTCTGACAAACAACTAAGTTGGATGTTCAATCTATCTCTATTGCAAATCAGGCTAGAGATAAAGTACCATATCTCAATGGATCTATCGTTGCAAGAATTTCGTTTGTCTATATTGATATCAATGATTTACAAAAACAGATTCAAAACTATCTTGCTCAGAGAGCTGCAGACAATAGAAAACTTATCAATATTGATAAAAAATCATTGGTCTTCTTCGATAATATGAAAGTAGATACAGAATGAGCATATATTATCCCGACCAAGATTAGTATTATAGAATGATATGATTTTGATAAAGATGTAAATGGTGTTGTAGATGATCTTAAATCCAATATTGTTGGATTAGACAAAACCAAAGCTCAGGCATTATTGTTTAATTATCCAGAGATTTCATCTGCAAAAATATCTATTAGACCACCTCGGTATAGCGTAATTACAAGACTCAAATCGAGAATCAGCATAGAAATTCAATAGTTGGAAACCTTTTATTGCCTTACTACTTCCTATGCGCGACCCAAAAGAACAACAAGAAAAAAAAGAACTCTTTAGTTTCAAACAAAAATCCTTTGACTTTATCGTAGAGGAACAATTGCCATTTAGACTTACTGGTAAAGGTGATGCCTTTTTCATATTTTTCGAAAAGCAAAATCTCACTACCATGGAAGTTGTAAACAGACTATGCAAAGAGTTGAATATTTCTAGAATGACTCTTGGAATCGCTGGACTCAAAGATAAAGACGCTATCACAAGACAATGGATCAGTATCTACCGCAGTGCTCTCACTAAGATGTGAGGCGAACATGTATTTGTAAATATGCTTGCTCGTTTTACGAGAGTGATCAAATCAGATCGACATACGAGACCATTACAAATGACTGATCATATAGAAAACCGTTTCTATATCAGATTGAGAGCTATTAGCAAACTTGGACTCAAAGATAAATCAGATGCTGAGACAAATGTAAACAAAATATTTTCTACAGGATTTCCTAATTTTTATGGAACACAAAGATTTGGAATCAATGGTAAAAACTGGGAGCAAGGGAAAGCTTTTGTAGAAGGTAAATTTATCAAAGATCCTTTTGAACGTAAATTTAAACTCCAAGCATATGCGAGCCGATTGTTCAATCAATACTTGAAAGAAAGATTACCACTTGGATTTGCTGAACCATTGGATGGAGAACTTTTGATGACCAAACAAGGTCCATGAATCTACCAAAAAGAAACCAAAGAAGTTGTCCTACAAGATAAGCCACAAAAATGATCAGATTTCTTTTATGTACCCAAACAAACCTCTACCAAAATTCCTTTTGAAAAGGATATGCAAATATTGGCGCCTGTATGGGGATTTAATCTTGCATTAAGCGATCCACAGACGGAAGCTGGTAAACTTGAACGTGATTTTATGGCAACACATAAGATTACGGAAAAAGTATTTGCTCCTTACAAAGAAGCTAAAATATTTGGTATTTTGAGACCAATTTGGGTCGATGTAAAACTTCCAAAAGTGAGATTTCAAGAAGATGATTTGTTGATGGAATTTACGCTGGGATCAGGAAGTTATGCGAGTATTCTGATTCATCAATTATTTCAATCACTTGCTGTGAAAGAATAGATTTTATCTTTTGAATAGTAGAGCATGAAAGACATTGTTTTAATGGGAATCCAAGGGTCTGGTAAATGAGTACAAGGAGGGCTCCTTTTAGAAAAATTCAATGCTGAATTCGTTTGTTTTGAAGCTTGAAAAATTTTGAGAGCATTGCAAAGCAATGATAATCCTATTGGAAACTATATTAGTTCAATTACTGATAGCGGAAATCTGACACCAGATGAATTTATGGTAAAAGTATTTGATCTCTTCCTCTATGCAGTAGAGAAAGATAAACCACTTCTTATCGATGGATTCCCTAGAAAAATTCCTCAAATGGAAGGCTTCTTGGAGAGAATGAAATGATACAAGAGAGAGTTTGTCGCTATTGTTTTCGATTTGGATGAGGATCTCGCTATAGAAAGAATTCAAAATAGACGTATGTGTAAACAATGTGGTGCAACACTTAGTATGAAACTTCATGACTGTACAGTATGTCCTCATTGTGGAAGTGCTGATATTTTTCAAAGAACTGATGATAAGGAACTCGCTAGTATCCAAAAAAGAGTTGAACTTTACAACACTATGACTCGTCCTGTAGTTGAACACTTCGAGACGCTATGAGTAGTGAAACATATAAATGCAAACCAATCAATTGACACAATTTTTGCTGAAATTTTAGCAATTATAGCATAAGATGTATCCACTTATTACGCCTGATTATTTTCCTCTTTTGAACATTTACAGTGATGAGAAACCAGATTTCTTGTTGCCTTTTTTGGAGGCGCCCGTTCTTAAGAGATTAAATGACATTAGTCAGTGATGTGGGACAGAATATTGCAAATATTACAGCTTTAAAGTACGTCAATCACGTCTAACTCATAGTATAGGAGTTGCATTGATTGTACGACATTTTACCCACGATCAGAAGCAGACTTTGGCTGGTCTTTTTCATGATATCTCACATTCTATCTTCTCTCATGTGGGAGATTTCTTGTTGGGAGATCCCGTAAATCAGGAATCATCTGAACAACATATGAATAAACTCCTTTCTGAAGATCCTGTGATCCTGAGTGAACTAGAAAAATTGGGAATTAGTATCGCAGAAGTGGATGATTATACCCTCTACCCTATTGCGGATAATCATGGACCACAACTTTCTGCGGATAGACTAGAATATACATTGAGTACTGCCTTGGTATTTGGAACTAGGACGCTAGATGAAATCAAAGCTATGTATGACAATCTCACTGTTTTGGAAGATGAACAAGGTAATCCTGAAGTAGGATTTACTGATCCTCTACTCGCGAAACAATTTGCACTCCTTGCATTGGAAAATGATGAACAGATTTTTAGTAGTTATGAGAGCGTAGTTTCTATGTGCTTCCTCGCTGAGATTCTTCGTAAAATGTTGGAGAGAAAGCTCATTACTGGAGAACAGATGTATACTTGGACAGAATCCCAAACTATTCAATGTATCCAAAATAGCTGAGATACTGAGTTGATTGAAATGCGAAGATTCTTTGAACAATTACAACGATACAAAGTCCAAAAAATATACAAAGATACTGGTTACTTTACCGTAAGTTCTAAAGCCAAAAGAAGATATATTGATCCTCTCGTCGAAATGCCCAATGGTCGTCAAAGGATATCCAGATTATTTCCTGACTTCCTTGCAAGAAAAGACTATCACATCAGTAGAAATGAAGAATGGATCTCTATAGATTGGAAACTATAATTTTATTTGGGAAATAAGTAGGTAATGAACGAAATCGGATCAGAACAGCACTCATTACTTCAAAAAGGGAAAGCAAAATTTCATCAGAATAAAATCAAGATCGGATCAGCAATCGCGATCGTTTTGTGATTGGCTGCCGGAGTATATGAATACGAAACTCATCAAAAAAAAGAGCCAGCATTTACGACCAAAGCACCACAAGAACTTGTAGGCAAACATATTCATGATCTATATTCGTATTATCTAGGTCTGGATGGAGATACCTCGACTATTTGAGATTCTGTCTATTTCCAGCCCCAACAAATTATCCAAGCCTTGTATGCAAGAAAATTTTCTAGACCAAACAAAGAACATCTCAAACCAGCTCAAGCATTTTATGATAGTACCGTGCGTGCTGTAGACTTTAATGATATTGAACCTGTCAGTCTGGAGCAATATTGGGAGTCTATACAAAATACGGTTTGCCTTATTCAGGAGCAGTTTGATTGGGTAAAATTTAACCAAGATACCTATGAAGATGAACCAGAAAAAGCAGTTCTTTTCAAAAATATCTGTGAAAATATAGATGGAAATTCTTTGCTCGCCTATAGTATGACTGAGCTCTTTCCTAATGCAGATGGCGCATTTAATAAAGATTTTCTTTCGTTTTTGCTGCAGTACTGAGGAACTAAATTTATAGAATTTTTGCCTGCTATCTATGATGATTTGGCGTCTTTTGGTCCTTATCAGTTCACGTATTTGGCTATCTCAGAAACCAAAAATGGGAAAGCATGAGCATCGAATATGAACCCTTATCTCCCTGAGAAATCTAGAATCCCTGGAAATGTAGTTGATCTCAAATGAGATGATCATCATAAAGCTGCATATCTTTTTGCAATGTATAATATTTGAACATTACTTGAAAACGATAGAAATGTACCAGCATTGAAATTGCTTACATTGCCAGAATATAGAAATGATCTCACTCAACTCATAGCCATTATGCACAATATGCCTGCCTACTGAGATGATTTTCTTCAAGAATGGTATAGACTCAATACAAATCCAGATTATCTCTATAAGAAAACACACAATAAAGATCATAAGCGCATCTATGAGTACGATACCAATAAAAATCACAAAATTGATCTCTATGAATCCAAGATCAAACCGCATCTTTCACACAATTATGGGATGAAGACCTACTTCAATAGGAAAGCGTTATAAAAATATATCATACAGAAAAACCCTCACCAGAAACGGCAAGGGTTTTTTCTCAATCGTTTACAACGAAAGCATTACTTCCGATGTTTTTGTTTTGCTTTGTGCCGAGCAATGTCTGCTTTAATTCGTTTTTCGATTGCTTTGTCCAAGAGACGTTTATTTGCCTCTTTGGTCTCTGCGAGACGAATTTTGAAGTCAACTTCCTGCCCAGCTTTGTTGAATACTTTGCCCTGTGCAACATCTATCACATCCCCTGTAAAGAGGACGGAACGATATCTACCCAAATAATTAAGGTATGTTTCTTTAGAAACAATATTTCCTTTTTTATTCCGGATAGGAATCTTTAGATCACCGGCAACCTTTGCCCATGCATTAAGCGATGGAAGATACGTGGCAAGACTTTCTCCCTTTTTGATTGTGAAACGGAATTGAGCTCCTGTTCCTAAATCAGATGAGTGAGTTAACTCTAACGGACATAACATTCCATTTCCGCAAGCAAGGAATACGGTATCCTTAACCGAGGGATCATTGAGAATAATGATTAATTCATTTTTGAAATCGCCATTATAAGTTTTTCCGTCACCGGATTTGACTTTTTTGGCAAGTCCACTACCGAGCACAAAACGAATATGTTTTTCATCCGTGATGCGGGGATAATGATTTAATACATTCTTCGTAAGCTGTTTCCTGTATTGGTCAATCATCTTTTTCTGTGCTGCTGTATCGCCGGCAATTCCCAAACGATGAAATTCATCAAGGGGGAAAGCTGCTGCATACGTTTTATCTACCGGCTTGGTTCCCCAAATCGGATCAACTTTTTTACACGAGCTTAAAGAAACGACAATAGCAAGAATAGCTACCATAAATCTGATGTTTGTTTTCATACTGTACTTTTTTTGTTTTTAATTATTTTTATTTTTGTGTTTTGTTATTATATTCAAAATTATAGCTATTTCAATAGAATATTTGACTTTTATGTTTTTTGTTGTATATAATGTTTTATAGAATATAGAATAGTCAACCAGCAACCAAAAGTCATATAGCAAGTCGAGATTCAAAAGCAGAATCTATAAAAGAAGAAATGACAAATAATAAGATACCAACCCAGATACATCCCAATCGTCCGAATGGTGTTGTAGTAGCCAAAATAGAATGAGCACTTTTAAGAAAAAATGCGTTATATCGGTAGATAGAACCAGCGTAAAGTCATACAAGTACAATAGATAAGAGATCTTTCATCGTCCTGAATAAAGATTAAAATTCAGTCCTCTATATATTTTGAGTATGGTTTTTTGCTTTATAATTTCAAGAGATTATTTGACAAATTCTATAAAATATTTATAATATCTATAAGATTTTATTTTCTATCGAAAGATATGAATACACCTGATCTCTATCCCAAAAAGCTTCTTCATTCTGCTGGACAAAAATTACAACAGAATCAAAGAAATATCTGACTCGCTATTTTGTTGACACTAGGCGTTGGTTATGGAATTCATGAATTTTCTCATAAGAAACATCAATATCAAGCAAATATAGAGGTCCCTGCTGAACTAAAGGGAAGAACCCTTAATGATCTCTATTCTTATTATATTTGATGACAAGGAGACAGAGAGACACTCTGAGATTCAGTACACTTTGATCCAAAACAAATTATTGAAGAGTTGTATGAGAAGAAATTTTCCAGAATGAATTCTAAAAACTTAAAAGTAGCTAAACAGTTTTATGATGA
>Ga0302215_10003487_pt1 | contig 10523 bp, 9 predicted proteins | sample II_Fen_N3_1_FD_194580 | JGI IMG/M metagenome (GOLD analysis project Ga0302215, IMG submission 194580) | Peat permafrost microbial communities from Stordalen Mire near Abisko, Sweden - II_Fen_N3_1 | ecosystem: Environmental > Terrestrial > Soil > Wetlands > Permafrost | place: Sweden: Abisko... | reverse complement strand
AAAAATTACACTTTAAGTTTAAACGGTTCTTTTGACCCGTATGAATACAGCATTAACAACGTAGGAAATGTAGTCAGGGTAAACAGACTCCGTTGGAATGACGGTAAATTTCCTAAATTTTTAGGAACAAGTACTTCATATAGTTACACATTAAACAATGATACTTTTAAAAAGAAGTCTAAAAAAGTAGATTCAGCTACTAATACAGAGACAAAACTTCCTACAAAATCGGATGAAGCTACAAAGGCTGATGCTGATAAAAAAAATTCGGATAAAGATATTGATGGGTATCAAAAACTAACTGTACCATGGAGTTTGTCAATAAATTATTCAATTCAATATGGGAATACATCTGTTTTTGACAGAACAAAAATGGAATATGAAATGGCTTTTACGCATAATTTAAGTCTTTCAGGAAACATTTCTCTTACAACAAATTGGAAAATTAGTGCCACTACTTCCTATGATTTCAAAGCAAGCCAATTTACATATACAAATGTAAATATAATCCGGAATCTACATTGTTGGACAATGACAGCCAGTATGGTTCCTTTTGGAGTATATAAATCTTATACTTTCCGAATTGGTGTTAATGCAAGTATGCTTCAGGATTTGAAATATAATAAACAGAGTGGTTATAGTTCGAACAATATTACCTGGTATTGAGTTATTATTAAAATACTATTTACAAAACACCAATTTTGTATTCTAATATGCAAAATCAAAACAAAAATAAATAAAAAAGAAATGAAAATTACAGCAAACAAATCAGTATTGGCCGAATACGAATTATACGTGGATGGCGAAAAAACAGGTGAACAAGAATTAATGGAGAAAGCTACCACGCAAGAACCTTTAAAATTCATCTATGGTGTTGGGATGATGCTCCCTAAATTTGAAGAAAACTTATTCGGACTTCAAGTCGGTGATACGTTTGATTTCACTATCAGTAATGAAGATGCTTACGGACAATATGATGACGAAAGTGTCTTAGACCTTGAACGTACCATATTTGAAATCGATGGTAAACTGGATGAAGAAATGATTTTCGAAGGAAATGTTGTTCCTTTGATGGATAACGATGGAAACCGTGTTAATGCACAAGTTGTTTCAATCACAGATACTCATGTAAAAGTTGATTTAAACCACCCTTTGGCAGGTGAAAATCTACACTTTAAAGGAAGTGTTCTTGAAGTACGCGATGCAACAGAAAAAGAAATAGCTTCTTTAAGTGGAGGATGTGGTTGCGGTTGCGATGAAAAAGGTTGTGGCGAAGGTGGTTGTGGCGAAGGTAGTTGCAACGATGGAGAATGTGAATGTGGTGAAAAGAAAGAAAAAGTTGGTGCTTGCGGTTGCGGATGTAACTAATCAAGTGTCGAAGATATTTAAATAATCAGTTTTAATGGATATTAAGTGGTGAAAGCACTGCTTAATATCCATTTTTATTTTTTGATTTTTTCAAAACGACCCAATTAGTTTTCAGTTGTTAGATTATTCCCAAAATATAAATTAACCATCGCATTGTACATTTTTCCAGGTTGAAAATTACAACTTTTATTTTTGATAGTCAATAATTTTGACACACTTTTATGAACAGTCCCAATTAAATCTTTTCTCTTTTTTGCTCCTGATATTGTTCGTATCCGCTTTTAATCCCGTTCATACTAAATCTAATTGCAATTAAAACATACTAAGTATATAGCCATTAAATAAACAAAACTTAAATAAATACAGGTTATATACTGATTAGAAACTGATTAGAACTGGACTGGATTAAACCGGGTAAGAACCGGATTCGAATGAAAAACTGAGCAAAGATGAATTAAAAATATCTATTCTTTTGTAATTAATTTAAACGATTATCCGCAAAGACTCCTAATGTATTATAAAAAGAATATGTAAGTGGAATCGAATTTAAATAGCTATTCTGGCGATTAAAAATTGTGAAATCATAGTTAATTAATTTTTCAACTTAAAAAATTTAGTTGAGTTTGCAAACAACTTTTTCCGATAAACCTGAATCTTTGATCCGACAAATCGGAAATGAAAAAAATTTCATACTATCTAAAGTTATTCTACATTGATTTTTAAGGACATTTGCGGATAATCAATCTATTTAATTTAATTTGCTTCATTTACGTACTATCTGTTACTTGCTTCAATCTTTTAATTGATTTAATTTTGTCATTTCAATTCAAATGTATATTTTTGTATATTATAAAGCAAATAGTACAATAACATTCCAATAATTTATTTTTTTCAATATTTGATTTTTATTATTCATTCTACAGTTATCGTTCAAAAAAACATTTCATTCTTCTCTGAAAAAATCATGGATAGGTAACTTCAACTACTTGCCGGCTATTTCCTACTCCAATTTTACTCCAGCTCTTCTCCCGTTTCGATCCCATTCCCATCCCATTCCCATCCCGTCCTCTGTAAATATTCACCATTAACATACAAAAAACAAGGAGAATACATATCTAAATAAATTTGTATTCTCCTTGTATTTTATATGTTTTATCTATGTTTTTTGAATGTTTTTTGACATGACGGGATGAGAATGGGATGGGAACGGGATGGGGACCGGTACCAGAGATAAGTCGTATAAAATTAGAATTTTAATCAGAAATTAAACCGGGAAGGTGTAAAAGGAATTGAAAATTTTTTATTTAAAAAAAGAACAGGAAGGGCTTTTAATGTTTCTCAATCTTTTGCAAAAATAAAACTTTATTTCTTATTATCAAAGAAAAAATATGTTTTTTTTGATGATATTCATTTTTTTTTGATGATCCGAAAAACGTTTGTAATTTTAATGAATTGTTTTTGGAAATTTTGTTTTAAGTAATTGCAGATATTTAATGTTCTATTTGTTAATCCACAAGAGCTTACATTTCAGCAACCTGGCAATTATTAATTTTTCATTATTCATTATTAATAACTTATCTTAGGGTTCATTGCGGATAATCATTATTTCTTATAAAAGAAATCTGTGTTAATCAGTGAAATCAATGGTCAACCTCTTTTTTCAATCACTTTCTTAATTTCTTTCATTTAAAAATAATCTGTGGAAATTAGCCTCAACAGGACAGATTGTGGATAATCATATTAATTTAAAATAAAATAATATTCACTCAATTATTCAGAACTACTCAGGACCTGGATATTCTGTTCAGAAATATGTTGAACTATTTGGGATTGTTCTATAAGGATTTTTTTATTCTCCATAACTGATTAAACAATCGTCAGAATATTGCAATAAGTATATGTATCTTTACCTTTTTGAGTATCTAAAAGATTCACTTACTTTTTGAATTATGTTTAAATTTCTCAAAGCACTTTCGTAAGCATTATTTTAAAGAGGGATTTAAAAAAAAACTTTATCCTTAATTAATACCAAACTTTTATGAGTGGTTACAAACATTTTGGTGGAAAACTATCCGTTTTGTAAGTAGTTATGTAAATCTATCATACATTAATTCACGTTCAACCTATCAATAAACTTAAACAAAAAAAGTAATATTTTCGTTGATTGAATATCAATTCAAAATGCAGTTTTTTTTTATCAAAAGACAACTTTAATTTGTTCAATCAACTTTACAAATAACAGTTTCTAATATATTATTTTTAATATCAAACAATTGCATAATATTTTTAAATTATATAATCTTAATTCGACATATCCGTTTAAATTCTTAATATTTGTATTTAAGGTATTTTGAATTTTTGTATAAATCATTTTAATTCGAGAAATTAATATTTACAGTTATGAATTCAACAGAATATTTTCCCATCGTATCCGAAGATGGAGAGGTCATTGGCAAAGCTTCCCGGGAGGAATGTCATTCAGGTACTTTTTTACTCCATCCGGTAATCCATTTGCATGTATTTAATTCACAAGGTGAATTATATCTTCAAAAAAGAGCACTAAATAAGGACATACAACCAGGCAAATGGGATACATCTGTAGGTGGTCATGTTGATTTCGGGGAAGAAATAGAAGTTGCCTTACGAAGAGAGGTTTGGGAAGAGCTTGGAATAATTGAATTTAATCCCATTTTTCTCAAACGATACAAATTCGTTTCAGATCGCGAAGCAGAAATGGTGCATAGTTATTATACAATTTATGATGGAGAAATACTGCCTGACCCCATAGAAATATCAGAAGGCAAATTCTGGACATTAAAAGGCATTGACGATCAGCTTGGTAGAAACGTGTTCACTCCGAATTTTGAAAAGGAATTCACAAATGTCGTTCGTGTGTTGAAAATATGAACTTTCAGTGTTTCTCGTTCCAGGTTCAGTGTTTCGTGTTTCTTGCTAAGGGGTAATGATGTTGTTTTAGTTTAAAAAAACATATCACCGGATTACAACTTTTTAGTAAAGCTTCAATTGACTGAACAGTTGATACCTTGATGCAACTTATATTTGAAGTAACTTCAGATAATTGTCAAATCACTTTCTTATCAAACATAAAAGTTGTATTTTCATTTACTTATTTAAAGTATCATTAGGGTATTCAGAATGTGAGAAGGCAACATAAAAAAAAAACGGTCAACCAAATACATGATCAACCGTTTTATTTATTACTAATAAAATTTACTATTCTACTGCTTCCAATTCAATTAACAATGAGTCTTTGGGTATTCTAACACCTACTTCAACATTAATTTTTTTAATTCGCGCAGTAAAAGGCATTTCGATACGATTTAGCATCTTCATAGCTTCTAAAATAAGAAGTGGTGCTCCTTCCTTAACAATATCACCCTCTTTTACAAATATTTCAACAATAGTTCCGGGGATAATGGATTGAATATCAAACGGACTTGGATTAACCCACATTTTCCGTTCCTTATATTTTCTTGTTAAAAGAGTTTTATAATTACGCGCTGTTACTGCAAAATCTACATATTCTGGTTTTTCTGTTTCCATATATTTTTATTAAAACAATAATTAATTTACTATTTTACAATTTACTATTTACAAAAGAATTCGGTCTCCAAAAAGCAGTAAATTGCAAATGAATAAATAGTACATCAAAATGGTGGAATACCGTGTTTTTTTGCAGGGCGATGATCGTCTTTGTTTTTCGATACTTCTAAAGCATGTAATAACAATTCACGTGTTTCAGAAGGTTCGATCACAGCATCAATATAGCCTTTTGAAGCGGCAACATAAGGGTTAGCGAATTTTTCTATATATTCCTGAACTTTTTGCTGACGCATTGCATCTTCATCTTCAGCTTCCATAATTTCTTTTCGGAAAATGATGTTGGCTGCACCTTCAGGTCCCATAACTGCAATTTCGGCACTTGGCCAGGCAAACATAAAATCGGCTCCAAGGTGACGTGAGTTCATTGCAATATATCCACCACCATAGGCTTTACGTAAAATAACCGTAATTTTAGGAACAGTTGCTTCGGAATAAGCATAAAGCATTTTGGCACCATGACGAATAACACCTGCATGTTCCTGATCAACACCTGGTAAAAATCCAGGCATATCTTCCAGCGTAACAATTGGAATGTTGAATGCATCACAATAACGAATAAAACGAGCGGCTTTATCTGAAGAATCACAATCAAGTACTCCGGCCAGATAAAGAGGTTGGTTAGCAACGAATCCAATCGTTTCACCATTCAATCGTCCAAACCCAATTACTATATTTGCAGCCCAAAGTTCATGAACTTCCAAAAATTTAGAGTCATCAACAAGTGCTAATATTATTTCACGAACATCATAAGGTTGTTTAGGATCGGATGGAATAATATTTTCAATATTATTCTTCGATTTTGGTTCTTTAGCTTCAACGCTGAGTGCTTTCTGAAGATTGCTGTGTGGTATTAATGATACCAGGTCCTTGATTTGTTGAAAACATTCTAATTCACTAAGTGCATAAAAATGAGCATTGCCGGTTATTTCGGCATGAACACGCGCACCACCTAAATCTTCCTGAGATATTTTTTCGCCTAAGACCGTTTCAATAACATTTGGTCCGGTAATAAACATCTTAGAGATGTTTTCAACAACAAAAACGAAATCGGTAAGAGCCGGTGAATACACTGCACCTCCGGCGCATGGGCCAAGAATAACAGAGATTTGTGGTATAACCCCTGAGGACATAGTGTTGCGGTAGAAAATTTCACCATAACCTGCCAAAGCTCCGATACCTTCCTGAATACGTGCTCCACCCGAATCGTTAATACCGATACAAGGCACCTTCATTTTAAGGGCATGATCCATAATTTTGGTAATTTTACGAGCATGTTTCAGTCCTAATGAACCACCCATTACTGTAAAATCCTGAGCATAAATACAAATTGAAGCGCCGTTCATTGTTCCGGTACCGGTAATTACACCATCGCCGGCTAATTCTTTGCTTGCCATTCCGAAATTTCGTTCTTCGTGTTCAACGAAGAGGTCGTATTCATGAAATGAATTGGGATCCAACAGAGCAAGAATACGATCACGGGCAGTCATTTTGCCCATAGCTACTTGTTTTTCAATAGCTTTGTCACCTCCACCTTTTTCAACAATAGCCTTTTTTTGTCGTAATGCCAGAATGTTTTTCTTTAAAGTCATAAAAACTTTTTTTTAATTAAACTTAAAGTAAAGAGAGGCACTTAAGCCTTTCGAATATCAGTGCAAAAGTAACACTTTAATCGTTAAAGTGTGCAATTTCTATAATTTACTTATTCTTAATAAAACAAAACTACTTATTAATTAAGGCATTAAGAACATTTTTTCGTGTTGAATTAAATCCTGCTGAATAATTGTTTGTATCAATATTTTCCAGATAAGCGAGCAATTCAGGCTTGAAAGCTGGTTCGACAGTACATATTCTATACAGCATTTTCATGGATTGTGCCTGTACAGCAATTGGTGATTTGGGAGATATCATCCATTCAAAACATGCATTGATAAATTCAACCGGAATTGGATCCGGAATAGGCAAGTTATTCAGAATTGATAAACAACCACGTTGCAATCCACCATGTGATGTTGAAATTGTCAGGAAAGCCATCTCAGCAAACTGATTTTCGTTGAACCATTCTGGATATTTCTCACTAATCTTTTGGCATGCCCATGCAGCTCTCCAGGCTACTTTAACATCCGGATCGAATATCAGTTTATAAATCAAATACACATCAGATGGAGTTCTAAAAATCTCTTGCACCATTTGATCCACAAAATGGCGTGAAAGAGGGTGAAGAAGATGATTGCGGTAATCCATGAAAAAAGTTTGAAGAGTTCAGCGTTCAGTGTTACGTGTTTCGTGTTCCATGTTCCGTGTTCCGTGTTCCGTGTTCCGTGTTCCGTGTTCCGCGTTCAACGTTCCGCGTTTCGAGTTCAGTGTTCATTGTTCTGCATTCCAGATATAAATAAAAAAGTATTGCGATAATTTATTTATTATATTTCGTATATATCTGTTTATTCAATCCGTGTAAATCTGTGTAAATCAGTTTATCTGAAAATGATATCAACTATCACCTCTGCTCCTACCTGTTTATTGAGAGAATTTTTAATTTCTTCGCGTGACATAAATAAATCGTGCCGAAGAACGGAAGAAGTCAGGTTGACATGCAATACCCTGTTCTTAATACTTAACTGGGATGTATACTTCACAATATTAGTTCCCAAAACCAATGGCCAGGCATCAATCAGACGTTTTTCATTCAATGGCTTATCGAGGTGTTGTTCTTTCAATACCTGAAGAATTACATCACTTAATAATTCCGTATTTTTTTTACGCATTTTTTTTACATTAATTTAAAACCGATTCCACTATTTAAGATTTTTTGTCCACATATGAAGATTTTTGTATACAGATGACATTTATTTAAAATGATCAATATTCTTTTCTCCACAGATTAAAATATTTCAAATGAATAAATTATTTATTTCAATGAAAATCTAACTTTTACGTATAAACGCGGAACACGGAACGCGTAACACGGAACACGGAACACGGAACGCGGAACGCGGAACACGGAACGTTTCCTGAATCTACCTGAGTCTAAGTACCTGACCTAACTTAACTCCCATGGTTAAAGGAATTTTATTCATTTTATAGATACTTTCAATTCTAACTCCGTAATCCTGTGCAATACTATGCATCGATTCACCCGGTTGAACGCTATGAGTTTCACAATTCCCCGGGGCTTTTTTCTTTTTCATGGAAATAAAGACCCTAGTGCCGGGATTTACAATAACTGTTGAATTAACTTCATTAAAACTTCTAATTCGTTCTTCTGAAATTCTAAATTCATCAGCAATTCCTGCATAAGTATCACCCTGGAATGAAGTAACAAATTTTACTCCGTTTACTTTTACAACAACATGATTTGTAGAGGCTTTTATAGTCCCCATGGATCCACGGATTATATTATTGGTAGAATTATTTTTATCTGTATTTTTATTATTACCTAAGGATTCCTCACCAATATCAAAACGGTGTAAATCATAATTTTCTATAATGGAAATAAGTTTGAATGCATATGTAGGATCAGTGGCATAACCTGCTTTTTTTAATCCGTGTGCCCAACCTTCATAATCGGTAGGATTCAAATCAAATAAAAATGAGTAACGTGGTCTGGCTTTTAGAAACAGGGCATGATCCTCGTAGGAATCGATTACCTGACTATATTTACGAAAGCATTCATTTTTTACATCATCGTCATGATAAATTTTATCCCCGGTCCAGTCACTACATTTTATTCCAAAATGATTGTTTGATTCCCTGGCAAAAGCACTCTGACCGGCTGCTGATTCTAATATTCCTTGTGACAACACAATACTTGCCGGAATTCCATGTTCTTTTTGTTGTTTTTCAGCAATCTGGTGATATTGGTCAATATAGTCAATATAAGCTTTATTCCTCGATTGGGAAAAAGATAAGATACTAATAAATAAGATAGTAAGAGTAAGTTGTAATTTTTTACTGAATTTCATCCTTGAAAATTATAGTTCTATTTTGCTACAAAATTAAAACTATTTAATCAAAAAGACAATTTTGAATAGATATTTTTATATTTTTGTGCAAAAAGGGGAAATTGTTCGGTGTTACATGTACCGTGTTACATGTTCAATATTTTTTGTTCCGCATTCCATTCATAAAGTAATTTGTAACAATTAGTGTAATTTTTATTTGAAAATGAAGAAAAAAATAATAGAAACCTGTGTTGAAATATATGGTTTTGAAGAACTGGACACTGCCAAACAATTGCTTATAAAAAAAGCAAAGGATCAGGTATTAAAAGCTTATGCCCCTTATTCAGGATTTCATGTCGGGGCAGCAGTAGAACTGGAAAACGGTGAAATTTTTGCTGGAAGTAATCAGGAAAATTCTGCTTATCCATCAGGATTATGTGCAGAAAGGGTAGCTATGTTTTTTGCAAATGCGCAATATCCTGATGTCGCTGTAAAATCACTGGCAATTGCGGCGTTTACAAATGGAAAGTTTCTGGAAGAGCCTGTTACACCTTGTGGTTCTTGCCGTCAGGTTTTACTTGAAACCGAACAACGTTTTGAAAAAGAAATTACAATTTTGCTTTACGGAACGAATCACGTTTTCCAGATAGAGAATGTGAAACAATTATTGCCACTTTGTTTCGAAAAGAGTAGTCTAAAAGGATGATATTTTTAACCAGACACCTCATTTTTTAGCTTTTATCTTGTTTTTTTCAAAAAAAAAGAGTACCTTGCGAACGCAAAAAAGAAAGAATAATTATATACTTTCTTATTTTAAATTTGCAGACCCGTAACTGAATGAAAAAAACAAAATTTAATATTGAATATCAACTGCGATCAGCATCCATTAATATTCTTTGGAATTCAATCAGTAAACCTTTAGGACTTGCCGAATGGTTTGCAGATGGAGTAACAGTCAATGGCAATGAATTTACTTTTTCCTGGGAAGGAAACGAACAAACAGCATTTTTGATTCATACGAAAACTAATAATTGTGTACGGTTTCAATGGGATGAAGATGTAGACTCTGAATTTTATTTTGAATTAAAAATTGCTTCAATGGAAGTAACCGGAAATCTGGCTCTGGTAGTTACCGACTTTGCAGAGCCGGATGAAAAAGAAGATTTAATTATGCTTTGGAATAAACAAATTGAAATGTTGCGTAGAAAAACAGGTATCTGATTAATATTAAAGAATTTTTGAAAGTAATTTTCTGAAGCACAAAAACCATTCGACTTTAAGTTGAGTGGTTTTTTGATTATGGGAAAAGTACTAACTCAAACCCCAATCTGATACTTCCCAAAGTCTATTTAAAAGTGGATGAAAAGATTTGAATGTGTGAGATTCAAAATTTCAAAACAGATATTATAAAGATGTCTCTAATTTCATATCCTCTTAATTTATTTCCGACTTCCCGAAAATGGTTTAGGTAGTTCGTTTCATTAGAGCCTCGTATTCTACTAACGGAACCAAAAACCATAAGAAACAAACGATTAGTCTTAGCAAATAGTAAATAGTAAATGAATAAATAGTAAATGTTATCAATTTGTAAGT
>Ga0302215_10003485_pt1 | contig 10524 bp, 8 predicted proteins | sample II_Fen_N3_1_FD_194580 | JGI IMG/M metagenome (GOLD analysis project Ga0302215, IMG submission 194580) | Peat permafrost microbial communities from Stordalen Mire near Abisko, Sweden - II_Fen_N3_1 | ecosystem: Environmental > Terrestrial > Soil > Wetlands > Permafrost | place: Sweden: Abisko... | reverse complement strand
TGTTATTCCCTGATAACGTTGACAATGATCATCGGCACACACATCGAAGTTTAAATGGGCATCACGTTCATACCATTTGATATGTTTGATGTTTGAAGTTTGAATAGTATGAGGTTCGGAGTTTGTAGTCGGTAGTTTGTAGTCGGTAGTTGGTTGTAGAATTTCATGCTCTTCATCCTCCTTACCACTTACCTCTTGCTCCTTGCCTCTTATTCCTTGCCAATTACCTTTTGCCTCTTGGATCGGGCATAGCAACCAGCTTCTCGATATCACAGCATGTGCTTTAAGGAGCTCTTCAGAGGCAGTGGCACTCATTTCGCTTGAAATAACACTTGTTAGATATTCTTCAACCTGAATAATGTTAATGGCAGTCAACTTTTTTTCATCTGTAATGAATTTCAACGATCCTTTGAATCGCTGGTTTTCTTTGCGTTCCCAATGAAAATTGATCCCAATCACCACATCAATTAAATCAAATGATGCATTTTCAGTAACAGGATTCAATGTGATTTCGTCAAAACTTTCATCCCTGAAAAATACTTTCCCTTCTTTGATTTTAGCTTTTTGTTTTCCTGAATACGTAGATCCGTAAGTCGACGTAAATTCTCCGTTCAACACAAACTTTATGGTTCGGTTTGATAATATTCCTACCTGAATAGTTTCATAATTCATAATTACAATTTAATGTTCAATCGCATTTTTAATTATTCATTTCAACTGCATTGTTCCAAAATGCTCATTATATCTTCTTTTTTTATCTTATCAAAATGACTTTCAATTGGAGTGATAAATATCCCGCTCATTTCAACAGTGGCCGGACTAATTAACAATTGTTGGTCACCTTCGGCAGTATATTGCCATGGTCGGAATAAAGCACGAGGAAAAATAAAGGTGTACCAGATTCCATCTTCGTATGAGCAAACGATATTCATCATAGGTTCATCTGAATTGACTTCCTGCCAGTAGATATACAAATTCTCAAAGATCTTTTGTGCCGAATTGATTGTATCCGATTCGATACAATAAAGGGTTCGCATATAGTTCTTTAACAGGAATAGCTGGTAATTCACCCCTTCTTCCAATAATTCACCCTGTATTGGTTTTAATCTTTTATAGTCTGAGATCAGGGGTAAAAAGTCTTTTGTACCCGCTTGAAAATGCATGTGGTCGGGTGCTGAAGCACCGCATTTGGGTCCGTTATAAAAAATAATGTAATCATCCAATTCTTCAGCCAACTCCAGCATGTCTGCAAAGTAAGGTTTTATTTGTTGTACTAAATGTTCTTTACGTGGAATGGTGAAATGTTGGGGAAAGATAGGGTAGGGGTTTAAAAGGATTGTATAATTACCTGCATCTATACTCATCTGCTCTTCAGGGCGGTTGTCTTTGCACAGGAAACACTTACGTGCAGCAATGGATTTAGTATCTACCATTGCTCCAGTTGAAGCAATGCGTGCAGGATTAAACTGAACAAGTATTTCAAAGTCGCCAAATAAAAAGGTCTTTGTCCGGATTGTTTTCAGCCCTTCATAATTCACACGGGCAAGTTCCCAATTGGAAATCTGCTCGAGGAATAATGACTTTATTTGTTGATTAAGTTTGTTCATCCTAAAATTATATTTTATTCGATATGTATAAATTAGAAGAATGAATAATTTAAACCGGCTGAAAACCCGGTATTGAAATCATTTATCGTCCCGTAATCATTTTTATTATATTTTTTATACAACGAAGCATTCCCGGAAATCCTTAATTGTGCTGATAAGTAGTAATATGCAGTAAAATTAAAACTGGTTATTGAAGTAAAACTTTTATACCACGGATTAGAATCAAATAATTTTGTATAAGATTTTGAATAATCCTGATTTAACGTTTCGGATATGCCGACTCTTAAATTTGTTCTTGTATTTGGGAAATATCCAATTGTGTAACTTCCATTGAAGTTAACACCACTATAATTTAAATTGTACCATGGCTGTGTATTAGTTCTATTTTTTTGAAAATTTGAGTAACCGTATAAAACTGCATTTACAGAATGCTGCCAGTTTAAATTTACAGGTTTTTCATAGGAATATGAAAAAGCCAAATTTCCATTATAATTTTTTTGGTTATCAGTAGTAGTATCATTTCCATTTTCAGAATTTAATTGATTTTTATTATAATACCAACTTACTGATGGAGAAAAGTCAATTCTAAATTCATGCCCTGATTTACGGCTGAAATTAGCTCCGTTTACCCAAAGATCATACAAATTAGTAAAATAAGTAGCATCTGATTTGTCAATTAAATTATTGTTGACAAAAAACGAATCTACTGACGCAATTTCATCCATTAAATGCAGCCTTGAATCAAGAAAACGCTTGTTTTTTACCCGTGATATTTGTTGAGATAAGTTAAATATTTCATCATCTGTTAATTGACGTGTAAGGACTCCTTTTCCGGATAATTCTTTGAGAATATAAAGTGCTTGTCGTGCATCTTCAACGGATTCAATTCTACCTGTTCCTATTCCAATTGAAGGAGACAGACCTATTCCGGCATTATTTTTATAATTGTTTGAAAAAGTGGAAGCATTGCCGGTATTATTTTTTGAAACATTGTCGTTTACAAAGCTATTGATACCAAAAGAAAGAAAATGATTCTTCGTTTTATAATACCGGTTAGAATAAGTTAAACCTAAATAATTTGAAGAATTAAAAGACCTGTTTGAATATATGTCTATTCCGGGATTATAAGATGAATTGGCAATTTGAAAATTTCCAGTAAGCTGGATGGATGAAATACGTTTACGGGTATTTTTTAAATTTAAGAATGTGGAATTTATTGATCCGTTCAAACTTGATCCATTTGTAGTATCACTTCTCAAATAGTTGACAATATACTTGTCTTTTGTATTCGTATAACTACCATAACTGTTGAAATCAAAATCCAGACTGTTACGTACAATATCCGGCGTATAATACTTGCTAATGTCGTACTTGTAATCCTGGGCTGATGAATAAAAAGATACTGCCGATAAGAAAAAACAAAAAATAAAACTTGTAAAGATTTTTTTTTTCATGATACATGTTTTTAAAATTATGTTTTTTTAGAATACAAAAATTGTTCCGTTAAATTTAAGAAATAGACAGTCATAAATTATATTATTGTTTGTTGGCTTCCATATACAATTAAATAAATTAATTTAACATATTAGATTTGTTATGTTATTTAAATATCTTCTTGCTTTCAATTCTATTGTTCTGATTTTATCCTTATACAAATTATATCCGTTCATTTTGACAACATCAAGGGCTGCATCTGAATTCTCGTCCCATCGACGGCAAAGGTAAAGAGAAGTATAAACCCGTCCGATTTGATATTCACGGCTTATGCGCAATCCAAGTGCATAATCTTCCCCATAGCTGGTGTTTGGCACTTTAATGTCGCGTAGTACCGGAGTGTAAAATGCACGTGGTGCACCCAGTCCGTTTATACGCAAAGCATTGTTTCTGCCGTTTTCGGGAGTCCATTCCTTGTGGTCAATAAGTCCCGGTGCTATGGTTTCCATGTGAAAGTTCGTCATAGTATAAGATCCGATCACCATGGCGCAGTTTTGTTCATAAAAAGCATTGACAATAATTTGCAACGTATTTTCATCCTGATACACATCATCACTGTCAAGTTGAATCGCAAATTTACCGCACAAAGAATGGTCGATGCCAACATTCCAACAACCTCCAATTCCAAGATCGGTGCGTTCAGGGATGATATGAATTACCCGATTGTCAAGTAAAGTATATTTCTCAATCAGTTCACTTGTCCCATCGTTTGATAAATTATCAATGATAATCAGGTTAAATTTAAAATCTGTATCCTGTATCAATACAGATTTTATGGCTTCTTCTATGGTTTTTACCCTGTTTTTGACAGGAATTATTACAGAAGCTTCCACATGAAAATTGCTTTCACCAAACTTTATCCTTTTGAAGATCGGTTCTAAATATGAACCCGTTTTCTTCAAATGTTCTGTACAGGCTGTTTCCATTTCAATTTGTACCGCCCTGTTTTTTGGATCAACATAATCAAACTGTTTTTCACCACTTTTACGGGTGTCATTTTCTATTTCGGAATATAGATATTCGTTTATATGAATCAGATCGGTATGTTGTGATACTTTTAAACGAAGGTTATATAGCCCTGCGAATTTATAATTTTCAATTGTTTCGGTAACAGCCTTTTTTAGGCATTCTGAATTATAAAACAGTACCGATCCAAAATTAAAATCATCTCGTAAACTTCCTTCCTGATAATCAATCAATGGTGAATTGGTTCGTGTGTCTTTGTTAATCTGATAATAATCGGAATAAACTAAGCCTGCTTTGGTACTCTCAGCAATGTGAAAAAAACGTTCAATTGCATATTGACCGGGTTCAAGGGCTGTATCTTTTGTATATATCAAAGAATAATTCGTATCCGATTTCTCAGCTATTTTTCGAATGGTTTCACTGCTTTGAACCGAATCAATTTCGATAGGGATACAACCATCTATATGGATAGTATTTCCTGTTTTTACAAGAAGATAAACTTTACTGACGAGATGCGACTGGGTGAGTTTTTGAACGGTTTTTTCAACCTGTGAAAGTTCATTACAGGTAACAAAGCAATTAATTTTTTTTATCATGGTTTAATGGTTCTTTTCAGTTGTCAAAAATACGACTAAATTTCCAAGGTTGCAATAATAAACCTCAAAAGTCCGAAGGACTTTTTTGCATTTCATATTCAGATTGAAACATACTCTCACTTTATAATTTAAATTTTCATAAAAAGGATTTTGATATTTATATCTTATCTTTGTATTCAAATGGATATTCAAAATTGAAATTATGATATTAATAGCCGATAGTGGATCTACCAAAACACACTGGTGCCTGGTAAGTGATGGTAAAATTGTACGTGAAATTTTTACCGGAGGGATAAATCCGTATTATCAGACAGACATGGAAATCATAGCTTTGCTGGATGAACAACTCATTCCGAAACTTGAAAATGTAGATATTGATCGTATCTGTTTCTACGGTGCAGGGTGTTTGTACCCTGATAAAAAAATACTTGTAAGCCGTGGATTGGTTCGTTTCTTTGGTAATTCAATGATCGAAATTCAGAGTGATTTGCTGGGTGCGGCACGTTCACTGTTTCAACATGAAAAAGGAATTGCATGTATTTTGGGAACCGGTTCCAATTCTTGTTATTATGATGGAAAAGAGATTACCCAAAATATCTCCCCGCTTGGTTATATTCTCGGCGATGAAGGTAGTGGAGCTGTATTGGGAAAATTATTCCTGGCTGACTGTCTTAAGAATCAACTTCCATTGGAACTAAAAGAAAAGTTCTTAGCCCGATATGAACTAACTCCTGAGATTATTCTTGATAATGTGTATAAAAAGCCATTCCCAAATCGATATATGGCTCGGTTTACCCCTTTTTTATCGGAAAATATCGAAGAACCATCCGTGTTTAATCTCGTATACGATAGTTTTGATGCTTTCCTTATTCGAAATATCATGCAATATCCGCTCGAAGATATCCGGGTAGGATGTATCGGTTCAGTGGGCTATTATTTCAGAGATACACTTGAAATTGCTGCTTCAGAACGTAGAATTGAGATTTCAGAAATTGTACAAAGCCCAATGGCCGGATTGATTAAGTTTCATGACCCCCAACCTCTAAAGGGGGAGTAAGAAAAATTAATTCTGATTTTTATGAGCAAAAAAGAAAATTTACTGAAAGGTACTTACTACAATTCCTCTTTAGGGGTCAGGGGTTCTTCTTTGGTTACCGAACAAAACTCATTACACAGTAACCTGGAAAAAAAAACTGTGGGCGAATTGCTTGTAGAGATGAATGAGGAAGATTGTAAGGTGGCATTAGCAGTTCAAAAGTCCATCCCACAGATAGAAGAACTGGTCATTAAAATTGTAGAACGAATGAATCGTGGGGGACGGATTTTTTATATTGGTGCCGGAACAAGCGGTAGGTTGGGAGTGCTGGATGCTGCTGAGATACCACCAACTTTTGGTTTGTCGGCAAATTTAGTAAACGGATTGATAGCCGGAGGAGAAAATGCATTAAGAAATCCTGTTGAAAATGCCGAAGATGATATAGAAAAAGCATGGAAAGAACTTCAAACATTTCATATCAATAAAACCGACACTGTTATTGGCATTGCAGCTTCAGGAACTACGCCCTATGTTATAGGCGGTTTACGATATGCCAAGGAAAATGGAGTGCTGACTGCCTCAATATCCTGCAACCCGGCTACACCTATTGCTCATGAAGCCGAAATTAACATTGAAGTAATTGTAGGACCTGAATTCATTACCGGGAGTACCCGTTTAAAATCTGGCACGGCTGAAAAACTTGTTCTGAATATGATTTCTACCGTTACAATGATAAAATTAGGACGTGTTAAAGGCAATAAGATGGTGAATATGCAACTTACGAATGCCAAATTAATTGACCGTGGAACACGAATGATTATGGAAGAAACAGGAATAGCATATGAACAAGCTAAAAATATTCTTCTTGTTCATGGTTCTGTAAAAAAAGCCATTGAATTTTATCAGTCAACTCATAAAATAATCTAATTTTTCTTCCGGTAACTCAGTACCGCCCAGATATTGAAGAAAACTGCAAATCCTATTAATGCCAGTAAATCGTTCATCATTTGAAATGGATTACTTCCTTTGAGATATACCGATCTCATAACTACCATAAAATGTTTCAACGGGTTGAATGCTGCTATCCATTTAGCCCATTCAGGCATGCTGTCAATTGGGGTATATAATCCACTCAACATGATAAATAGCATCATAAAGAAAAATACAATAAACATAGCTTGCTGAAGTGTAGATGCATAATTCGAAATAACTATACCTAACCCTGATACCGTCAAAATATATATTGCCGCAAACAAATAAATTGTTGAAAAATGGCCTGCAGGGATTAATCCGTATACTGCCCAGGCAATTAGAAAGCCAATGCTGATGACAATAAATCCTATAATCCAGAAAGGAATCAATTTAGCAAGAATAAATGTAGTTTTTGGAACAGGACTTACATTGATTTGCTCCATTGTTCCCAATTCTTTTTCAAAAACTATGGAGATTGCAGGTAAAAAACCGCAAAGCAATGTCAGGATCATTACCATCAATGCCGGCACCATAAAAACCCGGTAGTTCAGATATGGATTGAAACGATATTGAGTATCTATCTGGATAGTTGGGGATGAACCGGAATTATTGCTTAATGGCATTAATTTCTGGATTATACCGGTATTAAAATCGCTAAGAATGGTTGTCAGATATGTCATTCCAATCCCACCCTTCATGCCATTCACAGCATTGGCCGAAATCATAACTTTTCCTCCTCTGCCATTTACTAAGTTCATTTCAAAATTAGCAGGGATTTCAAGAATTATATCCGATTGATTCCTTTCGATGCTCTTCAGTGCGCTGCTATAATCTTCTGAAACATCTGTCAGTTTGAAATAGTTAGATGAAATAATTTTTTGAGTCAATTGCTGTGAATAGCTGCTGTGGTCATTATCAATCACACTTAAATTCAGGTTTTTAATCTCATAACTGGCTGCCCATGGGAAAACCATCAAGACCATAAATGGAAAAACAAAAATCATTTTCGGAAGAAAACTATTCCGAAGGATTTGCTTAAACTCTTTTTTAAGAAGATATTTTATCATAGAAATATTTGTTAATGCACTTAATCCCGACTCTTCACTACTAACTACTAACTATCAACTACCGACTTTATTCCAGTCTTATCTTAAATTTTTTCAAACTTATCCCTACCAAAATCAGACTCATCAAACTTAGTATTCCAACTTCTTTTAATACGGAGGTAATCCCTAATCCTTTAATCATAATTGCTTTCACTGCCGAAATATACCACTTGGCCGGAACAATATCTGATATCCATTGCAGTGCAACGGGCATGTTTTCGATTGGAAAGATCATTCCTGAAAGCAGCATAACCGGGAGCATGAGCCCCATACCTGAGATGAGCATAGCTGCCTGCTGTGAATCAGTTATTGTCGAAACAAGTAAACCTAATGATAAAGATACAAAAATATAGAGCAATGAAACTGCAACTAAACTCATTAAACTGCCTGCAATTGGAACCTTGAGTACATAAACCGACAACAACATAATGGTGGCGAAATTTACAAATGACAATACAAAATAGGGTGTGATTTTGGATAGTATTATATAAATTGGTTTCATTGGAGAAACCAGCAATATCTCCATCGTACCCATTTCTTTTTCCCGCACTATGGCAATGGATGTCATCATGGCACAAATAAGGAGCATTATCATTCCCAATACCCCGGGAACAAAATTAAATGCCCCAATCATTTGAGGATTATAAAGCATTTTAATTTCAGGAATAATCTGATAGGGATTAACGTTTGGTCCCATTAATTCCTGTTGGTATGATGCAATAATATTACTGGCGTAAAAAGTGAATGTTGTTGCTGCATTCGGGTCGGTAGCATCGGCAATAAGCTGAATATGCGCCTTCCCGGTTTGATGCAGTTTTTCAGCAAAATGATCTTCAAAAACAACAACCAGTTTTGCTTTCCCATCTCTGAAAGCAGGTTGAATTTCATCTGTGTTCTGAATTCTTGTAACAACATCAAAATAGGCACTTGCATCTATTTTCCTGATAATATCATTACTTGCATCATCATTTGTTGGTGATAAGACCGCTACTTCTGTGTTCTTCACTTCGTTAGTAAGTGCAAATCCAAATAAAATAATTTGGATAACAGGCATCAAAAGCAAAATCATCATTGTAGTCCTGTCCCGCAAAATATGATAAAATTCTTTTCGTATAAACGACAAAAGCTGCTTCATAATTAATCTGCTTTACGGGTTGATCTGCGTGCTAACTGTTGAAAAACTTCATCCATACTAACAGCTTTAAACTGTTTCTTCAAATTGGTAGGTGAGTCGAGTGCTTCAATTTTTCCATCAACCATGACCGAAACACGGTTGCAATATTCAGCTTCATCCATATAATGTGTTGTAACAAAAATGGTTATTCCTCTTGAGGCGGCATCGTAAATTAATTCCCAAAACTGACGGCGTGTAATAGGGTCAACACCTCCTGTTGGCTCATCCAAAAATACTACCTGCGGATTATGAAAAATAGAAACCGAGAAGGCTAATTTCTGTTTAAATCCCAAAGGCAATGAACCGACCAGTTTATCCCTTTCATTTTCAAAATTTAAAACTTTCATAAGCTCATCGGTTTTGTTTTTAATATCCTTGTCGGTCATCCCGTATATACCACCAAAGAGCTCAATATTTTCCCATACTTTCAAGTCATTGTAAAGCGAAAACTTTTGACTCATATAACCGATATTCTTTTTGACAAGTTCGGTTTGACTTTCAATATCGAATCCGGCCACAAATCCTTTTCCTTCGGTAGGGATACTAAGTCCGCATAGCATTCGCATAGCGGTGGTTTTACCCGCACCATTTGCTCCTAAAAAACCAAAAATTTCGCCCTGTTTTACTTCAAATGAAATATGATCGACGGCAGTAAAATTCCCGAATTTCTTCGTTAAATTTTCTGCTGAAATTACTTTATCGGTATTTTGTTGAATTATATGATTCATTTTTTTCTTCTTACAATCTTAGCTTTGACTCAATTTCATAAAACAATCTTCAATAGTAGGTTCAATTTCCCTGATCTCAATATTGATATGTCCTTTCTGCTGCAGGTACTCTTTCAAATCAGAAAATGTATACTGTAAATTGTCAATGGAAACATGATGTTTATCCCCAAAAGCAAAACAGTTTCTAGTCATTTTATTTTCTCGTAAATCCTTCAATAATTTGTACATTGTGTCACTTTGTACCGCCCATAGATGATTCTCATACTGACTGATAATTTCCTTAGGCGTATCAATTTTCAAAAACTGACCTTTCTGAATCAATGCAATCCGGTCGCATAAACTTGCTTCGTCCATGTAAGGTGTAGAAACTAAAATGGTAATGCCCTGTTCTTTCAATTTCTTCAACATTCCCCAGAATTCCTTCCTGGATACAAGATCAACTCCTGTAGTTGGTTCATCCAGAAACAGCACGCCCGGCTTATGGATCAATGCACAACTCAAAGCTAGTTTTTGCTTCATACCACCGGAAAGTTTCCCTGCTCGTCGTTTTTTGAATGGCTCTATTTGCTGATAAATATCCTTCACTAATTCATAGTTTTCTTCAATTGTCGTATTGAAAACAGTGGCAAAGAAGTTTAAATTTTCTTCAACAGTAAGGTCCTGGTATAGTGAAAACCTACCCGGCATATATCCTACCCGGTTACGGATTTCTTTATAATCCGTCACTACATCGAATCCTTCTACTGAAGCAGTACCACTATCAGCAAGAATTAGAGTCGTCAAAATGCGAAATATCGAGGTCTTTCCTGCACCATCAGGTCCGATAATTCCGAAAATTTCACCTT
>Ga0302215_10003484_pt1 | contig 10524 bp, 15 predicted proteins | sample II_Fen_N3_1_FD_194580 | JGI IMG/M metagenome (GOLD analysis project Ga0302215, IMG submission 194580) | Peat permafrost microbial communities from Stordalen Mire near Abisko, Sweden - II_Fen_N3_1 | ecosystem: Environmental > Terrestrial > Soil > Wetlands > Permafrost | place: Sweden: Abisko... | reverse complement strand
TTCCACCTGAAGAGGGGGGGATTCTTCCACCTTTGGGGGGGATTCTTCCACCTGAAGGGGGGGGATTCTTCCACCTGAAGGGGGGGATTCTTCCACCTGAAGGGGGGGATTCTTCCACCTGAAGAGGGGGGGATTCTTCCACCTTTGGGGGGGATTCTTCCACCTGACACACGACTTTTCCGCATCAAATCAAGGACTTACGCGCCCCTAAAGTGTTCTATTGTTTAAATACAGAAACAACAACAGAGGCAACTGACGTTGCCCCTCTTGTTGTGTTGTTGTTTTTTCGCTATCGCTTGAATCCAGAAAGCGGGAACCGAAGACAGGGACGCCAGCCAGACCATGCCAAGAGACACGCCAGGAAGCCAGCCAGAGCGTTTTTAGGCTATAGGTAAGGGGGTATGTACCAGACCACGAAAAAAACGCCTCTACGGGCGTTTTAAGGCATTTTTCTAAAAACAGGAAACCCGAACCAGGGAAACCAGGTTTGTAAGGAGGAACGCTAGGCACACGGGAAACGCACTACAGAGCCAACAGAGCATGAGCGCCCGCAAAACTGAGCCCGTTTTTTCAGGCGCCGAATCTGGAGCAGGGAATTTTCACAATTTCGGTTTGACTTGCACGCCGTAATACATACAATGTTTTTGTATTACAACCACCACACTATGAACACTATGCAACTTGAAAAAATGCTGAATGTGAGGCTACCGCAAGGGACACACGCCCGCCTTACTCAGCTCACACAGGCAACAGGGCGGACAAAGAGCTTTCTTGCTGTAGAGGCTCTTGAGGCGTACATATCCCAACAGGCTTGGCAAATTACCGAAGTCAAAGCGGGAATGGAAGAGGCAGACAGGGGCGAATTTGCCACTGAGGCGGATATGAAAGCTATTTTTGCAAAATATGGAAATTAAGTGGACTAAAAGAGCGTCTCAAAATTTTGATTCGGTACTCTCTCATATTGCAAAAGATAACCCCATTGCAGCAAAGAAATTTATGCTGGACACTTTAGCCAAAGTTTCACACTTGGAAAGTTTCCCGCTCTTTGGACGTGCTGGAATAGTCCCGCTTACCCGTGAATTGGTAATACACGAAAATTATATTGTGTATTACAGAATAAAAAATGAAAATATAGAAATACTTCGAGTGCTTCACGTTCGCCGAAAATACCCGTAAAACGATAAAACGATAAAACGATAAAACGATAAAACGATAAAACGATAAAACGTAATATCGTTTTATCGCTAGGGTTGTCTTTGGGTTACGGTTTTATTTCGTGACGGTCACACAATTCTTTCATGATGCGACCAGCCACCCAGCGGGCACCGTCGGCAATTTCTGGAGTGGTTGCAGGATCTTCCAGAGTCGCAAAACGTCGCACCAAGCCATCTAGGAGCGCCCGAGTCGTGGCGGAGCTGAGATCATCGGAAACAGTCACAGCGGTTTCGCGCCGGCGCTGGCGGTACTCGCTGGCGCGTTGCTTGGGTGTCATGGGCACATCGCCATGTTTTGTGGGGCGACCCGCTTTTTTGGGTTCAGTCATGAGCTTTCCTTGTTTCGTGACGATAACGAAATCATCATATTGTGACGCTCACTAAAACAATAAAGCGATAAAACGATAAAACGATTTTGTAATTTATTGTTTTATCTGTAAGATCATTCCATGCCGTCAATCATCACACTTGCCCACCAAAAAGGGGGGGTAGGCAAGTCAACCATAGCCCTCAACCTGTACGGGTACTTTTCCCAATCAGGTTTGAAAACTGCCATTGTGGACATAGACCCACAGGGGTCTATCACTTCATTTGTGGAGTTTTCCGACTCAGACGGATTTAATTTGATACGACGTACCGACTTCGCCACCTATGCGGACTTACTGGACAAGGTGCAGGGCTTCGAGGTAGTGGTGATAGACACCCCCCCATATTTATCCAAAGAGCTTGCCGAAGTTATCAAAATCACGGATTTAGTAATTATTCCGTGCAAGGCGTCATTGTTTGATGTTTTGGCAATCCGCCAAACGATTGAGTTTATTCAAAAAGAAAAAGAAAATAGGGATTTTCTTTCAGCTATTGTTCTGACGATGGTTATTTCTGGTGCTTCAATACAGGCACAGATTAGAGAACACTTAGAAAGTCACAATATGCCTATATTCGAGACTGAAATAGGAAACAGAGTAGCTTATGCTAAATCTCTTTTAGTTTCAGGAAATGTATTACAGGACGACGGAAGTAAAGCTCAGGAAGAAATGCACAGTCTTTCATCCGAAATTTTAAATCTAATATCGAAAAATTAATTATGGTTACTAAAAAATCACCCGCTCTAAGCACGAATGAGATTCGTGCAAAATTAGATAAAGTAGCGAAAAAATCCCCAGCTCCTATTATTCAAGAAGTCGCTAAACAAGAGCCTATTAAAAAGATAGGGAGAAAAAGCCACGCTCTAGCAGGCGTGGAATACGCACGAATTGGGGTGAAAATTCCAGTTAATTTAAAAACTGAAATGGTTGTTGCAATGGCGACAACCCATAAAGAATATCCAACAATGGATTTATTCATTGCTGAAGCAATGCGTGTATTTCTTTCATTAAAACGATAAATCGTTTTAATGAAAAATTGATAAATCGTTTTATCGTTAAATTAACTTAAATTATGGACACTCCAGAATACAAACACTTCCTAGGTAAAGCCCGCGAAGCAAAGCAGGGCTGACATTCTGCATGGTGCGTGCAGTCAACAGGGGAAAAAGTAGCTGTAGCCCTTGCTATGAATCGTGCCGACTGGTTGGCAGAAGAGGGCTATACGATTGCAGAGGCTATAGAGCGAATTGGCGAAACGTGGGTAAGCTTGATTCCCAAGGTAGCTAAAAATTTAGATAATGAGATAGAAAATTAAAAATAGGAAAATTCATGACGCTATCTAAGACGCAATGGGGTGTAGTGATAGGAGTGACAATTGTTTTATCAATTGGAACTGGCGGATTTTTTTTGTTAATACCTGCGGTAATTGCCAGTGGATATTATGGCTTTAAACTAATAGTATTTTTATTGAAAGCAACAGGGCGCGGGGTTGTGGGTGCTACAACAGCAACTGGAAGAGGTGCAAAAACTGCCACTGTAATTGCTGGTAAAGGTGTTGTCATTGCTTCTTGGTGGAGCATTAAGAAATCATATGAAGCAATTGTTAGAATTTTTGAGCGAAGAAGAAGTAAATTAGATTGGGAGGAAAGTTTAAGAAGAAGAAAAATAGAGGCAGATATATCAGCGGAAATAGATAATAAAAAGGAAATGCTGAAATCTGAAGGGGTTCTAAAGTTATATGAAAAACAATTGGCTATTTTGGTTGATGCAAAAAAGCAGGGTTTAAAAATTGAATCTGAAATTTTTGAAATGCGTCAAAAATTACTTTCTCTAGAAAAAGAAGAGAATTCGGCAATGCTTCAAGAACTCATGCAAACATTGGATTCTATTTAATTATGATGAGCCTAGCCCAATTTATTGCAAACCATGATCCACAATACGTACAAAAGGCGCGACTTACTGAGATGCAAGTAAGGGCGCAATACGATATTGCTGGCCATAATAATCAAACTGCTTTAGATCGTGAGCATATACGGGGACGCTATTCTGTGGATCGACAGAATATGGCGAATCAAAATGCTAGAGAGCTAGAAGAATTTAAATCAAATAAAGAGGATGTACGTCTAGATAAAACAATTGGCGCACAAACTTCCTTAGAAAAAATCAGAGGTGATAGCGCCCTAGGTGTTGCACGGTTGCAGGGTGAAAACAATGTAACGATTGAGAATATGCGCGGAGAAAACGCCCGAGGGGTTGAGCAGTTGCGCGGTGAAAACTCTTTGGCCCTATCCAATGTAGAGCATAAAAATATAATTGCTCGAATGGAAGAAGATTTAAGAAACCAGATTACAAAGGCTGGTTTTGATTCTGGAGTCTTAGCGGTACACAAGACCATTGAAGAAGACAACAAGAAAAGAAATACCCTTATTGCTCAAATAGAAGCCAGAACCGCTCTAAGGTCAAGGGTTCAAGAAAAGCTTATTGATGCAGTGATTAAAGAAAAGCTTGCTCAGAAGCAACATGCCAGAGATATGGAGCGACTGGAGAAAGAAAGCGAACTTCGGCGCTTTGAGACCTTTTGGAGTTCGTTTTCTGGATTCATCATGTCTTTGTATCAGCAGGGCAAACAGGATGAGGCACGGGCCGCGATAGATCGCCAGCTAGAGCAGTGGCAGGCCGTCTAATTTTTCGATAAAACGATTTATAGTTTTATCGTTAAATCGTTTTAACGATTGATTGTTTTATCGGGTTTTTGTTTGCTTGGTGGACGATGTTTCGAGGGTTGCGGGTTCATGGCTGGCCGTGGTTGTGGTTCGAGCGAGGGTTTCGGTCTGGACGGTTCACGATGGTTTGTATCGTGAAGTTGAATTCAAAATTTGACTCTAAGCCTTTGATCCATAAGATAAATATTCAATTCATTGGTGAATGCTCAAAAGAACCGCTAAGGGTACTGGAAACCGCACAAAATGCACCTAAAAACCGTGCAGTTATGAATCAGTAAAAGAACGTTTTAGGGCTGTACGGCATGAGCGATTTTGAAATAGAACTAGGCACGACCAGAACCATAGATCAGCCCGACGAGCTGGCCACCGAGTTGACCAGGTGCAAGACGCCAGACCCACGCGAACCGCTCACCTATGGGGAGTTCTCCCGCCTGCTATCGAGTGGAAGCCTCACACGTCCCCCCAGTGAAAGCGACCCGTTTATTTATCGGGGAGATTCCGAGCTGGCCAAAACGGATGCAGAAATCCGCTCAGGCACGCCCATTGCCCCCGAAGACTTTAGACGCTTACGCCGTGGTTTCCTCTTCAAGAAGGCGCGAGACAAGGCATTAAATCGAATCGACTATGAAAAAGAAATCCTGATATATTCCCGCGCTTTGGCTCACGGTGGAGCGCCTACTTATTCGGATTATGTGGCGTACCTTACCACGCTTCATAAAAACGATTTTGAGGCGTTTTTTCGCCCGTGGGCTTTGCCTGTCTCTAGCCATGACCTCAAAGCCCATTCCTATATCGCCGCAGGCTCACGACATGGCAAAAGCGAACTTATCAAGGTAATGCTCTATGGGCTATTAAAGCAAAGGCAAGGGGTGATTTTGTTTGACCCGCATGGAGATATTGCGGGGGAAGTGGTACGGTGGAAAGAGTTTGCAGAAGCCCCCGAGCGTCTGATTTATTTTTATCCGTACCTTGCAGGGCTTGACCTTGCGACCGTGCCAGTATTGAACCCACTTGCCCCACTGTATCAAGCGAACCAGCTCGATAGCGCCGTTGAAAATTTCACGGATATTTTGTCAGCAGTGGTAGGCGGTGAATGGGATATGAGTAACCGCATGAAAATGCTTTTGAAGCCGTGCCTGTACTCATTGGCAATGTCTCCAAATTCGACCCTTTACGACCTTATCGACTTCATGGCAGAGTCACCCAAGGGAGAGGGCAAAGAAACGCAACCTACCCCACTTATAGACCGTGCAAAGGCACAGCTTGCAGGCAACCCCGCACTACTCGACATCCTCAATACTTTTTTTGACCGTACCTATGACACGACCAAGAGCGCCATACGCGACCGCTTGCGTAGCTTGCTTGCTTCAAGCGCCCTTGACCGTTGCTTAGGTGGCGCGTCAACGATTGACCTTGTAAAGGCGCTGGACGCAGGGAAATTTATCGTTTTCAACCTATCCACGGGCATGCTTGGCACCGATACGAGTAGCGCCTTTGGGCGGTTTCTCATTGCGTCAATTCAGAACATGGCAATGCGCCGACAGGCACAGGAAAAAACCGAGAGGAAACCCGTTTTCATGTTCCTGGACGAAGCCGATTGTTTTATGTCTGACAGTATCCCGAAAATCTACAAAGAAACCCGAAAATACGGGCTTCACCTCTCAATCGTTCAGCAGATAACGGGCTATGGAATGGGGGACGAAATGAAACGGGCCGTTTTGGGAAATTCATTTGTACGCATTGCGGGATCAAGTGGCGGAGACGAAACCACAGCCCGCGACCTCTCAAACATAACGGGAATAGACCGCCAGGAATTCAAAACCATTGCACCTGGGAATTTTTACGCTAAAATTGGAAACAGACCCGCCCGTCTTTTTAAAGCCCCATCATTTTTGGTAGGCAACAAAAATGCCATGAGTGCCGAACAGTGGGAAACCGTCAAGGCATATCAAATTGCCCACTATTACCAGACCGTAAGCGACACACCAAAACGGGCATCACACCAAACGGAGCCAAAAACCGAAAACTCGCCGAACCCGTCCTATAACTAATTATCTATGAAACGCTTTCGAGTAGGGTTTACCGATAACCATCTTTCCGCACTTTTGATTGTCTGGAGATTGATAAATGCCACGTCTGATAGCGTGGCCAAAAGTCAAAACATGCCGAAATTGGCGAATTATTGGAAACGGTATTTAAATGATCTTCATAGCGAGGGTTTAGTTACTTCCAAACTGATTCATTCCACCTCAAGAACAGGCAAAGGCGGGCGAAGACTGGGGGAGTTTTTTGCCCTGACTGAAAAGGGTGCGGAAACCATAGCCGAAACCCTCAATATAGAGCCTGAAACCGTATTTTTCCCGCCAGGAGGGATACAGTCAAAAAGCCCGTTTCAGTTTCCCCATAGGGCCATGCTCATTCAACTTTTTGCCATGTTTTTAGGGTATGAAAAAAGTAGTGAAGGGCGGTTTAAGGTGCTGGATTTAGTGCCTGAATACCGCTATATTGGTTCCAACAGGCTAGGGACAGGGAGAAAGGCGACACGGGTAACCGTAGCGGGGGAATCTATCATTCCTGACGGTATCGTGCGCTTTCGAGCTGGTGAAGCGGTACGGCTTGCAACCGTTGAATTTCACCGCGAAACCGACACAAGGCGGATTATTGAACAACTACAAAAACACGCCCTTGCGACCGATAAAAAAAGCTTCTCTGAAATGTTTAATCACCCGCATTCAAACTATGTTTTGAGCGTCTATGATGACCCGCTAAAATTGAAAAATGTGCAGGAAAGAATCATGGCGGGAGAGTTTCCAAATTTTGAAAAGTATGCGCCAGGGTATCACTTCGCCAGTTTGGACGATATTTTTACTCTAGGGGTAAATAAAGCATTTTTCCAGCTCTCAGGAAAAAAATCAGAAATTTTTATTTAAGGTAACTTGAAATGTCGTTATTAGGAAGTGCTATTGATACCATAAGCATGGTGCGTATATTTTCAGAAAAGCAAATTCCAACATGGGATGAGGAAGCGTTAGCTGAATTAAATAAAATCAAGGCTTTTAAGATAATTTTTATTGAAATTTTACTAAAAACTGGATTAATATTTATTATATACGGGCTTATTTCTCTAGCTGTTGGTGTGTACCAAACCATATACCCTAGAACTCCAGATCATACATGGGGAAGACTTGGTGAAATGATTATAACAATTCCCATTTATTCAATTCCGATTCTTCTAGGCGCCGTCACATTTTTTTCAGTACCACATTTTTTGATTTTATGGAATTTAAGAATTCGCAAGGCAAGGGATAATGCTTTAGCGAATTTATTAAGAGTATATGAAGAAAGTGAAAGAATTAAATCTTTGGAAGAGCAAGAAAAACTAAAATTAAAACGAATGCAAGAAGATCAAGAAGAATGGCAAAAGCAACTTGATCGAGAGATTGAGCGTGAACGTAGGCTAGCAGAGGTGCGCCACGAATCCACTATCAAGGCAATGCAGGCACAAATTAAGCTCTATGGCGAATACAAAGAAAAAGGACTTGATATTGAAAAGCAAGTTTTTGAAATGCGAAAAAATCTTATTGAGTTAGAAGGCCAGGAGAATAAAGCCATGCTCGATGAAGTACGCCAAGCTTTGGATGATTTAGATACTTGAATTTGCATTTATTGCATAATGTGATAAAGTATTAATACTTTAATTTCACATTATGGCTAAGGAAGTATTTGAAGAATCAGGTAAGGTAGTTTTACCCTACCGAGAGCCACAATCAAACGGCATCGTTAAAAGGTTCGCTGATTTTGTGAATAACAAAATCAGCGAACCAAAAACGCTAAGGGATTGAGCGAAAGAAGCGGAACTTCTTCATGCACTTGATACCGCTATAGCCAACTCTGGACGTGAGCCAAAAGCTGTTTTTGAAACAGCTTGGGAGAATGTCGGGCAATATATTATTAGTCTCTATGAATGAGGCGACAAATATGGTGCCCGTGCTTTTATTGACTTTGTTTTAGAAAGAAGTCAAATAGATTTGACTTCTTTGCACCAATAAATAAAATAGGGCATAGGTTTTCGCCTATGCCCTAACCTCTCACTCGTTGCTTTTCTCTTCATTCCCCCTATCAGGGGGCGCGAATTAAAATCCGCATCGGCTTGTCAGCCATAGCACCGCGACCGCTCACACCAACATTGAAAAGATGATGATAGTGATGAGGCCAGCAATGAGTAAGCTGATTTCGCCTATTTGGTTCTCTCGTCGAGTCATACAAATAGGGGTAAAAAAATAAAAGCACCTTTGTAAGAGGCGCTTTTATTGTATGTGCAAGGCGTGAAGAGTGCAAGCTAACCCGCATAGCTAAATTGAATTAAAACGATTTATTGTTATATTGATTTAACGATAAATCGTTTTATCGTTTTAATTCAATTTAGCTATGCGTGGGGGCTTAACTCGATGCATCGAGGCCAGCCAGGACGGCCACAAGACAGGCCAGGAACGGCCAGGACGTGCCAGCAAGAGACAAGACAGGCAAACCCCCACATGGACAATAAAAAACGCCTCTAAGGGCGTTTTTTTAAATTAGCAATTTCTTGCTTGTAAATAGCTGAAAAATATTCAGATTTTGCAAATTCTTTTGCTTCCATCGAGCCATATAAATCTTTACTTATTTGCTCTACATGCTCAATAAGTGCTTCACATATTCCAAGTAAGTCATCCGTATGATCTCCTTTAATGACTCGTTTAGAAAGCCTTTCATTTTTTATAAGTTCTATTTTTTCTCTTAATTTTTTTGGTTCAAACATACAATTAAAATTAAATAGTAATGCCGTGCTTTTTCGTCTCAATGGCAATGAGACGAATATCAGCAATTCCCAATTTTCCAGTATCCAACTTTTCCAGAAATATATTCTTTTTACCCTCATGCTCAGGGAGAAAAAAAGATTTATGTATTAAAACCCGTTTTTCATCGTCAGAAAGGGCTTTAACCTTTGCACTGATAGCATTCGTTTCCTCTCTCTGCTTTTTTAAAATTTCTTCATTATTTTTCTTATCCTGCTCTTTTTTCTTTTCATCGTCCTTAATTGCTAATTTTTTGGCTTCAAGCTCTTTTTCTTGTTGCTGAATACTTTGATTGTTCGGCTTCCAATTCTCTTTGAGAGCCATTCTATAGGCTTTCCCGTGGGCTACTGTTTCCCCAGCCTTGACTTTCGCGTCAATCCACTCATTCGCGGCTTTAATGCAAAGTTTCGCATCTTCTATGGTGTGCATTTTGAGAAAATCAGCTTGCACATTCATTGGGATAGGGACACGGGCAAGCATAAACGGATCATCGAGAGGATCAGTTTCTATGGGCAATGATTGCTGAGTTTTGCTCTTAATTGAAAAATATATTGACGTTATAAATTTTCCTGTCCTTATTGGATGGGAAGTGATGGTTATATCCGAAATATCACTTTTATTTATTTTTAATATTGGTTTTGATATGCAAAATTTGTTTAAGTCTTTAAATAAAATATATTCCTTATCATTTATACCCATATATTCCCTGAACCCTTCCACTGAAAATTCTGGAGTTCTTTTGCCTCCTGAATTTTCATAATCCTTGCAGAGTTTATATAAAATTGCTTCGTACTTTCCAGAAAATGAGTTGAAAATATCCCAATTCAGTTGCAAAAATAATCTTCGTTGTTCTTTAAATTTTTTAGCAACTTCTATAAAAAAAGATGGAAATTTGAATTTAATAAATGAATTAGATACCCCCCATTCTGAGATATATCCAGCACCATATCGTATGGGTTGCCCGTCTTTCATTAAATAATTTACAGCAATGGTTTCGTTTTTGAGCTTGACAAAATCAGCCCAAAGGTCTTTTTTGTTTGGCGTATATCCGATTTTATCAGCCAGTTTTTCCATTCGGATATTGTAAAAACCACTTTCATCAGGTTCAATGCCTGAATCCATCAGAAAACACATTTCATCAAAAAGCAATAAAAAGTATTTGTATTGCTGTAATGAAATGGAGTGCTTTATATGCACTAATGATTGTGGCGTAGCCATTTCTACAGCTTTATCCAAGCGAGAAATTCCGCCTTTGGACTGTGTGAGTGCTTTTGATGTCATGCAGGCATCATATCGAAACAAGAGGAATAGTCAAAAAAAAGTCTTCCACCTATTGTTAAGAACTTTAAAAAATTCTTCCACCTGAAGAGGGGGGGATTCTTCCACC
>Ga0302215_10003480_pt1 | contig 10530 bp, 8 predicted proteins | sample II_Fen_N3_1_FD_194580 | JGI IMG/M metagenome (GOLD analysis project Ga0302215, IMG submission 194580) | Peat permafrost microbial communities from Stordalen Mire near Abisko, Sweden - II_Fen_N3_1 | ecosystem: Environmental > Terrestrial > Soil > Wetlands > Permafrost | place: Sweden: Abisko... | reverse complement strand
ATCGGTGAGGTTGGTTGGATACGTTTTCATTATTCTTTATGTGTTGATTTACATAAAGTTACGAAATATTATTCAACTAAACAACTGATGGTCAGTTTATATTTACATTATTTTTTAAACAGTTTCTAAGGTGCAGAGCACCGGAATATAATTTGAAGATTTAGAAACTTTTGCTGATAATCATAAAAATGATATTGAGAATATGAAATTTTAATAGCACGTGTACCAATTTTGAATATTAAACCATTTAAAGACTTACAATCATGAAAAAGCATCTAATCCTTATTGCAGTTATTACTTTTTGTTTATCAGCGCAAAGTCAATCACTTACAACCTTTTCGGAAGTTAAAGATGGAATTTCTTATTTAGGTTTAAAAAATAAAAACGGAGATATTGTAGTGAAGCCAACAAATAGCAAAATAGATTGCTATCCAAGTGCCGACACCTATCTTCTCGAAAATAAAGATGGTAAATTTAGTATCGTCAATAATAAAGGTAAAAAATTATATGGAGGCTTTGTTCGGTATATAGGCAAATTTTCAGATGGAATCCTTGGCGTATTTTATGGCGACTTGCACAAAAAACAAGCATTTGTAACATCGGCAGGAAAGCAATACTACGAATTTAATGGCAATGATAAGTATACTGATAATAGCATAGAAATTATTCCGGGAACTAAAATTGGAATTGGAGCTGGAGCTGGTGGTGGATTGTTAGATACCCTGGGGCAACAAATAGCTTCATTTAAATGGGAATGGGGCTGCAAAAAAGATAAGATACTTGCATTTTATTCCAATTCCCTTTATTCTATTAATTTTGATGGTAGTAGAAAATTACTAGGCGATTTTACAAGCTATGACAAACGCTACGATGCATTTTACAAAAATGGTTTTCTGAAAGTTTCTAATAATGATAGTGTTGGGGTTGTACTCGAATCGGGTAAGATTATTGTACCTTGTAAATATGCGGCTATGGATTTGACCGATTCAAGATTAATTGTTGTAACTACATTTGATAAGAAACTAGGCATTTATTCAATTGAGGGAAAAGAAATTTTGCCGACAACATATAGGAGTATTCAATACAATTATGATGGACATTATTATTACTGCATTAATGACGACGAAAAAAAGGCAATATTTACAACAAAAATGATTATTCCTCCAATTTATGAAAGTTTAATTAGACTAGGGGATATCGGCTTTGTATATACCAAAGATAGTAAAAAAGGTTTAATTAGTTCCAATGGTACTACTAATATTTTGAACAGTGAATACGATGACATTTCAATTTTGTCGGGCAAACTTTTGAATGTAGTCAAAAACAAGAAACATGGCATATTCAATTCAGAGAATGCAATTGCTACAAACATTCATTTCAACGACATATTTTTGTTGTCGAAAACCTTTTTTGCTGCTAGTGTCGATTCGTTGTATGGTATTATAGATGCTAAAGGCAATTGGCTGGCTCAGCCTAAGTACAGAAAAATAAGTTTGTTAGGCAACAAGGAAATCTTGACTTTATCGAACGATAAATATGGTATAATCGACACATTGGGTAATTGGGTATGCCAGCCAAGGTTTCATTCAATTATTTTTCAGGACAGAGATTTGTGGGCACAGGACAGTATAAAGGGAAAATATGGAGCCATTTTAAAAGATGGGAATTGGATATCTAACTTTAAATTTGATGAAATTCCTACTTTTAATAAAATTGGACAAGCCAGAGTAAAATTTGATGGTAAATATGGTGTTATCGATACAAATTACAAATACATACTTCCGCCTATTTACTGTAATGTTTTAATTTTAAACAAGTCATATCTTGTTTGTTTCGAAAAGGGTTGGTGTCATATACCTGACCAGAATCACTTCTTGGTTATATATCCCGATTTTGAAGAAGTACGTCAGAAGGGCGAAGAATATGCAATTAAAAAAAATGGGAAATGGGGTCTTATGTCTATTGACGGTGAGATAGTTTTTGAATCGGAATTCGATAGTCCTTTTTATTTTGAAGGAAAAACAACAACGAATGCATCTCTCAATGGAAAACAAGTGATGGTAGCTAAGGAAGGACTGAAAGGATTGAAGGACAATGAAAGTTATGTTCTTTTTTGGACAGACAATTCTAGTGTTAACCCTAACTCAATGATTGAAATATCTATGTACCACTCACCGGGCTTAGGCTATTGTGCTACTTATAGAATTGCGAGCAACTCTGAAAAAACTCCCGATTGTACTTCGGAAACAAGCCAAAGAGAAAAGCTTAATTTTGGAGATTATAAATACACTGTAAAATTTAATGGATCCACATCGGAAATGCAAAACCTGAAAATAGATAAGGACTCGCGATGTAATATACTTAAAATCGAATAAATCGAAGCAGGGTGTGCAAAGACTACCCACGCTAATTGTAGTGTAGTTATGTGACGTTGTGGGAGGCAAAGATTTTAATTTGAAAGAACGTATTATTTGTTTCCTATTACATCTCGATTGTCGGACAAATAGATTTAGAAAAAAACAAAAAACAAAAAATATAAAACATGATGATAGGAATCGTTCATTTCGAAACATTTTTATTGGCAGGTATTTTATTGAACCTAACACCCGGCAACGATACCATTTTTATATTGTCGAAAAGCATTGGACAAGGTAAAAAAGCTGGTATTGTTTCCACATTTGGAATTGCTACAGGAAGCGTTGGTCATACCCTGTTGGCTGCATTTGGTCTTTCCATAATAATAGCGAAATCAATATTACTCTTTAATATAATTAAATATCTTGGAGCTGCATATCTGCTGTATATGGGTTATAAAATGCTGACAAATAAAACTCAACTGAATACCGACGGAATAATAATGACTAAATCGGTTAACTATCTGAAGATATACAGAGACGGTTTTTTTACGAATATATTAAACCCTAAAGTTGCGCTTTTTTTCATCGCCTTTCTTCCGCAATTTATCGACACTACATATCGTAATACAGTATTCCCGTTTTTGTTGCTTGGAACTACGTTTATAACCACTGGCACAATTTGGTGTATGATATTAGCTGTTTTTGCTTCGGCTATTTTTGCAAAATTAAAAGACAATAAAAAAATGTCGACATACATAAATAAGATTTGTGGACTATCATTAATTGGACTAGGGATAAAAGTGGCATTGATTGATAAGAAATAAATATTGATAGTCTAACATCTGCCTCGCAGGCATTAGTTGATTTATATAATTAGCAGTTCCTGTGTTTCGGGATTAATCTAAATAAACAAGAAACCCAACCTCCTTCGGGTACTTCCTTTAAAAAGGGAAGAGCATTGTATTCCGGGTTTTGCTTGTTGGAAGTCTGGGTTTGTAATTTTGAGTTTGTCAGATTAAAAACTCTGACTTGAAAGTGATGGAATCTATATAAATACAGGATTATATTCCAATGGACTTTGGAGGGAATAATACATACAGTTTGTTCCAATAGGAGTGAAGATTATAAAAATAGTAACAACAGCTATTTGAAAAAATAAAGAATTAAAATAAACTCATTCACTTAAAATCAATAAAACCATGAATGACATTAAATTAAATTTTATCAATGAGTCTGACGACAGGAATAATTCAGAAGTCGTTATTTTTCAAAAAAATGAAGTCGGTGATTTTGACGATCTTGCCGTAGCTTGGAAGGTAATTAAGAATTTTTCAAAAGGTTGGAATCAATCTTTTTTATTTCCCAACGAAATGATAATTGCTGCTTTAGATTCAAATGGCAACTTAGTAGGAACTCCACTGAAAGCAGAAGATGGTCAATTATATAGTGCCAATATTGTTGCAAATGTTTATCAGTTAAAACATGAAGGTAAAGGATCGAATAACTCGGAGATTCAATTTAGAAATAACTTTGAAAGAGGTTCCGTTAATGCTGAAATTCATAGAGGTGGTAAATGCGTTTGTATAAAGTACAACATTATTCCAGGACAAACATCGGCATTCCAATTTAAGCCTAAATTATGGATAGGTGTTACTTCCCAAGTTCAGGAAGGTGAAACCATGAATTCAGCTATTATTTCAGAAATTAATACAGCGCTTGATTTAACGGGAATTGTTTCTGCTGATATCATTATGACAGGTGGAGGACAGGAACCAAATTTTACTCCATATCAATTCAATCTCCAAAACATAGTATATGTGTAATGTTTGAAATCGAAATCTGAAAAAGAAAATCCTTCATTGTTTGGAGATAAGTAAGTGGAAGTAAATATTGTCCTATTTTAATTTTACGAAGAAAACATGTTTATTTCAATTGCCATCTCATTTATGGGACGGATAAAATGATATAGATATACAGGGCTTTAGCCAAATATCAACTACTATTTGGCTAAAGCCAATATGTTTTTTTCCATCAGCCCAAATACGACATTATATTGTTCACATTATTTAGTTGTAACTTAATTGTACAAATTCTTATTTATTCGAAATAAAATTTTAGTGGAGTTAAATATTTGCTTGAGAATTTTGGTTAATTAGATTATTATAAATACCTTTGATCTCAAATTAACCTAAAAATGCAAACACAATCATATTTATTGAAAGTTTTGTTTTGTCTATCAGGATATATAAGTGATTGATAGGTTATTGATGATGCTATTTTAATAAATATAGAAACAACAAGGATGATTTAGAAAAGATAATTGCCCAATCTATAACAAAGAAACAAAATGCAGGATTATTTTACAACAGACATAATGAAGTAAACAAACTAATAAATTATCAATATAAAAGGAAACTATGAATAAAATGAAATTAAAATTATGTGTTTTGCTCTTGTCAGGTCTTGGACTTACAGGATTGCAGGCACAAGTATCTAATCCTGCTTCGGGTGGAAATGCTTCGGGGAGTGGAGGAAGTGTAAGTTACTCGGTAGGACAAGTGGTTTGCAGTGCCGGTACTGGAACAAACGGTTCGGTGGAACAGGGTGTACAGCCATTTATCGTTTCAATAATTACTGGAATGGATCAAAAGGATATTGACCTGTCGTACTCTGTTTATCCAAACCCTGCTACCGATTATCTTAATCTGAAACTTGTAAATTTTCAATCGTCAACCTACAACTATCAACTGTTTGATATAAATGGGAAGATGATAGGTTCTGAGGCAATCATAGCTAATGAAACCTCCATTTCAATGACTGCGTTTGCAGGAGGAACTTATTTCCTGAAAATAGTTGAAACTAAAGCGAGTTCAACAAAAGAAGTAAAATCATTTAAAATCATCAAAAAATAAATTAACATGAAAAAGTTTTTTAGTATTCTTTCCGTAGTAGTTATCTCTTTAAATTGTTGGGGACAAGCTCCTCAAAAAATGAGTTATCAGGCCGCAATTCGCAATTCAACCAACAACCCGGTTGTAAGCTCGGCAGTAAAAATGAAGATTAGTATTTTGCAAGGGTCGGCCACAGGAACAGTTGTTTATGCCGAAACGCAAACAACTACTACCAACGCAAATGGTTTGGTAAGTGTTGAAATTGGTGGTGGAACGTTAGTAAGCGGAAGCTTCACAACCATCGACTGGTCAACAGGTACTTATTTTATTAAAACTGAAACCGACCCTACCGGAGGAACAAACTATACTATTTCCGGTACAAGTCAACTATTAAGTGTGCCTTATGCTTTGCATGCTAAAACAGCCCAATCAATTACCGGAACAATTAATGAGACCGATCCTGTTTATGGAGCTTCTGTAGCTAAAAAAGTAACAGCAGCCGACACTACAAAATGGACTTCTGCTTTCGGTTGGGGTAATCATGCTACACAAAGTTATGTAAAAAACACATCGGCTACCGTATCGGGAAATTTAATGACTTACGATGGAACCAACTGGGTATCGAAAAAGCTGACAATTGGAGTTAGTGGCAATGTGGCTCCTACTCCGGTAAATAACATGCAACCCTATTTGGTTTTAAATTACTGTATTGCAATACAGGGTATTTTCCCAAGTCGAGATTGTTATGAGCCTTATTTGGGCGAGCTATCTCCGTTTGCATTTAATTTTGTGCCGACTGGTTATGCTGCTTGCAATGGACAAATTCTGACGATTACTCAAAATCAAGCACTTTTTGCGTTGCTTGGTACAATTTATGGCGGAAATGGATCAACTACATTCGCATTGCCCGATTTAACCGGTCGTGTAATAATGAGTCAGGGCTTAAGCAGTGGTTCTTCCCTAACAAACCGGGTAATCGGAGAAAAGGGAGGAGCAGAGTCAGTAACAATAACAAGCACAAATCTACCTGCGCATACGCATACAGTTGTATATGAATGATAAACTAAAATCATTCTTTAAACTATCATTTTTACTTTTTCTTGTTTTATCCAATGGATATGCAGCTTCAATACTGCCACTCCTTTCGGATACTACAGGAAAAAGTAAATCTGATTTATGGGCGTATAACATGCTGAACATTGTTATACAAAAAACTACCCCAACTCGCGTAATCAGGGTAGCCGTTGTTGATGATGGATTCAGATTATCGCATAAAGCCCTGAAAAATTATATCTACACAAACGAAAAAGAAGTACCGGGTAATTTTCAGGATGACGATCAGAACGGGTATACGGATGACATACAAGGTTGGGATGTTTCCGATGGCGGCAATGATGTGTCAATACCAATAGGAAGAGAAGATATGTATTATCACGGAACGTATATAGCCGGAGTAATTACGGCAGTCTTTGAAAGATTCTACGGACAGGAAGCAAGTAAGTACCTAAAAATAATACCTGTTAAAGTTCTTTCCGATAGGGCTAAAAATACTTATCTGGCCGATGGTTATAAAGGTATTAAATATGCTTCCGAATTAGGAGTTGATATTATTTGTTGTGCCTGGAGTGGAGGCTCCGCATCGGAAGAAGAAAAACAAATAGTGCGGGATGCCATAGCTAAAGGAATTATTATTGTAGGTTCAGCCGGTAACTTTTATAGTGAGAAGGTAGAAACCCCGTCATCTTTTCCAGGAGTAATAAGTGTTGCGGCTGTTGATTCAGCTTTTGGAAAAGAAAAAAGATCCAACTACGGAATGAGAGTTGATTTAGCTGCTCCCGGAAAAAAAGTTTACGGAGCTTATCCTGTTGCTGATAATTCATATACGTACTTTGATGGTACTTCCCCGGCAGCGGCTATCATTGCCGGATGTATGGCAGGATTGAAATCGGTTAGTCCCGGTTCAACAACGCAGGAACTTTTGGATGCTATTAAAAATACCTGTATTCCATTGGATAGTATCAACTTTAAACAGGCAGGAAAGTTGGGAGCAGGATTCCCCGATATGGAAAAAGCCATTGAATATATCAAAGATCCTGAAAATAAATACAGTTCATTTAATCCATTAAGACCCGAAGGAAGTGTTTTCTATAAAAAGAAAACAAGCCCGTTCTCGTGGAGTATTAAACCCTACGGAGCTTATAAAGGTATTCACTTTTATTCATCTTCGTCCAATTACAAGGGAAATGTAAAGATATCCAACAGTGATTCTATCTGTTATTCCGGAAAAATAAGCGAACTTTATAGGGGCGTTTTTATAGGGGGTAGTGTATTTAAAGTAGAGCTACAAGATAAATCGAAGCTTTCGAAAGATATGAAGTTCAACTATTATATGGAAACGATTGATTCTACCACGCTCTATTGTAAAGACACACAAATTATTACTCAGGAAAGGGGTACGCTTACCGATAACAGTGGCATTGAGAACTATGCAAATAATTCGGACTGTAAATGGCAGATAACCGTTCCAAAAGGAAAAAGAATCCGAATAGAATTTGATGACATGGACACACAAGCTAATATTGATTATGTGTGGATATTTGATGGAACATCAACCATACCGGACAATCTGTTGGCTAAGTTCTCCGGAAATAATATTCCACCGGTGATTACATCTTTATCCAATGAGGTATTAATTTGGTTTGTAACCGATGGAACCACAACCGGAAAAGGATGGAAACTAAAGTATGAGACTGTCGGGGAATAATAAGAATAAATTAGAAAAGCGTACATGTTTGAAAGAGAAAAAGTGTTGATTGAGAGCTATCGGGATAAAGTAAATTCCGTTTTGGTGTAAGTATCTTTTTTGCAATTTGTCCAATTAAAATATTTATATTTGTAAGCCCAATTAAAATTATTTGATATGAAAGGTAAGTTTCAAAGATATACATAGTTAATGGTTCTGATTACTATCTCGTTTTTATGAGTATTTGCGCAAACTGTCAACTTTCAAAAATACGTAACTGCCCGACAAGTATAATCATTTTCTCTGTAGTGAGACGCTGCATAAGTATTACTAATTTTGCATATTAAAACCCTTAGAAACAATTAATACTAACTAAAATTCTACAAGTTATGAGTTCAAAACCAATGTGTCAGAGTTGTGGCATGCCACTCAGTAAAGATCCTCAGGGAGGTGGTACAAATGCCGACGGTAGCAAAACAGAAAAGTATTGCAGCTATTGTTATGTAAACGGAGATTTTAAATTTAAAGGTAATGTGATTGAATTTCAGGAACATTGCCGTACGAAAATGATAGAAGGCGGGCATTCTCGCTTTACTGCCTGGCTATTTTCACGCGGTCTGAAACGGTTGGAACGTTGGAAATAGTTGGAACTAAACAGTTGTTTGAATTTTGATTATATCAGACGAATGGATTAAGAGTGCTGTTTGAAAGCATCTGAATCCTATTCGTCTGGTATATGTTGTGTCTCAGATTCTTGTTTGTTAAGTGAAGCTATTCTTAAGTAAAAGGATATATTGTCGGTACAAGTCACATATTTATGACATATCATTTACCTAAATACATTAGTTTATGAAAAAGTCGAGTTTATTGTTATTTGTGGTTTTTAACCAGTTCTGTTTCATTTCTGGGCAAGATGCCTACAAACAGAATTTTCTTAATCTTTTAAAGAGTCTCCCGGACATTCAAACCTGCGAAGATAGTTATAAACTTTTAAAATGTGCTGATAATTCCTGCCTGAATTACAAAGCAGCAAAATCGGACTTGGAAAAAGCGCAGGCTGATTTAATTGCGGCTCAACTGGCATCAAATGCGAGTATTGCATCTGCTTCACAACCGGCAACTATGACTCCCGATCAGGCAAAAGAATTAAAAGCCAAGCTTGATAAAATGTCGCCTGCTGAAAAACAGAAATGGACAATGCAATATGCTCAAAACGTTATGGGAGCCTCAACTGTACATGTAAATAAAAATATAGATAACACTGTAGTTAATGATGCGGTGGAATATGTAACAAACCTGCAAGCAGAAGATTTGAATGAGATGTTGAAACCGGTGGATGTTTCAAGTACTTTTATGACGATAGAAGAAAAATATCTGTCTCAAAAGAATTCAATACTAAAGATTTTTCAGACTGCTTCGGGTGTTAGTTATGATCCGTCAACAACATCGCCTTATGTTTTTGGAGAAACCAGCGATGCACAAATTGCAAAGTTTAATAAGGCATTACTTGAATATAAAAAAAGCATAAAAACGGTGTACAATGCTGAGCTCAAAGATAAATTAGACTATTTAAGATCATTAACCCAAAAGCTGACTGAAAAATTTAGTCTCACAGAAGAAAAAATTGTAGCTACACATTATGCTGAAGATGCAAAAGAAACTGTAAATAAAAGCCATTTATTCATGGCACATAAAATGGTTTTAGGTAGGATTATGGAACATTTTGGGAATTATCAAGTGCTTCTTCAGTACTACGCCAATAAATATGCTGACTTAGAAAAAACAAAAAGAATAGAATAGTTCTTTTGTTACGTTTTCTGTAGAGCGGATTTTTTTTTCTGAAGGTTCAAAATTAAACACTAAAAAATTCTTTGCCAAGTAATAAAACCGAGTAAGGGTTGAAATATTAGTCGTAAAAGTGGCTAAAATTTCAACCCTTAATTTGTATGCAACAATAAATAATACTGATTGATGAGATTTATTTTTTATCTTTGTTCATCATAGTATTTTTAGAATTGATGTTTATATCAATTGCTAAATTAATGAAAGTAAGGAGGAAATGATAATAGATAATTCTGATTAAATGAGAGTTTCTACACAAAAGTTGATACCATTCCGTTGTATACTTCTTTGGAGCGCTGCATTCTTGTTTTTCAGTTGCAGCACTTCGCGGCGTATCGAAAAAAAAGAAAGCAAAGAGGTCTATGAAACTTTAGGTCTTGATAAAGACAGGAATGATAATCCGGCACTTTACAAAGAGGCAGCTTCATGGTTACATGTTCCGCACGCAGATGGCGGTACATCCCGTGACGGAACTGACTGCTCTTTTCTTGTTTATAGCATATACAAAACCGTTTACAATAAAATCCTTGAACGCAGTTCGGTAGCTATGTTGAATAAAAACTGCGAAAGAATAAGTTGGAGCAACTTAAAGGAAGGTGATTTGGTTTTTTTTAAAACAAGTAGCAAGTCCAAAGCTTACGTCAACCACGTAGGTATTTATCTGAAAGATTTGAAGTTTCTACATGCTTCTACCTCA
>Ga0302215_10003478_pt1 | contig 10534 bp, 10 predicted proteins | sample II_Fen_N3_1_FD_194580 | JGI IMG/M metagenome (GOLD analysis project Ga0302215, IMG submission 194580) | Peat permafrost microbial communities from Stordalen Mire near Abisko, Sweden - II_Fen_N3_1 | ecosystem: Environmental > Terrestrial > Soil > Wetlands > Permafrost | place: Sweden: Abisko... | reverse complement strand
GACTTTTTATTTAGTTATAAGCCAAAAAATTTACATGAAAATGAAGTTGTATTAAAAGTAAACCCCCAAAATATTAAATTACAAAAAACATTACACGATTTCAAGATTAAAGAAGTGTATGATGCTCATTCCAATCTTGAATTGAAAGACCTTATCGAGCTTAATGAAAAATACAATAACAACTATATAGACACTCTATTTAATAGTACTTTTAGTAATCTAAATATGAAAGAACCTGAAATATATAGATTAATATTCGGCATTGAATCAAATGAAAATGAGTTTTATAAAAGACCTTTTAGTAAGTTTAAGAAAGATATTATCTTAGAATTAAGAGGTAAGAACAAAAAGTAAGTTTTATATCATGAAAAACCAACTTTTCTTCGGTCAGCCCACATAATTAGATTATGATTTAGTACTAGATATGTTTTCAGCCACAAAAATAAACTCCAACCGAATATCCAGTGTGCCTTTGGTTGAGTTTTGGAAAGAGAGGGATAGTCGGTAAATTATTAGCCCGGATTGATGGAAGCTTGTTAGAGCAGGATATTACACTTTGTTTTGAGTACCCCACCATGCCACAAGATGGTAAAGGCAAAGCGTCAATGACGGATTTGATATTGGTGAAAAATAGCAAAATGTGCCATTATATAAGTATTTATTGTGAATGTAGAAAAAAATATGAAAATAATCTCCGAACAAAGTCTAATTAATGAAGTCCACAATGCCTTTACCAAGATAAAGAAGCGGATGTGGATAGCCGTACCTTTTATAGGAAATACAGAACAGGTTAGTCGTATTATGGGTACTAACTGGAGATTTAATCCGGATATTGATTTCAGGCTACTTACCGATATACGGAATTCGGACTATATCAATAAAGAAACCTATGAGCTGTTTAAACAATACGCTACCATTAAAACCTTAGCAGGATTACATGCAAAGATTTATATCTTGGATAATCGGGTTTTTGTCACTTCGGCAAACCTAACCGGAGCTGCTTTTACCAAAAGGTACGAAATTGGAGTGATGCTAGATAACTCTGAAGACACAATAGAAACTTTTGAACATTGGTGGAGTATTGCAAAGCCGGTAGCTACTACATGGAGTCCTCAATCCAATAGAAGAAAAAGTCAACATGCTGAAACCGAAGAAAGTGATACTGAGAATCTTAGAAATTTATGGAAATTGCCGAATATAAAAATTCAGGGTAGTGAATTTAAAGACTATTTCCAAACATTAGCATATTACAATGATTTTGCTCAAATTTATGAGCAATACGGAGTGAAACTGTCAAAACGATTGTCGCTTTATCAGGAAGTAGATTTGTTTTTTAATTACCTTTTCCACGAAGAAAACCAACCTTCAAAACCTTATTACAAAGAAAAGGAACCAGAAGCTCTATCCAAGGCACAACAAATTGTACTTTTTAAACGGTATTTTAAAACCTATACTAAGTGGCTGGAAACAAATACTAATTATCTGACAGATAGAATAAGAAATATATCAATTGTAAGAACAAAACTAACCGAGAATAATATAGATTCAATAAGTAGAGATGATGTGAGAACAATTGTCAACTGTTTAAATTGCATGAATAGTCGGCAGTTAAATAAATACAAGTTCCTAAACCCACAAAATAATTCTATTGAAGATATAATTAAGTATTGGAAAATATTGTTGTTTGATTCAGAAGTCGACATTACTAAACGTATGCAGAAATGCAAAAATGGCCTTTATTCATTTGGTAAATCTTCAATAAGAGAGCTAATTGCATTTCACAAACCCAACGAATATCCAATTATAAACACAAATTCGAATAGTGGTTTAAGATTTTTTGGTTATCAAGTGAAGACGTATTAATCAATTTGCTAAAAGCTAACAATGACAGAAATTGAAAACTTCAAAGATATAAACGATTTCACAAAATTGTTTATAATAAAATACAACGAAAGAAAGGCTCAATTACCCTACCACATTAATGTAATTGACTTATTACACGCAAATGAAAATGCGCATAGCAGAATTCTCCTAAAATTACTACAACAAAGTCACAAAGGTAAGTATGAGATATTGGAGAGCTTTGTAAAGGAGTTTATGCAAGGCTTTGATCATAAAATTGAAAAGCCTGTATTCTCTGCTGAAACGTATAGAATCGACTTGTTAATCAGAGAGAAAAATAAGTATGCAATCATTTTCGAGAATAAAATACATAATGCAGTTCTTCAGAAAAATCAATTAGCCCGTTATATAGAAAAGGTTAAGCTACTTGAGTATTCGGTAAAACAAATTTATGTAGTCTATCTTCCTCCGGATAATCACAATAAACCAACAGATTGCAGTTGGAGGATAGAAGGAAAATGTTGTAAGGAATGTGATCGTAATACAATATCAGATGAATGCAAAAACTTATTTTCATACGATGAATTATTTACACACAGGTATAACGCACTTACATATAAAAGCCATATTTTACCCTGGCTTAAAAGTAATATAATTCCAAGTTGTAGAACAAATGATACTTTTCTGAGCTCTGCAATCACACAGTATATTGATCATTTGGAAAAAATATTTGGCCTAAAAAAAAAGGATAGAAAGATGAATATGGAACTAAACGACTTTTTGAAAGAAGAATTGAATTTCAATGAAAGTCCAGAGCAAAATGTTGGCATATTAAATACCAAAATAGGCGAGATAAATAAAGTTATCTATCAACTCAATAAATTAAAGGAGGATAGTCATAAGTTATGTTGGTTATCATGGCTTGAACGTTTGCAAGCAGACTTTCCACAATATACAATTATTGATGAATATGTTGATGATAAAGAATATGTGAAAGTTGGTGTTATTATGAAATACAAGGATTATTCCTTCGCTATATTAATAGAAACAAATTTCAATTCAATATATTATGGAATAGGAAGGCATAAATCAAGTGAGCAAATAACCCCGGAAATAGCAGCATTTATAAAACCTGTCTTAGAGGATAATGGTATCATAAAGAATTCTCAATGGTGGTATGGTTATAAAGATACGTCCTATGAAAATGGGTATTTTAGATTGAAAACATTGATTGAAGAAACTAGACAATTTATAGAAAACTATATATAAAATTGATGGAAAGGCTTTTTTAACGATTCTCATTTGCGAACGGTTCTTTTCTGTGGAATTTGATATTGATACTTTAATATGTGCAGGAGCAAACCATTTCAATGAATTAATAAGATATTCGCACTAGCAAATAATAATATGCACAACATAACTCTTGTTGGTACTTCTCATTCAGAAAGGGGCAAATGCAATGCTGATGAATTGTACAAAATTGTTGAACAGATAAGCCCGGATGTAGTTTTTGAAGAACTCACACCCTATTTATACTATATACTTTACAACAAAGGTGTTTTTGATGAGTCAGCTCCTATAGAATTCAAATGCATCAAGAGATATAAACAACAGCACAACATAAAAAACATTCCGGTGGATATTGAGGTGGGTTCTACATTATCCAAAAATGTCAATCAGATGTTAGGCCTGTTTGAAAAATATGATATTTACAAAGTACTAGAAATTGAACAAAAGAAAAAGATTGAACTGGAGGGGTTTGACTTTTTGAATAGTGATGAATTTTCTGATTTGGTTGAAAAACAGCGAACTATTGAAAGAAAGATAGTTGAAGGAATAAACAATAGTCAGCTAAATAGAATTTACAAATCATTTAATGCTGATTTGGATTTACGTGAGAATTTCATGCTGAATACTATTTACGCATATTGCAAAGAAAACAATTACGATCAAGCCGTTTTTCTTATTGGTGCAGGGCATCGCAGATCTATTATACAAAAAGTAGCAGAATATCAACTTAAAGAAACAATAAAAATGAACTGGAGTTTTTACGGTACAATCTAACACTGTCTTCGCGTGCCAGTTGGCTAACAATGAATAAAAACGATCTAAATGAACTCTTCTACAATCCAATGGTATTTATGAAAAGCAATTTGGGGAGTAGTGCAGCAGACAAATCCAAAAACGCTGATAACTGATAACAACCCTTCGTCCTCCTTCGTCGGACAGTTCCCTTAGAAAGGGAAGATCATCCGAAGAAGTACATTAGCTAAACCAAAGTGGGGATGCTTAAACAAAAAAGACTAATTTTACCATCGGAAACTCCTCGCACTGTCGCAACCCCATACAACGGTCGCGAAAGTCACTAAAGTCCCCCGAAAAAATAAAAACAGTAATATAACCCTTCGTCCTCCTGCGTCGGACACTTCCCTTAGAAAGGGAAGATCATCCAAGGAAGTACATTGCGCTAAACCAAAGAAGGGATGCTTAAACAAAAAAGACTAATTTTACCATCGGAAAACTCCTCGCGCTGTCGCAACCCTCGCTAGCGCAGTTTTGTAAATGTGCCAAATACTAGAAAAGCAGCCCGCTAACCTCTCTTTTCAAGGAGAGTGGAATAAGATAAGAACCGCCCAATCTGAGATTTCAGGTTGGGCGGTTTTGTTTTTATTTTACAGCACCTTAATTTAGTTTTAAGAATCTTCTCAGAAAAAAGACAGTCAGCCCTTTGACAGAAAGAAGAACAAACAAAAAACTTGACTAAAGAGCAACAAATTTAAACAACCACCCCCAAAGGAGGTGGATTTAAAATGCAGAAGGCATAGCCTTCTTAGATTAGCTCTTTGAGCAAGTGCAACTCGTTAGTCAAACAATGTGAACTGTTTCCCATTGGATTCCTCTTTTTTGTCTTCCTCTTCTTGATGGAGAACATAACGACGAATCATGTCTTCATTAAGACCAATGGTATTGACAAAGTAACCTCGTGACCAAAAATGATTGCCCCAGTATGGCTTCTGTTTCAATTGGGGATAACTCTTGAATAGCTTTATAGCTAGCTTTCTCTTGAGTAATCCCATTAATTCTGATACAGAAACTTTCGGCGGAATGGAAACCAGCATATGAATATGATCAGGTTGAACACTCAACTCTTCAACTTCACAATCTTTCCATTGGCAAAGCATTTTGATGTCATGCTCGACTAAATCTTTCACTAGACCGGTTAGAACTCGAAAACGATACTTCGGACACCAAACTATGTGATAGTTGCACTGCCACACTACATGGCTTTGTTGTTTGTAAGTTCCCATACACAAAGGTATGAAAATTTCAGGCAAAGCCAAAAAGAACATAACCACCCCCAAAGGAGGTGGATTTTTGAGTTATATTAAAATAAACATAAATGCTTAATACTTTCAGTCTTAGAATAAGTTGGTTAGATTGCGTGAATTTATTTTCTGTATTTTTTACCACAAGACATTATTTTTTAAAATTTATCAACATTTTTTTGTAAGTTTGTGAATTAATATTTAAAAAAAATCTAAATCAGTAGATGTTTATTTTTAATACAAATATTACCTTAGAAATAATGTTTAGAAAATCTATTGTATGAAAATTTTACTCACCGGAGTAACCGGATATATTGCACAAAGATTATTGCCCGTTTTATTGGAAAATGGACATGAAGTTATCTGTTGCGTAAGAGACAAGAACCGGTTTAACCAGAAAAATCAGTTGACTTCAAAGCTATCGGTCATAGAGGCTGACTTTTTAAAAGCTGAGAGTCTGCAGCAGATTCCAACTGATATAGATGTAGCTTATTACCTGATTCATTCCATGTCTACACAAAGCGGTGACTTTGAAGATATGGAGGAAGTATGTGCCACTAATTTTAAAAAACGTATTGAAGAAACAAATGCCAAACAAGTAATTTACCTGAGTGGGATCAGTAATGCTGATGAGTTATCAAAACACTTGTCATCACGAAAAAATGTGGAAACTGTTTTGTCGGGCTCAAAATTTGCACTCACTACATTAAAGGTCGGAATAATAGTCGGATCAGGAAGTGCTTCGTTTGAAATCATTCGCGACATAGTAGAGAAATTACCTTTTATGATTACACCGCATTGGCTAAAAACAAAATGTCAACCGATAGCTATCCGAAATGTCGTAGAATTTTTAATTGCTGTAATTGGCAAAACCGAAACTTACAATAAGAGTTATGATATTGGTGGTCCTGATGTACTAAGCTACAAAGAAATGCTTTTGCGATTTGCAAAAATTCGCGGTTTAAAGAGACGCATTGTTATTGTTCCGGTAATGACGCCAAAGATTTCTTCTTACTGGTTGTATTTTGTTACGGCCACATCTTTTGCGCTTGCAAAGAACTTAGTAAACAGCATGAAAGTTGAAGTGATTTGCAAACCCAACAATTTAGCCACGCTACTCGGTATTAAACTCATTGATTATGATACATCCATACAACTTGCCTTTGACAAAATAGAACAAAATCAAGTACTTTCAAGCTGGAAGGATGCACAAACAAGTAATATATTCAGCAACGGAATTTCTAAATTTATAGAAGTACCGGTCAACGGCTGCTTTAAAGATATTCGTAAAATTAAGGTTGAGAATAGTAATGCAGCACTTGATAAAATTTGGGCTATTGGTGGCAAAACCGGTTGGTATTATGGTAACTGGCTTTGGGAAGTAAGAGGGTTTTTAGATCAAATGGCTGGAGGCGTTGGCATGCGAAGAGGACGGAAAAGTGCTACTGAAATCTTTTCTGGTGAGGCACTCGATTTTTGGCGTGTTCTAATAGCTAATAAAGACGAAAAAAGATTACTATTGTATGCCGAAATGAAACTGCCCGGCGAAGCTTGGCTGGAATTTAAGATTGACGACGATAATTGTCTTATACAGACAGCAACCTTTAGACCAACAGGCTTATTAGGCAGACTGTATTGGTATTCAGTACTTCCATTTCACGGACTAATTTTCAGAGGAATGATAACTCAATGACCAAGGAATGAATTCCGTGGGTTAAATGGAAAAGCAATAAATTGCTTTGTCGTTTATCCTGTCTAAAGACAGGGGTTTTCTTTTTCCGCCCTTTCAGGGCACGGAAAAATTCATCCGATAATTGAAAAATAAAATAGCAGATAAAAAGTAACACATAGGCAAGTAGCCCCTAACAGCAGCTAAACAACTTGTTAAACTAAATCAGTAACAAAAAATCGGCAAACTTAATCGTCATTTAATTACTCAACAACCCGAATAATAAACAAAACAAATGATAATGGATTTGTACAATGAAATCACTTTTAGAACGAGTAAATTAATTACTCAAAAGTATAGCACTTCATTTTCTATTGCCGTAAGCTTTTTGCCAAATGAAATGCAGAAAGCTATCTACAGCATCTACGGTTTTGTGAGATTAGCTGACGAAATTGTAGATTCATTTCATTCTATAAATCAAAAACTGGTTTTGGAGAATTTCGAACGTGACTTTTATGAGGCTTTGGCCAATGAAATAAGCATGAATCCGGTGATACATTCATTTGCAATTACTGTGAAGAAATACAACATACCGACACATCTGGTTGACTCTTTCCTAAAAAGCATGAAAACTGATTTGAATAAGCAAATATACAGAAGCGCTACCGAGTTAAACGAATACATTTATGGATCGGCTGATGTGGTTGGACTGATGTGTTTAATGGTATTTGTAAATGGCAATGAGCAACATTATGCCGAGTTACAAAAGCCGGCTATGAAATTAGGTTCTGCTTTCCAAAAAGTGAATTTCCTGCGCGATTTGAAAGCAGATATTGAAGATTTAGACAGAACCTATTTCCCGCAATTTAACATAAACACCTTTAATGAAACAGTGAAATATGATTTAATTAAAGATATTGAAAATGATTTCAAACAAGCAAAAGAAGGCATTAACGCCTTACCCGGAAAATCAAAACTGGCCGTATATATTTCCTTTATTTATTATAAAAAATTATTACAAAATCTAAAAACGACTCCAGCCGACAAAATAATGGAGAAACGGATTCGCATTTCAAGCTCCACAAAATTAATGTTACTCTGTAAAGCATATTTAAGGTTCCAACTCAATATTATTTAAAAGAATACGCAAATGGAAGAAAATGTTATATTAGTTGATGATAATGACAATCAAATAGGGTTGATGGCTAAAACAGAAGCTCACAAAAAAGCATTATTACACAGAGCCATTTCTGTTTTTATTTTCAATTCGGATGGTGAATGGCTGTTACAGCGAAGGGCTTTTTCCAAGTATCACTCGGCTGGGTTGTGGACTAACACGTGCTGTACACATCCTCTACCGAATGAAAATAATCAGGATGCAGCTAACCGCCGCTTGAAAGAAGAAATGGGCATGCATGGTTCGTTAAAAGAACTGTTTAGTTTCACATACAAAGAGGCGTTGGATAACGAGCTTACCGAACATGAACTCGATCATGTTTTTATAGGAATAACCAACTTAATGCCTACAATTAACACCGAAGAAGTGGATGATTTCAAATACATTAAATACCAAGATCTGGAACTGGATATTACTAACAACACGAGTGAATATACCGCATGGTTCAATAAAATATATTTTCGGGTACAACAACATTTTATAAATACCAGAATACAATGATACATTTTGCCCTAGTTGCTCTTGTCTATTTATTTATGGAATTTGTGGCATGGTCGAACCACAAATACATAATGCATGGCTTTTTGTGGAAATGGCACAAGGATCATCACCGAAAAGACCGCCAGCATACTTTGCCCGAAAAAACAGAAGACAAACGGTTTGAAAAAAACGACTTATTCTTTTTGGTATATGCCATACCAGCCATTATACTAATGATTATCGGGTTTTCATTTCAGTTATTTCCGTTGGTTTATATAAGCATTGGCATTACTTTATATGGTTTTACCTATTTTATTATTCACGATATAATTATTCATAATCGGCTACCGATCCCGTTTTTAAGAAAGAATCCGAATTTTTATATCAGAGCAGTTATCAAAGCACATACGGCTCACCATTGGCCTAAGAACAAAAAAGATTTTCATAATTATGGCCTATTGGTTTTCCCATTCAGATATTTTAAAAGTTGAAATATGCCGTTGTATTCAATATTATTACTTTCCTCCATTTTAGTCCCTTTGACTTTGAGTTTTGACAAGAAACTTCAATTTTACAAGCAATGGAAGTATTTATTTCCTTCATTGCTGATGGTAGCATCGTTTTATATTGCATTTGACATCTATTTTGCCCAATTGGGAGTTTGGGGGTTTAACCCACATTACCATTCATCTATCGTATTCTTTAAATTGCCAATTGAAGAATGGCTGTTTTTTATCATTATTCCTTATGCATGTATATTCACACACGATGCTATTGGTTTGTATTTTAGACGATTTCGAATTAGCAACACATTAACTACCTATCTTTCTGCCGGTTTGATTTTGCTGTCCTCAGTCATAGTAATATTTAATTTAGAAAAGGCCTATACAACATACATTTTCTTGTTGGTAATTGTGGCTCTGCTATTTTCATTTTTCGATAAAAACAAAGTAATGAATAATTATTACTGCACATTTCTGGTGATACTTATTCCATTTATACTTGTAAATGCTATTTTAACCGGCAGTTTTATAGCCGAACCTGTTGTGTGGTACGATAACACTGAAAACCTGGGTATACGTATTCTGACAATCCCGATTGAAGATTTTGGCTATGCATTTAGTCTTATTTTATTCAGCCTACTATTAAGAGACAAGCTGAAAAATTTTAGTGGTGGCTTACGAGCATAATAATTTTAAAGATATTAGCATGAGGTACAAAGCAATAAGTGTATTTTTCGTCATTTTTTATACTGTAGGGGTTATCGGTATGGCTTTACCGTTTACATTTCCGCTGTTTATAAAACTAATTCCCTTTGCACTCATCTTAAGTTTTGTAGCACTCCTATTCGACCATTCAGGTAAAATTGATTTGAAAACAATATTGTTTTTCTTGTCAATATACGTTGTGAGCTTTACAGTTGAGGCAATTGGCGTAAACACAGGACAAATATTTGGTTACTACAGCTACGGGGACGGGTTAGGCATGAAACTATTTGAAACGCCATTCATTATTGGCGTAAACTGGCTTTTTATGGTTTATACTACTGCGACAGTGGTTAAAAGGTGGAAGCTTCACGCCATTTTGAAAATAATAGTCGCCGCTTTAATCATGTTGATGTACGACCTCGTTTTGGAACAAGTAGCACCTAAACTTGAAATGTGGCATTGGAAAAACGAAATCATACCTTTTCAGAACTACATGGCCTGGTTTGCTTTGGCGCTGATTTTCCATTCTGGACTTAAAATTTTAAATATCAAAACTCAAAATAAATTAGCCTTGCTAATACTGGGGTGTCAATTCCTATTTTTCTTTTTATTATTTATTTTGTTTAAGCTAACGCAATGATAATAAAAGCAAAACATAATTTCATCGTATATCCATTTTTCAAGTGGTATGCAGGTTTTATTATTAAGAGGCACAATAGCACTGTAAAAATCATAGGAGAGTTTACCGACAGAAACCTTCCGGTTTTACTTATTTCTAATCACATAAGCTGGTGGGATGGCTTTTGGGCAATGTATATCAATCAGAATGTGT
>Ga0302215_10003477_pt1 | contig 10536 bp, 9 predicted proteins | sample II_Fen_N3_1_FD_194580 | JGI IMG/M metagenome (GOLD analysis project Ga0302215, IMG submission 194580) | Peat permafrost microbial communities from Stordalen Mire near Abisko, Sweden - II_Fen_N3_1 | ecosystem: Environmental > Terrestrial > Soil > Wetlands > Permafrost | place: Sweden: Abisko... | reverse complement strand
ACTGTTCAAAAATATCAGCAATAGTTTGTTCCGTAACAGATACAACATCCTGTGCTCTAAAAGGGCAAGAGCATTTTGAAATTAAAACCAGAAAAATAAACAAGCGTTTCACGTTGATATTTTAAAAGTGATAACTTATTTCCCGAACCTGTATTTTATCGCTGCTAAGGAGTTTAATCCAAGCAATGGATGCATTTCAAAATTAAGATCGACTAAAAACAGTCCTGCGTTAAATCCAACTCCAAGACAAGGAACCAAATAATCAGAACCATAGGCTCCTAACTTAAACGCAAGACGTTGCAACATTTGATATTCAAAACCCATGGCTAATCGATAGTTACTACTCACTTCTTTGTCAAGTTGAGTTCTCCATACAACATCCTGCGAAAAATGATATTCAGTACCTAAACTGAAAATGGATGGAACTCGCTTAACTACAAATTCTGTTTTAATATCAGACTGCAATGGATTGAACGTGTTAAAGCCTAAACTAAAATCGGATGATAGCTTAACTGATAATCCTATTTGAGGGATTAAAGCACCATAATAAGAGTTCGAGCCATTGAAAAAGGCTGTATAATAATTAAACTGAATTCCCATAGCAAATTTATCTGAGAAATTACGGGCAAAACTAATGCCTAAAAGCATTTCGTTATAAAGCGAATAGCCGAAATGAGAAAAAGATAGACCGGCATTCATCAAATTTGTGGTGAAAGCAAATTGAAAGCTTTTTGTGGAAAGCTGTGAAAGAAGATACCTGTTTTCAAACTGGATTGCTAATTCAGAATTGTTCAAATAACCTAGAATGGCAGGATTGTTAAATCCACTCCAGTTATGAGTGTCAGCAACTGAAGTTAAAGCAATTGCCGTTGAAGAAGGGATAATATTTGAAATCTGAGACTGTAGAGATTGACAAAATATAAGTATGGAAAGTATGGAAATGATCTTCTTCATAGTTTCAAAGTTTTTTGTAACAAAAAATCTGTAATTACAAGAGCATCAATCGATATTTAAAGCGTCAAAATTATAAATATTTTGCGAATTAACAACAATTTCATAAATAAATATTTAATTGGAACAAATTTTGCTGACTTATTCGGTATCGTTGAATAATTATTTTAATTCTACCAAAATGAAAATGAAAATTTTCTTACTTGTATTTGTTTTAATAACTTTTTTATGCGGGGATATTTTTGCTCAAAAGCCTTATCAAAGTGTTCCATTAGGAGAACCGATTGTGTGGATAGAAAAGAATGGAAAAGACACCATGTTCGTGGCATACCTGAATGACCTTAATATTTATCCTCCCGAAAAATTCAAAAACAGAAAACAGGAACAATTTTATTGGATAACGGTGAGGGATGTAAAGCTAACCTATCCTTATGCAAGATTGATTGCTAACGAATTAAACAAAACAAATAAGACATTAGCGTCATTGCATGATGACAAAGAGCGTAAAAAATATCTGGCACAATACGAAAAAAGTGTATTGAAAAAATATGAACCATCATTAAAAAAAATGAACATAAATCAGGGTAGAATGCTTCTTAAGCTTATTGACCGGGAGTGTGATCAAACATCCTACGATTTAATTAAGGCGTACCGCGGAAGTTTTACAGCTTTTTTCTGGCAAGGTGTAGCCCGTCTTTTTGGTTCTAACTTAAAAGCAGAATATGATGGTCGGGATAAAGATAAAATTGTAGAAAGAATTATTATTCTTGTTGGAGAAAACAGACTTTAGTTATTGGAATAGATGATTTAGTTTAATGAACTGTGGGGGAAGAAAATAACATGTTGAATTGTAAACAAACCATTAAGGAAAAGTAAAGATATAGAAGAGAATTGACAGAGAAACATCGGATCGTCATCAGACGGTCGACAAATCAAACAGAGTTATAAACTGTCAGAGGTTAGAGAATAAAACTAAATTAAACTACAAAAGCCGGTATAAATAACTCTTTATTCAATAAATGTTTTGACAATCCTATTAAACAACTCTACATCAGCTATTCTAGTTAATTATTAATTAACCTATTGGTTTAATTTGGTATTCCTCCACTTCAATATTCAATCATATACTATCAGTTTTAGATAGAACCTTTTCACCTTTCCTATAATAATATACTAATCCATAAGCCTGGCATTTGTGTAACCGTTCATAAGGCCTTTCATCTTTATATCTTGACTCAACCTGATTCCAGATGTCCAGAATAATCAAATCACCTTTTTCTCTTAAACTCACCAATTCTTCCCAATTTCGGTTCGTAGTGTTTTGATACAATTTTTGGTTGGATTTGTATTCTTTAAATATTTCAAAATGCACTTTTACCTTTGCAATCGTTGGATTGTAAATTGGCAAACCCCCATTTCTAAGGCGTTCATTTTCACCATCTATAATGCATTTTCCCCAGTTTAATAATGCAGCTTCTGTACTTAAATCAGGAACGGTGTGGATATTCTGGTCGAGATTATAAAAAAGTTTATGTTCTTTTTTTATATCTCCACGTATGACAGAAAGATTAAATACCTGAATGAAATGGGAGATATACAGACGGGCGTTGTGAACAATTTGCTGGTAACGCTTATTTGCTGAAACCTGACTCTCCAACATTTGCTGGTATTGAATCAATTGTTTTTCAAATCCACCAAGATAATTTTTAGCTTCATTAATTGTTTTATATGCAACAATTTGATTGCCATAATCCTGTTTGTCTTCTTGAAGGATCGCTGTACGTAGTGCCCTTAATCGGGCCTGGTCGGTATTGGGTAATCTTCGGTAGGGCATACTTATTCGATGTTTTGAATTAATTATGCTTACAAAGATAAATATTATTCTTGTCTGAACATTAATTTTTCAGCTAAATTTCTCAATTCTTGCTTATTATTTTCAAAAACGCTTACTTTTTCAAGGTTTGCGATTGCCTTACTATAAAAAAACTGCATCTTGTCTTCGCAAATTACCTTTACTCCAAGTTTATTGTAAATCGACGTGACATTTTTAATTTTCTCATTTGCCAGATTATTATCTGATATTTTCAACCATTTTTTCAATTCCAGCAGTTCATTTCCTTCTGCGAGTTCAAGAGCATGGATCAACAAATAAGTTTTTTTATTACAAAGTATATCTCCGCCTATTTTTTTACCAAAGGTTGCCTCAACACCATAAACATCAAGCAAATCATCTTTCAACTGAAAAGCTAATCCAATGTTAATGCCAAAATCGTATAACAATTGTGCATCTTTCTCTGTTGCTCCACCAATCCAGGCTCCGGTTTTCAATGAACAACCCAATAAAACAGCTGTTTTTAATCGAATCATTTCAAGATATTCTTCGCCTTTTACATGCTCGCGTTTTTCAAAATCAACATCATATTGTTGACCTTCACATATTTCGGATGCAGTTTTAGAAAATAAATCCAATACCGGTTTTAAATATTTTAGTGGTGTATTAGCTATAAACTGATAGGAGGCTATCTGCATAACATCACCGGATAGAATGGCTGTATTATCGTTCCATTTTTTATGAACAGTCAGTTGCCCCCTCCTGACATCAGCTTTGTCCATTATATCGTCATGCAACAACGTAAAGTTGTGAAATATTTCCAACCCAAGTGCAGTATTTACTGCAGGTTGAACATCCTCTGAAAACAAGTTACAGGCCATTAATGTTAAAGCCGGACGAATACGTTTCCCGCCTAATGAAAGCACATAACCGATCGGTTCATATAATCCCGCTGGTTCTTTACTCCAGTTCATCCGGTCTAATTCATAGGAAATCAGTTGGGTAATTTCATTGAATGATTTCATAACTATAGGTGGTGAAAAATTATTACTTTATTTTTATATTTCTCAATCCGGGTATTATAAGAAATGTTGACTCTGTTGAATATTGAAGATTTTCTTCATTTTTACATCATCATATTATCATATCATCACATCTTCAAATTATCACATCAATTCATTCTCAATGATCTCTGTCATTACATCTTTTATATTTAACCCTGCAGCAGCTACCTGCTGTGGTATAAAACTTGTTGTTGTCATTCCCGGAGTAGTATTCACTTCCAATAAATTGATCACATCTCCTTCCGATATAATATAATCTATTCGTACGATCCCTTTGCAACCAAGAATATCATAAATTGCTGAAGTGAGTTTTTGTACCCGTTTAGTTAATGAATCGCTAATTCTGGCCGGTGTAATCTCCTGAACCTGTCCTTTGTATTTAGCGTCGTAATCAAAAAATTCATTCTCACTCACCACCTCTGTTACCGGAAGTACCTGTGATTTATTTCTGGTTTTGTAAACGCCGCAGGTTATTTCTGTTCCTGAAAGAAATGCTTCTATCATCACTTCTTCCCCTTCAGCAAAGGCATTATCTATGGCTGGTTGAACCTGTTCTATGCTTTTTACCTTCGTTACTCCAAAACTACTTCCACCTACATTTGGTTTAATGAAACACGGAAATCCGATTTTTTCAGCCACTTCTTCCTTTGAGACGATTTGTCCTGAACGTAGAACCAGTGATTCGGCAACTTTTACACCGAAACTTTTCAAATAAGTGTTACAGGTAAATTTATTAAAGGTGAGTGCTGCTGCCAATACACCACAGCATGAATAAGGTATTCCGATTAAATCAAAATATCCCTGCAAAATACCATTTTCCCCGGGAGTACCATGAATGGTTATATAAGCAAAATCGAACGTTGTTTTTATGCCAACTTTACTGAAACTAAAATCGTTTTTGTCGATGACAATTTTTTCAGCATCTGTCAATTCTAATTGCCATATTTTTCCAACAATAGTCACAATGAAAATATTGTACCGTTCTTTATCCATAAACGAATAAAGTCCATCTGCACTTTTAAGCGAAACAACTACTTCAGATGAATCTCCACCTGCTACAATGGCAATGTTTTTTTTCATAATCAATGACCCCAACCCCTAAAGGGGAGTTTAAATTAGTACCGTTTTATTTTAAGAACCCCTAAACCCCTAACCCCTAAAGGGGGATTATAATAGTTCAGCTTTTATTTAAAGGTGTTTTTTTTCTTTGTTCTTCTTTAAATTTATTATGATTATCCGCAAAAGCTCCTAAAAAATATCAACCACCAGAATTTGTCATATTAAAATCAAAAATATTTTTAAACCACGAATTACAGTAATTTACACGAATAATAAAGAGGTATTTTAGTGAAAATTCGTGTAATTCGTGGTTTATTTTCATTCTTTAATTGTAAAAGCAGGGATTTGAATCAGCAATTTTTATCAATACTTGTTTTAATCTTAAATTAGGACACTTTGCGGATAATCATTAATTTATTTTCCTATTTTCTCTTATTCAATCTATCCCCTCATCTTTCTTTTCATATTCCCCTTTAGGGGCTAGGGGTTTATTATTCTTCTGCCAGCATTTTGGCATATCCTCTCCATTTATCAATCAACTGTTGCATGTCCTCCGGCAATTCACTATCGAAATGCATTAATTCGCCTGTTCTCGGATGAATGAATCCAAGTGTTTTTGCATGTAAAGCCTGACGGGGGCAAAGTTCAAAACAATTCTTGACAAATTGTTTATACTTTCCTGATGTGGTTCCTTTCAAAACATCATGACCACCATAACGTGCATCATTGAATATCGTATGACCCAGGTGTTTCATATGAACGCGTATCTGGTGGGTACGCCCCGTTTCTAAACGACATTCGACCAACGTTACATAGGCAAGTCTCTCCAACACCCGATAATGAGTAATTGCGTGTTTTGCCAGTGGATTTTCGCCCTCCGGGAAAACCCTGAACAACATTCGATCGCGGGGATCCCTTGCCAGGTCACCAATAATAGTACCTTCGTTCTCTTTCACATTCCCCCAGACGAGTGCCTGATAGCGACGTTGAGTTGTTTTATTGAAAAATTGTTTCCCCAGGTTTGATTTTGCCTGTTCGGTTTTAGCAATGAGTATTAAACCCGAAGTGTCTTTATCAATTCGATGTACCAGGCCTATTCGCGAATCATTCGGATCAAAATCAGGATGATCTTTCATATGATAAGCTACCGCATTCAGCAGTGTTCCATCGAAATTTCCGAAACCCGGATGAACTACCAGATTCGGTTGTTTGTCCACCAGCATAATATCATCGTCTTCGTAAACAATTTTAATGGGTATATCCTGAGGTATTATTTCAAACAGAGAGGGTGGATATGTCAGTACAATAGTAATTATGTCAAATGGCTTAGCTTTATAATTCGATTTTACTGATTTGCCATTGACTAATATATTACCTGCTTCGGCAGCTTCCTGAATTCTGTTGCGTGACGTATTGGACATGCAGTTTACCAGGTATTTATCAATACGAATAATAGCCTGACCTTTATCAACAACAAATCTGAAATGTTCAAAAAGCTCTTGCCCCTCTCCCACTTCAACAAGTTCATCCAACTCTATATCTTCCAAAAATTCTTCAGCCACGTTTACCTGTTTAAGTAGTATTTAAAAAAATTGTTCATCGGTATCATCCTTTTTCTTGTCTTCTTCGAAAACTTCTTTCAGGCGCGCTTTATCTTTAGTAAGAAAAACATCAATACGGCTTCCGGTTGATAAAGATGTGCCTGCGGCAGGACGTTGTCGATAAACGATATAATCAGCTTCATTTCCCGAATGAGTATCATCATATTCAACAGCACCAATTACCAGAGAGGCTGAAAGGACTTCCTGGGTTGCTTCATCAAGACCCTTCCCTTTTAATGAAGGAGCCATCGCCTGTGAATCACCTAACCCGCTTCCTACAACCAATACAACAGAACTTCCTTCAGGGATATGGGTACCGGGCAATATACTTCTTCCATGATATTTTACGTCGGTCACTAAATCTTTAAATTCCGAGGGTGCATATTCTACATTTGATACACTGAGTCCAATGGATTGAAGCATAGCATCAGCCTGACGATAGGATACATCGTTAATTTCAGGTAAAGCTACCTGGCGAACTGAACGTGAATTGATGATCAGATAGATGGGACGATTGCGTTTGACACTTGAATTCGCCGGTGGAATCTGATCAATAATTGTTCCGAGTTTTTTATCCCGAACATACACAGAATCGATCACCTGAGGATAAAGTCCTTTTTTAGCCAGTAATACTTCCGCTTCTTCGACATACGATCCGCGTAAATCAGGCATTACTTCCGATTCACCGTGATGGGTGTAAAAATCAATACCAATCAATGCTATCCAGGCCAGCACTACAATAATACCAATAGCTATCAGGAAGTTTTTTAGGATAAAACCTGCAAACGTTTCTTTCCAGAATGTTTTTACATCCATAAATTATAAAAATTACAAGAGGTGTGAATCAATAAAACAGATCGAAAATACTTCATTATTAGTAGGACTCCAATTAAACCCCAAAAATAATGAATTTATTGCTTCTAAAGGGCATTAAAACAAAAAAAGTAAAAACTTACCTTGAAGTCTTTACTTTCTTTATACTGTTTATACAGAAAAGTTACGCTTTGTGACGACCTTCATCGGCAACGGTAAGTTTTGATCTGCCTTTGGCACGACGGGCTGCTAATACTCTGCGTCCGTTTGCTGTTGCCATTCTTTCACGGAATCCGTGTTTGTTATTTCTTTTTCTTACCGAAGGTTGGAATGTCCTTTTCATTGCTTATAGTATTTTGCGTTATTATTTCTTGTTTCTGAGTTTGGGAGTGCAAAAATAGATGTTTTTTTCGGTTCTGCAAAATGTTGATAACTTTTTCTTTGAGAAAATGTCAAACAAATTATTCTTTTATTGAAAATTAAAATAATTTTCCGCAAATACTCCAATAGATTCTAAGGAATGAATGATTTTTCCAATTGTTTTGTCTTCTTTAAATATTCATTCATTCTCATTCATTAAAAAAACTAACAATTTTAAATGTTTCAAGAAGTAATAAAAAAAATTTACTTAAAGTCAGCATTTTTTGTGCTATCGACAACCTACCGAAGACACATTTACAACAATAAGGACATATTACGATATAGATACGGTATAGATATGTTATAGATGTGACCCTCTATAGGTTCGTATCTATACCGTATCTATAACTCACTATTAACTTACGGATCAAATATGGTTGTAAATGTGTCTCGAATGTGTCTTTAATGGTTTTTAAAATGTGTAAGTTTTCTCTGGCTTCTGGCGAATAGTATGGAGTAGGTAGGATGCTTAAAATTGTTAACGCCTGAATTCCAGAATTTAAATCAGGAGACTTTGCGGATAATCATTAAAAAAATAATCTGAATTGGACGATTTTGTACTGGATAGTTATTATAAATCCATGTTTTAAAGTGGGTTGTTAACTTTAAATTTTTGATGAGGGTCAGTGATCTATGTTAAGTTATGATTAAAATGTGACTTGTCACATCCGACTATCCCGTTTAGAAAAAAAAAGAAAAAGAAATACTTCCTCATTTCAAAGTCTCTGTTTAAAAAAGTTCTTTAATGTAAATTGGCTGAACTTAATTTCTAAAGTTCAGCCAATTATCAATCATTTGAAAAAGTGGAAAAATCCTTCTAATCAAAAATGGTACATTACATAGAACCCAATCTGTTGATTTATATCTTTCGATGCATAACCCAATGATTTGATTTCAAGATTTGTACTGCCTGGTGATACTGCCTGGTCAATCGTTAAAACCTCACCATTCACCAGGGTTTCTGATTTTGTAGAGGCTTGCCCTGTATGTGAATAAATTGCGTTTAAGCTCATTTCGCCACCAATGGATAAACGAGGTAGCACAAAATACTCAAAGCCGGCAATTATTCCACCCCCGATACTGTAAGTGCTGCTAATATTCACTTCCAGGGTGCGTTGGTTAGCTGAATTAGAACCATTATAACTTGTATATGCACCATTGTAGCTTGAAGGAAATGGATTCATAGCATTCATTGGGTTTGCATACGTATTATTCGTTTTCGACGAACCGGCAAGGTATAATCCTTGAAGTCCAATAAAGCCACGTAATTTAGTTTCTCCAAAAAATTGTTGGATAGCTAACGAAGTATTGTAGTTGTTACCGAGCACTTTTTTGGTATCTACAACTTGTACATTACTTAATGGATTTAGTACATAAGCAGCATCGTCACGTACATAAAACTTATCGAGGTTATTGGCATAATCAATTCCAAAAGTACCTCTGACAGCTGTCTTGGAACCTACATAAAGCTGAATACTAAGTGATGGAACCTTCACAGCATCCCCAAAATTCGTGAAGATATTGGCTATATTGGCACTTGCTCCCAATGCAATAGTACCAGCTTTGGGCAAATAATCTGTCTGTGCCTGCATGTTCACAAAACCCAACACAAGGAATAGTATTATTGAAATTATTTTTATTTTCATTTCTGTTTGATTTAATTAATTGCAGTCGCAGTTATATTTAGAGTTGATGTAGTTGATGAACTATAAAATGAACTATTTGCCTGAAATGTATGAGTAGTCATTAAACCATTCGAACTTTTCTGACTGGCAGTTAGTTGTATTGAGTAATTTACAGAAGTATATACCGGCACATTTATAGCATAAGTACCATTTGTAACAGTAGCAGCTTCCGACCATGATGGTGTCGTGGTTGAAAAAGTAATTTTTGTACCATCCGGAAGATTTTCCAGTCCGTAAGTTGAAAGATCTAATTCAGCTTTTGCAGTACCTGTAAGCGTACTCGTTATTAAAATGTCTGGTACAATCAAAGGTAGAGTCATAGATGTACCAGTTCCACTATAAAAAGAAGTACTTAACGTGAATGTATGAGGATACAACACGTTACTTTGACTTTTTTGGTTAGTAGTTTGTAGTATATAACAATTTATAGTTGTGCCCACAGGTACTACGATATTAAAATTACCATTTGTAACAGTTGCGGTTGCTCCCCATGTTGATGTATAAAAATAAATCCTTGATCCATCCGGTAAATTTTCAAGGTCAATGGTTGTAAGGTCTAATTGTGCCTTTACGGTTCCATAAATTGTTGTGGTAAGAGAAGGACTCGAAATTATGGAAACACCTGTTGAAATAATGTCCCATGACGCATTATTGGCAAAAAAAGAATTTTGTCCACTGATAGCATATGTTTTATTGACTGATATATATGTAGATTGTGCTGGATCTGAGTTACTATTCCAAATTTTAGTACTGATTATTTTATTGATGTTCCATGATATTAAATACCCTTTTGGTACCGAAATGCTATATTTACCGGCAGTAACCGTTGTTGAATCAGCCCACCCATTTGCAGTAAAAATGATTTTTGTACCATCCGGTAAGTTCTCAAGCCCTATAATGGATGCATCAAGATCAGCTTGTGCTTTTCCGGAAATAGTTACTCGTGCCACTCCTAAAGATGATGTGCTTGCTGTATATGCCAGGTCTTTGTTTATAGATTGTCCTGAAATAACATTTACTTGAGAGCTCTGCATGCTATAAGTTAATTTTAAATTTGGAGTGGTAGTCCCTGCTACATATCCTTGTGCCTGATAGTAAACAAATGTAGAAGG
>Ga0302215_10003476_pt1 | contig 10540 bp, 9 predicted proteins | sample II_Fen_N3_1_FD_194580 | JGI IMG/M metagenome (GOLD analysis project Ga0302215, IMG submission 194580) | Peat permafrost microbial communities from Stordalen Mire near Abisko, Sweden - II_Fen_N3_1 | ecosystem: Environmental > Terrestrial > Soil > Wetlands > Permafrost | place: Sweden: Abisko... | reverse complement strand
GGTAACGATTTTTTTGTCGTTGGTTTTATTCAGGAAAGTATAGTTGTAAGTATTGGTAATTTTTCCTTCTCTTACAAAGAACGTGCTTCCTGCTGGTTTAATGAATTTTGCTTCCATTTCACCACGGCTTGATAGAAGATACCCTAAAAATCCTACCAATAAAACAAGAACTACGGCAAAGGCTTTCATTCTTCCGGTAAATTTATATGGAGTGCCGGTTTCTATCTCTTTTTCTGATGCATAACGCACCAAGCCTTTTGGTAAGCCAATTTTCTCCATTACTTCATCACACGCATCGATACATGCTGTACAATTGATACATTCCAATTGCTGTCCGTCTCTGATGTCGATACCTGTAGGACAAACGACTACACATTGGTAGCAGTCTATACAGTCGCCTTTTCCGGCAGCTTTTCGGTCTTCTCCTTTTCTCCATTTTGAGCGGTTTTCACCTCTGTTGAAATCATAGAAAACATTAATCGTTTCTTTGTCGATCAAAACTCCCTGCAATCTTCCATATGGACAAACCAATGTACAAACCTGTTCTCTAAACCATGCGAACACAAAATAGAATGCTGCGGTAAAAAGAATCATTACAATAAAATTGGTCGGATGCGCAAAAGGTCCGTCAGAAATAATGCTAAGTACTTGCTCGTAACCCACAATATACATGAACATAAAATGAGTGATGATCAAAGAAATGATAACATAAATAGACCATTTTAAACTTCTTTTCCAGATTTTTTCGCTGTTCCACTCTTGTCGATCAAGCTTCATTTGCTTGTTTCGGTCTCCTTCAATTAGATATTCAATTTTACGGAATATAGATTCCATAAAAATTGTCTGAGGACAGATCCACCCACAGAAAATTCTTCCGAATGCAATCGTAAAAATGATTATAAATAATAACGAAGCAATAGCTCCTAAAGTAAGAATAAAAAAGTCTTGAGGATAAAACGGCTGACCTACGATGAAAAACTCTCTGTCTATTACATTAAACAAAAAGAAAGGATTGCCACTGATTTTTATAAATGGTACTGTGAAGTATACAGCCAGCAATAAATAACTGACGATGTTTCGGTAATTGGTATACTTGCCTTTTGGTTTCTTAGGAAAAACCCATTTTCTCTTTCCGGATTGTTCCATTGTACCTATAGAATCTCTATAAGTTTCAGGATCTAAAACCTGTCCCTGTCCACCACGTAGAATTTCTTCTTCTTTATCTGACATTATAGTTTGGTTTTATTTTAAAAAAGAAAAAACATAATTCGTTACTATTTTTAATGTAATAACAAATTATGTTTAATCATATATTTTAAAGTTTTTATTTTACTGTTTCTCCCACTTCGCTTCGTCACCGTAAGCTGGTGCACCGCCCTGAGCCGGAGTAATTGGTGGCTGCTCTTGGTTGATGTGGTATACAAATGCAGCAACGTTCTGAATGTCTGTTCCTGTTAGTACTCCGTTTTTACCCCAAGCTTGCATTGCAGTTCCTGTAACACCATTCTCAACAACATGGAATACGTTTTTGAATAATGTTTTTTCAGGTTGGTTGTGCCAGAAGTTATCTGTCAAGTTAGGACCGATACCACCTTTACCACCATCTGAGTGACAAGATACACAGTTACTTTTAAAGATTTCTTCTCCTGCGGCAATATTGTCAGCAGAAAATACTGCAGTCTCTATTGTTATAGGTGGTTGGCTTTTATTGTATGCATCTACGGCTGCCATCTGCTCTTTATATTCAGAATCATATTCTTTCAGCGGATGTGCGAAATCTGTAAATGAATATGCACATATATATACTATACAAAATGCTGTGCCAAACCAGAATAAACCTACCCACCACTTTGGTAATTGGTTATCCAACTCCATAATTCCGTCGAAACCGTGATCGATAAGAATATCTTTCTCTTCAGTTTCAGACTGCTTTTTGAAAGCTGCTTCGTACTGTCTTTTTAAGAAAGGAATTTTCTTTTCAGTAAGATATGCTGCTTTTTCTTCTGCAGTTAGTTTTTTGAATTTATTGTTCTCAATCAAATCTCCGATTGCGTTGTGAATGTATGCTAAAATTGCACTGATCACTACAGTTCCCCAGAAATATGGTGAAGCTAAAAACGAATAGCTTTGTACAAACAAATAATAAAAGATTACCAATAATACAGTTATTATTAAAATGTTTACAAAAACAGGTGTTCTTTGTCTCATAATAAATAGTTTAATTTTTCAAATTAACGTCATCTTCGTCATCCTCAAGAGGTGCATGCTCTTCTTCTCTGTAATATTTTTTAGGTCTGCTAAAGACATAAATTACTAAAGCAATGAAAAACAGCATAAAGAAAATCAGAGCCAAAGTTTGATACAAACCTGCATTTTCTGTATTGGATAATATATCTTTAAAATTCTGAGGAATCATGACGTTAATATTTAGTTATTACTCGCAGTTTTTATTTCTGTGGTTTTAATATCTGTACCCAATCTTTGCAGGTAAGAGATTAACGCTACGATTTCTTTCTTTTCAAGCTTTACGTCTGGTCTCTTAGCATACTCAGTTTTTAAGTCGGCAGATTCCGAGAAGATATCTTTTACAATTTTTGCTGCCTGATTATCTGCCCATTGATCTGCAGAGTCAATCTGTGCTTTTGTATAAGGTACATCAAACGCTTTTTTCATCAAAGTGATTTTATCAACCATTTTTGATCTGTCAAGATTAGTTGCAATCAACCAAGGGTAACGAGGCATAATAGAACCTGCAGACGTTGATCTTGGGTTGTACATATGCTTATAATGCCAAGAACTTGGGTTTTTACCACCTTCTCTATGTAAATCTGGTCCTGTTCTCTTAGAACCCCAAAGGAATGGTCTGTCATAAATGAATTCTCCAGCCTTTGAATATTGTCCGTTTTTACCGTTAAATCTTACGATCTCGTCTCTGAATGGTCTTACCATTTGTGAGTGACAAGCATTACAACCTTCACGAATATAAATATCTCTACCTTCTAATTCTAATGGTGAGTAAGGTTTAACTGCTGAAATTGTAGGTACACTTTTATCAAGTGACAAAGTAGGAACAATCTCCGTCAAACTTCCAATAGATATTGTAATGAAAGATAAGATACCCAATAATACAGGCATTCTTTCTAACCAAAGGTGAGCGCCTTCTCCTTCTTTTCTTTTTTTGCTGATGGTTGCTAAAGCCGGAGCTTCTGCCGGAACTTCTTTTTGGAAAGATCCTTTTCTAACGGTAGCAAATACGTTCACAACCATTAATAGACCACCAGAAAGATATAAGAAACCTCCAACAAATCTTAATTTATAGTAAGGAATAATTGCAGTTACAGTATCTAACCAGTTTTTCCATAATAATGTACCGTCTGGGTTGAATTGTTTCCACATCAAACCTTGAGTAAATCCTGCGATATACATTGGTACTGCGTAGAAAATGATTCCTAAAGTACCTAACCAGAAATGCCAGTTAGCTAATTTTACAGACCATATTTTTGTTCTCCACATGATCGGTACCAAATAATAGATTACACCGAATGCCATGAAACCATTCCATCCTAATGCACCTAAATGTACGTGACCAATAACCCAGTCCGTAAAGTGACCGATTTTGTTGATGTTTTTTGTTGCTAAAAGCGGTCCTTCGAAAGTTGCCATACCATAACAAGTAACTGCAACGACGAAGAATTTCAAGATAGGGTTTTCTCTTACTTTATCCCAAGCTCCTCTCAATGTAAGAAGACCATTCAGCATACCTCCCCAAGATGGTGCGATAAGCATGATTGAGAAACCTGTAGAAACCGCCTGTACCCAAGCCGGAAGAGCTGTGTACTGAAGATGGTGAGGTCCTGCCCAGATATAAACGAAAATCAATGACCAGAAGTGAATAATTGATAATTTGTAAGAGAATACTGGTCTGTCAGCAGCTTTTGGTAAGAAGTAATACATCAAACCTAAAACTGGTGTTGTCAATACAAAAGCAACCGCATTGTGACCATACCACCATTGTACGATAGCATCTTTTACCCCAGCATACACTGAATATGATTTCCATCCTCCAAAAGATAATGGAACTTCAAGGTTATTGAAGATATGCAGCATTGCTACTGCGATCCACGTACCGATGTAGAACCAAATTGCTACATACAAGTGTCTTACTCTTCTTTTTGCGATCGTAAGGAACATATTTGCTCCGAATATAATCCACGAGAATGCAATCAAGATATCGATTGGCCACTCATGTTCTGCATATTCTTTTGAGGTGTTGATTCCCATAAAGAATGTGATGAACGTAGCAATAATCATTAACTGCCAAGTCCAGAAATGTAGCCAAGATAATGTATCGCTGTACATTCTTGCCTTTAATAATCTTTGTAATGAGTAATAAATACCGGTATAAACGATATTACATACAAATGCCCAAATTACAGTGTTGGTGTGAAGCATTCTTATTCTTCCAAAACCAAACGCACCATGGGTGTTGATCAAACCTTGAATATTTCCTGATGAAAGACTTCTGATCGTCGTATCATCGGTCCCGAATAAAAATTCAGGAAGTTCAGGGTAGAAAAGCATCAATGCCGCAGTAAGTCCAAACAAGAATCCTATAATCCCAAAAACTATGGTCGCATATAGGAATGCCCGAACAATACTGTTGTCATAACTAAACTTTTGTGTCTCCATATTAACTATTCACTTTTTTCTTCAATTTTATTATTTTCTCCTATTTCCTCTCTTTCGTTTTTGTTGCCAGAATTTACTTCTTTTTTCTCTTTTACTTCATCATCAAAAAGTATACGAACAGCGGGAGATTCATCATCTTCAAACTGCCCTTTTCTCGCATTTACTATAAATACGATCAGGAAAACTGCAGCCAAAGAAGCACTGCATAAGATCATTAAATATAGAATATCCATTAGACAACAAAATTAACCTATTTTCGGGGTTCAAAATTAGTGAAAAATAATGACATTAATCACGAAATAGCGGTTCTGGCTAATTTAAAACCAGTCTAAATAAGGCTGTTTAAGCGGCTTTTCTGAAATATTTGCGACCCAAAATCCAAGTCGAAAGTGTGGTAAAAGAAATCACCGTGATCGAACTTAAAGGCATCAAAATCGCAGCAAATAATGGAGACATATGTCCGGTTACTGCAAAACTTAATCCGACAATATTATAAAGAAAACTGATTACAAATGTTAATTTAACAATAGTGATTGATCCTTTACAAACCTTCAGATAGTTATCAAGGTCAGATACTTTTTCGCCATTCATAATCACGTCCGACGATGGTGTAAAGCTGTTTGTGTCGTCAGAAATAGCGATTCCTACGTTGCTTTGTTTCAGTGCTCCTGCGTCATTCAATCCATCTCCAAGCATAGCAACTTTCATCCCGCTGTTTTGTAGGTTTTGAATGTAATTCAGCTTGTCTTCCGGACTTTGGTTAAATGCCATTGAACTGACATTGGGAATGATTGTTTTGAGCTGATTTTCTTCCGAAGAATTATCTCCGCTTAAGATAAAAATCTTGTAAAGATTAAGTTTTGTGAAAAGGTTTTTAAGATTTTCCCGGTATTCATTTTTAAAAATAAATTTACCTAAAAACTCATTATTCTTGCTAATGTAAACTGCAGTTTCAAGATTTTTAGACTCCTGATGATTGTATTTTGCGGATCCAATCTTATAAATATTTCCTCTGATGCTTGCTTCATAACCTTTTCCTGAGATTTCTTCAAAATTTTCAACAGGAAAATATTCATCAGTGATTTCTAAAAATTCATAAAGCGATTTAGAAAGCGGATGATTTGAATTTTTTAGTAGAGTTTTGATATTTAATAAGTCAAATTCAGCTATTTCATTCCCTTCAAATTTAATATTTGTTTTCTTTCTTTGGGTAATTGTTCCGGTTTTATCAAAAACGATTGCATCGATTTTTGCAATTTTCTCAATTGTCAATGTGTCTTTTACGTAAAATTTATTTCGACCTAAAATCCTCATAATGTGCCCGAAAGTAAATGGCGAAGAAAGAGCCAATGCACAAGGACACGCAATAATTAGAATCGCAGAAATTACCTGAAACATTTTTTCTAAATCAATAAATGACCAGTAAATTCCTGAAATTAAAGCGATTCCTAAAATAATGAAAGTGAAATACTTACTGATATTATTGATTAAAGTGTCTAATCCAGTTTCGTGTTTCTTAAAAGCTTCTTTGTTCCAAAGTTGTGTAAGGTAACTTTGATCCACATTTTTGATGACTTCAAGTTCCAAAGACGAACCGATTTGTTTTCCTCCGGCAAAAATTTTATCACCTGGCTGTTTGCTGATGCTTTCGCTTTCTCCGGTGATAAAACTGTTATCGATGTTTCCTTCACCATTGATCAAGATGGCATCAACGGGAATTATTTCCTGATTTCTGACTAAAATTCTATCTCCGATTTTAATTTCGGAAAGTAAAATATTTTCCTGTTTTCCTCCAAAGTCAACTTTGGTAACGGCAATCGGGTAAAACGATTTGTAATCTCTGTCGTAAGACAATGAGCTGTACGTTCTTTTCTGGAACATTTTACCTAAAAGCATGAAGAACAAAAGTCCGCACAAGGTGTCAAAATATCCCGGTCCATAATCGGTTACAACCTCATAAACGCTTCGTCCGAAAAGTACGAATATTCCCAAAACGATCGGAACATCAATATTGACAATCTTGTTTTTTAAACCATACCAAGCAGATTTGTAATAATCTGAAGCCGAATAAAGCACAACAGGAATCGCCAGTAAAAACATCAGAAACCGGAACAGATTTTTATATTGATCCATCCAGTAATCTTCACCACCAATGTATTCCGGAAAGGCAAGGAACATTCCGTTACCAAAAGCAAATCCGGCAATTGCCAGTTTTACCAACAAAGATTTATCAAGATGATCTTCGTTTTTTTCGGCTGTTTCTAAACTTATTGCAGGTTTGTATCCTAAATTGGTTAAGAATTTAGCTAATTCGCTTAATTTTAAATCGTTATGATTAAAAGAAATCTGTAAGGTCTTACGCGTAAAGTTGACCTGAGAATATTTAATATCTTTATGTAAAGTATGAAGACTTTCTAAAAGCCAGATACAAGATGAGCAATGGATAACCGGGATTTTAAAAGTCACAAGACTTGTATTTCCTTCAGAAAAATCTGTGATTTTCTCAAAAATTTCCGTAGTATCCAGATAATCAAACTGAGAAGAATTTTCGTCACTTGGGCGAATTCCCGCTCGCTTATTGAGTTCGTAGAAATTACTTAGATTGTTGATATTCAGAATTTCGTAGACGGATTTGCAGCCGTTGCAACAGAAAATTTTTTCATCAAAAGAAATTCTTTCCTTTTCTATGTCTTGTCCGCAATGAAAACAGTTCTCGCTCACCTTCATAAATTATTGACTCGCAAAATTATAACAATTTTTTTTGTTTATAGAGTTTAAATGTTCTATTTTTGTGATAAATGTCATATTAAAATGTCGCAGGAAAAACAGATTGCTATTGAAGAAAGATTTGCCCGGGTTTTTAACGATAAATCCTTTAAAGAAAGGCTTTCCAATACTGATTTCGAAAGATACTTAGGTGCAAAAAAGAGGCTCAGTTTTCAGAAACACGACATCATTTTTGATGATGGTGAAATTCCTAAAGGAGTTTATGTTTTAGAAAAGGGAGCTGCAAAACTTTCGAAGTCTGGTTCTTTTGGTAAAGATCAGATTTTAAGATTTATAAAAGAAGGCGATATCATTGGTTATCGTGCTTTGCTTTGTGGTGAAAACTTTCAGGCAAAAGCAGAAGCAATGACAGATGTGGAGTGTACTTTTCTTCCGGCAGATGTTTTTATGGATCTTTTAGAGGTCGATCCTCAGCTTTCGTTCATTATGCTTCAGAAGATTTCTTACGAATTGGGAGAATCTTCAAATACCATTACTTTTCTTGCGCAAAAAACTGTAAGAGAAAGATTGGCCGAGATTTTAATTCTTTTGGAACAAAAATTAGGCACAGATCCTGAAGGTTTTATTAAAATATCTTTAACCAGAGAAGAAATTGCCAACATCATCGGTACCGCAACGGAAAGTGCGATCCGATTGATTTCTGAATTTAAAGGAGATCAACTTATTGAAGTTGACGGAAGAAATATCAAAATTCTGAATCACGATAAACTCATGAAACTCGGTCACGTAGTTTTATAAATCATACAATATACAAGTCGGCGAAAGCCGACTTTTTAACTTTTAAACAATACATCTATAATGTCTGTTCATTCTGAAATAAAAAGAGTTACTACTGAAACCTTACGAAAAATGAAATTCGATAAGGAAAAAATAACGATGCTTACAGCGTATGATTTTACGACTGCAAAAATGGTAGATGCTGGTGGAGTTGATGCCGTGTTGATAGGAGACTCTGCTGCTAATGTGATGGCAGGTTTTGAAACTACTTTGCCAATCACTCTGGATCAGATGATTTACCATACTCAAAGTGTGGTGCGTGGAATTGAGCGAGCTTTGATTGTTGCTGATTTACCTTTTGGAACTTACCAGAGTAATCCCGATAAAGCATTGGAATCGTCTGTAAGAATGATGAAAGAAGGTGGCGCTCACGCAATTAAAATTGAAGGTGGTAAGGAAATTTCAAAATCGATCAAAAAAATCATCAATGCCGGAATTCCTGTAATGGGACATTTGGGTTTGACGCCACAATCTATCTATCAATTCGGAACGTATAAAGTAAGAGCTAAAGATGATGCAGAAGCAGAGAAATTGATCAGCGATGCAAAGCTTTTGGAAGAATTAGGTTGTTTTTCTCTTGTTTTAGAAAAGATTCCAGCAGAGCTGGCTAAAAAAGTTTCTGAAAGCATCAGTATTCCGACTATTGGAATTGGGGCGGGTCCTGATTGTGACGGTCAGGTTTTGGTGTATCACGATATGGTGGGAATGAACAAGGGTTTTTCACCTAAATTTTTAAGAAGATACCTCGACCTTTATACAGAAATTACAGGAGCTGTTTCTCAATATGTAAAAGATGTGAAAAGTGCTGATTTTCCTAATCAAAATGAAAGTTACTAATGAGAAATAATTTGCAGATGGCACAAGGAGTAATTTCCGTTTTGGCCATATTATGTTTGATTGTTGGCTGGTTTCATTTGTTTTCACCGGAGATCAACGATATTCTTTCAAGGAAGTTATTTTATCTTTTAATAGGATTGAGTTTTATTTTACAGGCACCTTTGCTTTCAAATGATAAATTTAAATATCCAATGTATGCGGCGGCAGCTTTATGCATAGGCGGAGCATTTTTGCCGATTGATTCTAGCCTCTCATTTATCAAAACAATAGGTTTGTTGGGTGGAGTAATTATTTCGTTTACAAACAGATCAGCGAACCGTCAGTAATTATGGAGGAGCAAATTGTTTATGAAGATAATCACCTTTTGGTTATCAATAAAAAAGTTGGACAATTGGTGCAGGGAGACAAAACCGGCGATGAGCCACTTTTAGATTCCATTAAAGATTTCATTAAAAAAAGAGATGATAAACCGGGGAATGTATTTCTTGGTTTAGTTCATCGTATTGACCGCCCCACTTCAGGTCTGGTCATTTATGCTAAAACTTCCAAGGCTCTCTCTCGTTTGACCCAAATGGTGAAAAACAGAGAAATCAAAAAAACATATTGGGCGGTTGTTGCGAAAGAAATGATTCCTCAAAGTCAAAGGCTCGTTCATTATCTGAAAAAGAACGAAAAAAATAATAAAGCGAGTGTTTTCACTAAAGTGACGGAAGGGGCAAAGGAATCTATTCTAACCTATACCATAATCAAAACTTTAGATAATTATTATCTTCTTGAAATTGATCTCGAGACGGGTAGACATCATCAAATTCGCGCTCAATTATCAAAGACGGGAGTTCCTATAAAAGGTGATTTAAAATATGGAGCACCGCGCTCAAATCCTGATGGCGGAATTAATCTTCATGCCAGAAAACTGGAATTTGTACATCCTGTTACTAAAGAAAGTATTGAAATTGTTGCTCCTGTTCCGCAAAATGATGCGATATGGAGAGCCTGTGAAGATTGAATTTATTAAACAATTAAAACTCATATAAACATCGGCTCTAAAAATTTTTAGAGCCGATTTTGTTTATAGAATTAAATGTTATTGTCCCGATTGCATTATGCCACCGGTTTCTTCTTTTTTGTTGTTCAAAATATTGGTGTCTTCTTTAGCCAGCTTATTCTTAGTTGGAATTTTATAATTTACAGAAAGTCCAAAATTTCTGCTGTCGTATTTTGTTCTGATGAAAAGACTTTCTCCTCCTGAAGGGTTGTTGGTTCTGATCTGCATCACCTGTCCGTTTAAAATATCATTTCCAAAGATGGAAACTGTCAAACGGTTATCTAAAAACTTCTTGGTTAAAGTAATATCAAGCGAATTGTTGAAAGGTTTTTCCGCTGTGAAGTAGAAGTAGCCTGCTCGTGGTGTGAGGTAACTGTAATTTGTGGTTAATTTAATGTCTTTTGG
>Ga0302215_10003475_pt1 | contig 10540 bp, 10 predicted proteins | sample II_Fen_N3_1_FD_194580 | JGI IMG/M metagenome (GOLD analysis project Ga0302215, IMG submission 194580) | Peat permafrost microbial communities from Stordalen Mire near Abisko, Sweden - II_Fen_N3_1 | ecosystem: Environmental > Terrestrial > Soil > Wetlands > Permafrost | place: Sweden: Abisko... | reverse complement strand
TGTCACCCCAACAGCACAAATACTCTTATTTTCATCATGTGCTTTATTTACCTTTAAAGCAGTTTCTTTGGTAACAAGCATCTGCTCCGAGTCCATTTTATGCTTAGTCAAATCTTCCACATCAATATCACGGAAGTTACCCAAACTCATATGAGAAGTTATAAAGGTAGTATCAATACCCTTAATTTCCATACGTTTCATTAGCTCTCTACTAAAGTGCATACCAGCAGCAGGTGCAGAAACAGCTCCTTCATTTTTTGCGAAAATAGTCTGGAAACGATCGGCATCTTCCGGCTCTACCAGACGGGTAATGTTACGCGGCAGTGGAGTTTCGCCTAAAGAGTAAAGCCCTTTTCTGAATTCCTCATGCGTTCCATCAAACAAAAAACGTAATGTACGACCACGTGAAGTTGTGTTGTCAATTACCTCAGCTACAATCGAATCATCTTCACCGAAATAAAGTTTATTACCAATACGTATTTTACGTGCAGGCTCAACCAATACATCCCAAAGGCGCATTTCGTGGTTTAGTTCACGCAACAAAAAGACTTCAATCTGAGCTCCTGTTTTTTCTTTATTTCCAAACAAACGAGCAGGAAAAACCTTCGTATCATTAAAAATGAACAAATCATGTTCGTTGAAATATTCAAGCACATCTTTAAAGGTTCTGTGCTCTATTTCGCCAGTTTTGCGATGCACAACCATTAAACGCGATTCGTCGCGATGTTTTGCCGGATATTGCGCAATTAATTCATCCGGCAACTTGAACTTAAACTTTGATAACTTCATATTTTATTGTTTAATTGTTTCTATTTCATTATTTTCGACAACTGCAAAGTCATCATTTTCATGCTGTGATTTAAGAATCTCAGCCTCAACATGTAGAACTAAATCGTCTATTTGCCAGCAGTCAGCAAGCCTAACCTCACCAATTCTGGTACGTTCCAATCCAATTAAATGGGCACCACTTCCAAGTGCTAAACCAATATCTCGGGCCAATGCTCTTATATAAGTTCCTTTACTACAAACAACCCTGATTTTCAAAACAGGGAGTGCAAAGTCCAATACCTCAATATCATCTATAACCAATAGTTTTGGTTTAAGTTCAACTTCCTGTCCATCACGGGCATAATCATAGGCACGCTTACCATCCACTTTTACAGCAGAATACGCAGGTGGAACCTGCCAAATCTCACCTGTAAAACGTGGGATTATTTCGTCAATCAAAGCGCGATTTATATGTTCAGTTGGAAAAGTACCATCTACAGATAATTCAAGATCAAATGATGGCGTTGTAGCTCCCAATTCAAGAGTTGCAATGTATTCTTTAGTCTGATATTGAAATTCTTCTATAAGCTTTGTTGATTTTCCAGTGCAAATAATCATTACACCTGTTGCCAAAGGATCAAGTGTACCAGCGTGGCCTACTTTCAACTTTTTCATTTTCAGAGTTCTTTGCAACTTCCAACGCAACTTACTCACTAAATTGAACGAAGTCCAATTCAACGGCTTAGCCACATACAACACTTCACCTTTTACAAAATCCATTTGTATATTTTTGGAGACGCACGCTGTACGGCTCAACAAGAATTATTTACCTAATGCACCTAAATCGTAACCGAAAATAATCAGTCCTAAAATAATAGCACCAACTATTACACGGTAATATCCAAATAATTTGAATCCGTTTTTGGTTAGAAACCCAATAAACAGTTTAATTGCGGCCATAGCAACCAAAAATCCAATCACATTACCCAATATAAGCATAGATATATTATGTTTTGTAAGCAATTCTGGTGCTTCTTTATATGTATCCCAAAGGCTTTTTGCAAATGCACCTGCCAATGTTGGAACAGCTAGAAAGAATGAAAACTCCGCGGCTGCCTTACGAGTCAATTTTTGTTGCATACCACCAATGATAGTTGCTGCACTACGGCTTATACCTGGAAACACAACTGCCAACACTTGAAAAAGACCAATGTATAAGGCACTCTTGTTACTAACTTTATCTTCCGATTCAATAGTTGGATTCTTGAACCAGTTATCAACGAAAATCAGAACAATACCACCTAAAAACATTGTGCTGGCAATAAACACAGGTGTTCCAATTAACTGGTCAATATGCTTTTTAAAAAGTATACCCAATATGGCGGCAGGTATAAAAGCAATAAATAGCTTTACATACAGATTCAGCTTGGTAAAATCAAAAAACTTACGCCAATAAAGAACAATTACAGATAAAATAGTTCCAAACTGAATGTTCTCAATAAAGAGTTTAGTAAATTCTTGTTTCTCAATACCCATAAAAGCAGAGAAAAGTGCCATGTGACCTGTTGAGGAAATTGGCAAGAATTCTGTCAACCCTTCTACGATTGCCAGAATTATTGAATGCAATATGCTCATCCTTATTTACTTTTCGGTTTAAACAAGATGGCAAAAATAATAAATACAAAGCCAAATAGCGAAACCATTGGAGCAACGGTTATTCTACGGGCACTGAAAATATCCGGGTTATACTCCACTCCGGTTGTAGAACCACCCATAAGGAAAAAACCCAAAACGATAATAACAAAACCAACGGCAATCAATATCAGATTGATTTTGCCTAACGTAAAACCTTTATTTTCTTCCATATTGTAATTGAAATTTTTATAATGTACTATTGTAATTAAATTATATGCAATTCATTCGAGTTCATGCGCAGGTATCTTCCTACTGCAAAGTACGACGAAACTCCTGTAAGCAAAGCCCCCAGAAAAATAACAGAAAGACTTACAAGAAAAATGTTCGCGGTTGGCATCATCATCCCGGGAACTCCAAACTCTGTTTGCACGAAAAATATAACTCCGATTAATAAAAAGATTGAAATAACGGAAGCAATAAGTCCATTTACAATACTGCTTATCAAATAAGGTCGACGAATGAACCAGGGTGTTGCACCAACAAGTTTCATTGTATTAATTAAAAAACGGTTGGAATATAGCCCCAATCGTATTGTATTGTTTATAAGAGCGATTGATACAAAAAGTAAAATAGCTGCAATCCCCAACAATACCATGCTGAGCTTTTTTACATTATCATTAACAAGGCTTACCATATCCTTTTGATATACTACCCTATTAATATCTACAAAAGCTTTCAACTTTGACTGAATCAAGGCAACACTCTCGTTATTAGCATATTGTGCATGTAATTTTACTTCAATCGATGCTTTCAATGGATTATACCCTAAAAATTCCTGCGGGTTATCACCCAAACTCGATATATGATCCTTCAATGCAGCCTCTTTAGAAATATATTCAACAGATTTGGCATAGGGTGAGGCCTCCAGATATTTGACTAGACGCTGTTCTTCTGCTCCAGAGATCTTATCTTCCAGTATTACCGATAAGTTAATATTCTCCTTTACATAAGTACTCATATCCCGAGCCACCAATAGTAACAAAAACACTAACCCTACCAAAAACAACACCAACGACATACTAACTGTAGAGGTTAGTTGTATATTTCTTAAGCCCGTTTTTCGGTTACTTTTTCTTTCTTTAATCATACTTTTTGAGAATATTATTTCCGATTTTAAGCTTTTTCGATTGTTTTTCTTGATTTTTTAAATTGGAAAAACAAGTAAATCAAAACTGACAAGACTAATATTATAGAAGAAATCAAAGATAGCATGTTACCAACACTGTAAGCTTTTGGTTCAAACTTAAATTCAATTTCATATGACCCGGCTTTAAGTGGCATAGCACGCAACAAGTAATTGGCACGTACATATGGAACTTTCTGTCCATTTACATAAGCATTCCAACCTTTATCGTAATATATTTCAGAAAAAACTGCAACCTGGTCTGTTTTTGAACTAAAGTTGTAAATCAACTGGTTTGGCTCGGTTTTAGTCAGCGAAATGCGAGCAGAACTATCAGGAGTGATTGAAGTTGGCAATTGCGCAGCAAACGATTTATCAACAACCATTTCTGTTTTTGTATTTATCTCTCCAACCAATTTCATTTCTTCATTTGCATTAGCAGCAATGCGAATATTTTTCACAAACCATGCATTCCCATTTGCATATGGATTTACAAGCGGTGCTGCCTCCTTATTGTAAATCAGATACTTCATATTTAGCATGTTCAACACGCCTAAAGAATCAAGCGTTGGTGCTATTTGATCAAATGATTTGGCATGTCCGAAAGCACCAAACAATCGGCCCATTTCTCGTGTGATTTGCATATTTATCAACTCCTGATAACGACGAAGTTTTGCGGCATGGTAACCTCCGATATTATTATGAAAATAAGATGGTTTAGCATCCTGAAAAACATCAGTCGTTGCATCCAACACACGATAATTCGATTTATCTTGTAAAATTATTTTATCTGCAGTAGTTGGTAAAATCAATGTTTCAATTTTACGTTTCTTTTGGAAATTATCATTACTCAGGTAACGTTTTGTTACAGGGGCTAAATCAAAAATGATTAAGATTCCTAACAATACGTAAGCAACATTCTTTTTCAACATTCCTTTAATGTACAACAATATCAACCCAGCAGAACCAATAATGAAAGCCAATGAACGGAATGCATCAGAACGTAACATAGATTCACGATCCAAAGGAAGTGTTTCTTTCAGGAACGAATAATCACCTTTAAACTGAGCATCTGCCGGTGACACAAAACTTCCTGCGAGCGACGGAATAAGTGCAAAAATAAGAGCAATACCACCGGTAATTGCGGCGCTTATAATTAATGGGCGAATTAACTTTTGTTTATCTACCGATTCATTGAATACTTCCTTAAGTGCTAAAATAGCCAACAACGTCATTCCAAAACAAGTTGCAACTAAAGTCATTGAAACTGTTCGAAACTTATTATACATAGGCACATAGTTAATAAATAAATCAGTGAGCCACATAAAATTCTTACCCCACGATAGCATTAATGTCAATGCGATCATTGGTAGCAACCACCATTTAATTCTTTTTTCAACAATGAAAAGTCCCAAAACAAAAAGAAAACATATAATTGCCCCAATATAAACCGGACCGGAAGTACCAGGCTGATCGCCCCAGTAAAGTGGCAAAGGCATTTCTTTAAGCATTTTCTCTACATTTGGCACACCAAATCCGGAAAGTTTTTTTCCAGTTTCGCTTGTTGCATCCAGTGCCACAGCACTTGCTCCACCTTTAAAATTGGGGATTAGCAATGTCATTGTTTCGTCAATTCCGTAACTCCATTGAGTAATGTAGTCTTTATTAAGTCCTTGTTGAGAATTTTGAGTATCAACCGTAAGTCCATTCGATTCACCACGCATTGTATATTGACCATATTCGTACGTCGTCCACAAAGTCATTGCATTAATTCCAAGCGCTATTGCGGCAGCAACAATCAACATTCCAACAGTTTTCAAGAAATCTTTAAACTCTTTTTCTTTAATACTGAAAATCAGCTCTACAACAGCAAAAATAAGTAAAACAATGAGCGTATAATATAGAATTTGAACATGATTTGCACGAATAGCCAAACTAAGGAAAAAAGCAGTAAGAATACTACCCAATAACTTTTTATCTCTGAAAGCCAGAAACACACTCCCAATTAAAGGAGCCATATAGGCTATTGTTATTGCTTTTGAGTTATGACCTGCAGCAATAATTACAAAATTATAAGAAGCAAAAGTAAATGCAATTGCCCCAACAATAGCCAACCATGGATTCGCTTTGAACGTTAAGAGTAGAATATAAAACCCAATCAAATATAGGACTACGAAAAATACCGGACTTGGAAAAACACGTAGAACTTGTTCTACATATTTCAAAACATTATAAGGTTGAATAAGAGAAATCTGATAGGTAGGCATTCCTCCAAACATAGAGTTTGTCCATAAAGCAACATCGGAATGAGACTGATTATAATCAATTGTCGACTTTGCCATACACATCCAACTCTCGGTATCGTGTCCGATCAGTTGTTTACCCTCCAATATAGGAGTAAAATACATATATGAAATACAGATAAAAAGCAGTATAGCAGCAATGTGCGGAACAAGTTTGGTAAGAGCAGTTTTATTCATGATTCTATAAGTGATTTACTAAAAAGCAGTTTTGGGAAAAATCATACAAAAGTACATCATTTATTCACAATTGATATGCGACAACTGGTTAAAATAATCAAAAAGGAATAAGATTCTACGTCAGTTAACTAACATATAACATTTTTTAAAAAAATATATTTCAACTTTAACCATCCAACTTTAATTCAACATTTTTTAGATTGTCAATTTTGCAAATTATCCGTACCTTTGTCGAACAAAAACGCGTTCAAACAGTTTCTTTAAACATGAACATAGAAGAAATACAACATATTCGGGCTGATTTTCCAATTTTGGAGGAGAAGATATATAATAAAGATTTAATCTATTTTGATAATGGCGCCACTACTCAAAAGCCCCGTTGTGTGGTTGAGAAAATAGAAGCTGGTTATTATCATTTGAATGCTAACATTCATCGTGGTGTACACTACTTGAGCCAGAAAGCGACCGAGGAACATGAAGCGGCTAGAAGCACAGTCGCTGATTTTTTAGGTGCAAACAAACGCGAAGAAATAATATTCACCCGAGGAACAACAGAGGCAATTAATCTGGTAGCAACTTCTTTTGGAGAAGCTTTCTGTAAAACAGGTGACGAAATAATCATTTCTGTCATGGAGCATCATTCTAACATTGTTCCATGGCAAATGCTTTGTGAGCGAAAAGGGCTAGTGTTACGTGTTATCCAGATGAATAGCTTCGGAGAATTAGATATTGAAAATTTCAAAACACTGCTCAACAATAAAACACGCATTGTTTCAGTCACACATGTTTCAAACGTCTTAGGAACTGTAAACCCAGTCGCTGAAATCATAAAAATAGCACACGAGAAGAATGTTCCGGTTTTAGTTGATGGAGCCCAGGCCGTTCCACACATCCAAGTAAATGTTGTTGATCTTGATGCTGACTTTTACGTCTTTTCGGGTCATAAAATTTATGGTCCAACGGGAATAGGAGTATTATATGGCAAAGAAAAATGGTTAAATAAAATGCCGCCATATCAAGGTGGTGGTGAAATGATTCAATCCGTAACATTTGAAAAAACAACTTACAATGAATTGCCATTCAAATTCGAAGCTGGTACACCCGATTATATTGGATCAACAGCATTAGCCGAAGCTTTACGCTACGTTCAAAAAATTGGGATATCCAATATTGCTACGCACGAGCATGAATTATTAGTTTACGGTACTGAGCGATTAATGGAGATTGATGGTATGAGAATTATCGGTACTGCAACAGAAAAAAGTTCTGTTATTTCGTTTCTTGTAGGTGATATTCATCCATATGATATTGGCATGCTACTCGATAAGCTTGGAATTGCTGTTCGTACAGGACATCACTGCGCACAACCATTGATTGACTCACTTGGAATACCAGGAACTGTTCGAGCATCATTTGCATTTTACAATACCAAAGAAGAAATTGACAACTTTGTAACTGCTTTAAAAAGAGTAGTCACAATGCTCAGTTAAAACAATAAAAAACATTCAACAAAATATTAACTACAAAATGACAATCAACGAATTACAAGACAATATCATTGAAGAATTTAGTATGTTCGACGACTGGATGGATAAATACGCTTTACTGATTGAATTAGGAAATTCACTCGTTCCATTGGAAGAAAAACACAAATCGCCGCAAAATATAATAGAAGGGTGCCAAAGCCGTGTGTGGCTGAATGCAGAATTGACTAATGGCATTATCACATATCAGGGCGAAAGTGATGCAGTACTTGTGAAGGGGATAGTATCGTTGCTTATTCAGGTTTTGTCTGGTCACACACCTGAAGAAGTCATAAACACCGAACTTTATTTTATTGACAAGATAGGCTTGCGCGAACACCTTTCTCCAACTCGTTCAAATGGCTTATTAGCGATGGTTAAACAAATAAAAATGTTTGCATTAGCCTTCAAATCAACCAGCATAAAATAAAAAATAGTCAGGAACGAATTTCCTGACTATTTTTTTATTTATCCTAACGTAAAAGAGACCCAATATTAGTTGTAAATAATTTTACAGCGATAGCCAAAAGAATTATTCCAAAAAATTTTCGAAGAATATAAATACCACCTTCACCTATCAGTTTTTCAATTCTGGAAGTTGACTTCAGAACAAGAAAAACGAAAATCATATTCAAAACAAGTGCAATTACAATATTTTCAGTTGCATATTCGGCACGTAGTGAAAGTAACGTTGTGAATGAACCCGGACCGGCTATTAATGGGAAAGCGATAGGTACAATTGATGAACCACCTTCAGGCCCTTTGTTGCGAAAGATCTCTATATCCAAAATCATCTCCAATGCAAATATGAAAATAATCAATGAACCAGCTACGGCAAAAGACTGTATGTCGACGCTAAAAAGCTTTAGGACTGCTTCACCGGTAAATAAAAACAAAATAAGTATAAATAGTGCAACAGCACTGGCTCTGGATGCATGAACACTTTGACCCTTACTTTTGATATTCAATATTATTGGAATAGATCCTAAAATATCGATTATCGCAAAAAGCACCATAAAGGCACTCGTAATTTGAATAAAGCTGAAGTTCATGTTTTTTAAGTCTTATAAAATATGTTGTCTTTTTCGTCCATCTTTTTGTAAGTAATAATCACACGATGATTGATAAAGTAATTTCGTCTTTGATTTTGGCTTTTCAGCAATTTGTTTAAGTATCTCCCGATTTACAAGGCGTCTTTCTCTGTCAAAAACCCACCCCCATTTATTAAAATATTTTATCATGTTAATCACATGAATCATCAACATCTTATAATCAATATATGAATGCTGAGCATGATGATGAACTATTTTCACATCAGGATAATATACAGTTCTGTACCTTTGATGAATCCGTCTGGTTAAATCAATATCTTCGGGGTACATAAAAAATCGTTCATCAAATAATCCAACCTCTTTCAATGCTTCTGTCCGAAGAAACATAAAACACCCAGAAAGGTATGGAACATCAATTAATTTATTATAACCCGAAGCTTTTAATTCAAACTTATCAGTTCGTTTTTTGGTCCAGCTATGAGGCAAAAATCGTCTCAAAATTAAATCAAAAGGTGTTGGGATTAGTTTACAAAGATACTGAATTTCCCTGTTGGGATAATACACTTTAGGCATAATATGTCCAATTCCTGTATTATTATCCATAAAACATCTAATTTGACCCAGTATTCTTGGATCAAATGAGATATCGGGGTTTAAAACTAAATGATAAGGAATATCCTGATCTATTGTTTGGCGAATAGCCAGATTATGGCCTGCTCCATACCCGATATTTTTACCGATAAAATGATAATTGATTCCAAGGGTTTCAAACTCAGGGTGCGATTCGGGAGAATTATCTACCAGAAATATAGTGGAAACAACTTCTGATTTTCGTAATATTTCAATCAATGGCTTTACGTCCACTATTGAATGTTTGTAGAGTACTATTGATACATTTATCATCTTGATTCAAGTTTTGATAATCAAATTAATCAACCCATTTACCTCAAGTAACAAATTTAAAGTTTACTCATATTTGTGCATTTTGTCATCAATACTCACATCTATTTTTGAACTTTGAATCTTCACATAGGTCATAAGACTATCTGCTCCCGCAGCATAACATGCCTCTTGTGCAGACTTTATGACACTCATAATTTCATCATAGCTACCTTCCATAACTGTTTCAAATGGAGTTACTTTGTACCTTAGACCAGAAGCAGCAATAACTTCAATTGCTTTATCTACAAGGTCGTAGGGATGAATGATTTTTGAAGTCGGTAAAATTTGCAAAGCGACATTAACAGTAGTGTTCATTTTACTAGTTATTATTAGTTTTATCAATAGAATTAAACGGTGAATCTAAATAAAAATTGTGTAGAAATATGAAAAAATATAAATCTGTACGCAAATACCTTAGATTCATTTAAAAAAAACAAAACCCGAAATCTCTTTCGGGTTTTGTTTTTTTTGTTCTTGAACGATATTATTCGGCAACTTCCTCTGTAGCTGGCGCTTCGACTGGTGCTTCTTCAACAACTTCAGCTTCGGCTGCTGCAGCAATTGCTTCAGCTTTTTTCTTTGCCAATTCAGCAGCTTTTGCTTTATTAACTTCTACTTCAGCAGCCAAACGAGCTTTTGCAGCAGCTTGTTTCTCAGCAGCTAATTGTTCTTTTGTTTTTACAAGATTTGATTCCTTACTTGCTTTCCAAGCTTCAAAGCGTTTGTCGGCTTCAGCAGCATCAAAAGCTCCTTTTTTTGCCCCTTCAAGTAAGTGTTTTTTCATCAACACACCTTCAGCAGAAAGGATGTTACGAGTAGTATCAGTTGGTTGAGCTCCCGTTGTTAACCAATATAAAGCACGTTCGAATTTCAAATCGATAGTTGCTGGGTTGGTGTTTGGGTTGTAAGAACCGATACGTTCGATAAATTTACCATCACGTGGCGCTTTGCTGTCTG
>Ga0302215_10003473_pt1 | contig 10546 bp, 4 predicted proteins | sample II_Fen_N3_1_FD_194580 | JGI IMG/M metagenome (GOLD analysis project Ga0302215, IMG submission 194580) | Peat permafrost microbial communities from Stordalen Mire near Abisko, Sweden - II_Fen_N3_1 | ecosystem: Environmental > Terrestrial > Soil > Wetlands > Permafrost | place: Sweden: Abisko... | reverse complement strand
TGGATAACTCAGGTATGTATTTATTTTCGGCACAACTAATGGGTGGTGGGGTCTTATTGTGGCTCTTATATTTACGGAACGCATAAGAACGCACCGTTCAGGTGTAATAAACTTACCACAATTATCTATCAGGTGAAACCTGACCGCTTTCTGCTGAACTCTCTCCCCTCCTGATTTTATTCCTATTTCTCAACTGAAATAGATTTTCACATTTGAATTTCAGAAAACACCCCTTGGTTGCGGAGTTGCGGTTGCGGAGGGCATCAAAGCCTTTGCTGTAAAGCATTGTAGCGATTTTGCCCCGCAACTAAACTGATTTTTGAAAATTGATTTTTCTTATTTTGGTTGCGGTGTATTTCTTCTGAAAGGCTTAATAGTAAAGCTTTTCAGCTAATTTTGACCGCAACCAAGCAAATTCCGAAATTTTTCATTCAACTTCAAGAGCTTTAAAAAATGCTAAGTGTTTCTTTTCGGCATTATCGAGCAATTGTTTAAATGTCAGGACTTCGATATACAGATTTTGTTCCGGTAATAATTTAAACAGCGTATTATAAGGAGTCTCTTTAAAGTCATTCCAGTTTTTATTGAATGCTTTTAGCTTCTTATCTACGTTACAGATAATATATCCAAATTTGGGTGTAGTCGCTTCAATTTGAATTTTTCCCCCATTTGGATCTTTAACTGAGCCTCCATCTAATTCAATGAAATACTTCATTATTAGGTCTTCTAATTTAGTCTTTTCAGGAATATCTAAGCCTGGTCTTTTAAATTCAAATACAACTAATGACTTAACTTCTCCCGGATCATCAATATACGCCCAAGTTTTATCAAATATCAATAAATCCGGTTCTTTATTGCTTGTAGAGTCAAAGTTTTCCAAATTAGTTCTCGGTTTTTTATCTGACGCTGCATATGAATGGAATGAAAGTCTTTCATCTAATAACCAAAGATTGTGATCGTTATAAGTTGTAGAATTAGAGTCGGAACCCATTGTAAAAATTATATTATGGAGGTCTTGCTCTAATTTGTATTCTTTATTTTTATCCCAATTTAAGAATCTGCGCATTAAGGTTATAATGGCTTTTCTACGCATTATTAAATCTGCTAAACGATTCTTATTGTATAAGGTTTCCTGAGACATCAATCTTTTGAACTCAATAGAGAAATCTTCTTCATCTATCCCCTTTTTTGCAATAATCTGTTTAATCCTCTTTTTTCGTACTTTCTCTATCTCAAAACTGATTTTATGCAGGTATTCTTCAATTTTTTCAGAAGAAGCGTTACTGGGTATTGATTTGAATGCTCCGACTTCTTCTAACAAATACTTATATTCAAATCTTGGATTATTCTTATTTAGAATATAGGCTTTGATTTTTACATGTTTCTGTTTTTCAATAACTAAAATGTGGTCAGCATACATTTTTTCTATTTCTTTTTCAATCTCGGTGTAAACTTCGTCAAAACATAATTTATCATCAAAGTCTTTGTCATCTTTCGTTTGGGGTATATTATATGAATTTCGAACAGAGTTTACCCTTTTATCTAAGTAGTCTCCAGTTATATAAGCTGAAATAAAATATTTTTCATCTCCATTTGTTATAGCTGCATCCAACCCGGGCAATACTTTTGTAAGATTTGTAGTTTTTCCAACTTGCCTTTTGTTTGCACAGAACAATAATGAATTTTGTTTTTTTACATTTTCTTTTAGTAAATGTAATTGAAATACTTCTTTATTTACCTTGAAGTAACAAATTTCTTTATCATATTTAATCAGACTAATAGCCTCATCATTAACCAATTTTATAGTTGAATCATTGTTTTGATCATCCGAATACATTATCATTGGTGGATTGGAAGACAGAAAGAATAATAAACAATGTTCAACTAATTTGTCAATAATAGCTTGAGTTGAAACATTAGATTTGTTGTAAAATTGCTGATGATATCCTTCCAATGAAATTTCAGTTTTAGAGTTAGTAAATGGCTCAACTTCTTTTGGTGACTTACCGCCTTTAACTTCGTTGCTTTTATCAAAAGTGAATGATCTTTCAAAGAATTTTCCATTTTCTTTATATGAACTCTTTATAGCCATTTTTTTGAAACAAGCTAATACAGTAAATCTCCCAACACCTTTACAACCTTTATGCATGTTCTGTGTTGTGTATGCTTGATTAAATGACTTGAAATTCACGTTATTAAATCCTATTCCATTATCAGAAACTATTATTCTTTTAATTGGATAAAAACCAGAAAAATCAGTTCCTTCGAACATATTCTTTTGGTTTTTATCTCTTTCGATAGAAATGTGTATCTTACCTTTTTCAGTATTGTTGTCTTCTACGCTATTCAAAGCATTGACAACTACTTCAAATAATGGAAGCAGAAATTCAGTTGAAGATAGTTTTATTTCTTCCACTTTTTGTTTAACAGACATTTCCATAAATATTTTTTTAATAGTAAAGTAACGGATTCAGAAATAATCACCATTAGTTTTTTATCAAGAACATACTAAATAAATGTTTCAGCGGATCTTGACCACAACAGAACAAATTGTTACCTTGGAATAATTTTCAGCAGTCCTTCAGTATGTTCCAAAAAGGCGTTACACTGTGTCAGAAAGTCTTGCATTTCGTTAATGTCATCTCCATAAATGGTAGCACTAAATTCATGTGCTCTTTGTAGCATACGAATATATGGAATACAATCGCCTTGTTTTGTAAGTTTCTTTAATGTTCCAATATAGTCATCTCTGAAAACCGTTGGAATGATAATCTTTGATTGTCCTCCTTTTACCAATTCTGCATTCATCATAATTCTGGCCAGCCTACCATTGCCATCCAAAAAGGGGTGAATTTCACTTAGAATAAACATCATGTAAGTTGCTTTTGAAAAAGGGTGTTCCAATACCTTATAGAAATCAAAGGCCTGAATCAACGTACCCTTCACTAAATTAAAATCAACAAAAGATGTGCTTCCTGCAAAGTTATTCTTGTCTTTGAACTGACCTGGATTTTTATCCTCTCGGGCACTGAGTAAAATCCTATGTCGATAAGAAAGAATTTGTAAAAACTCATCTGGTGTTTGTGGCGTGACCGACATTTCTTGTCTATTGGAAACGAGCTGATAAGTACCTAACACATCGTGACTATCTTGATTTCTGGCAGCTAATGGTTTGTTCGTTTCAATAATTTGTTTGGCTTCATCTATTTCAAATACTGTACCTTCTATATAGTTGGAAAAATAGCTTTCAAAGAAAGCAAAATTACGGAACGACTTCGGGGTGGTGTTTGTTTCCGGTCTGTTTTTAAATTCCTGTTGCTGTAATTCCTGAAAAACTGTTTTAAACAGATTTAGTCTGATTGGGTCGTATGGAAATCCAAAAGCCCGTGCAATTGCAATGGGTGATGAAAGGATTTTTGAAGTATGAGTAGAAAGCAATGCACTTATCATTTTATTCAGCTGTTCAAACTCTTTTTGCATATTGAGTTTTTCCGCTATTTCCTTTGCGTTGTCCCTAACCTTGTTGATTTCTTCATCACCATTTACCCGAATGATTTGCTCTAGTTTTTCTTCGAGTTCCGGCAAAGTCAAACATTTAGTTGTCGAACCAACTTTCTTAGTTGCTTGCAAGTTTTCAAGAAATGCCCTCGATTTTTGAGAAACATATAATTCTCCTGAAATGGCATTATCACCGTCAATAGGTTTGCTCCCCTCCAGAAAACAAAGTGTCACACCCGGAAGCTTTACATTTTTTGTATAGCTGTAGGTTAAATATATTTGACCTGCTTTAGTGGGTTGAAATTCGAAGGCAGAACGATGACTTAATAATGCTCCAGGATAAAGTCTACCAAGTATAATGAAGAGATTTCGCTTTATTATATCTTCAGCCGGTTCAATTAAATTTGATGTATAAATACGAGCTGCAATCTTTTTGATTTTACCTTCTTCCCGTAATTTGGTAAGTTGCTTTGAAATTTTCGGTTCGGGCGAACTGAAAATTACTTCCTGAAGGTGTATTGGTAAAATATTTTCCATTATGTTAGCGTTGAACTGCAAATATAGAGATTGTTTTCCATTAAGAGATATATTATAGAAAATATTTTCCATTAAAAGGTGTGAATTCAAAATAAATATTTTCCACTAAGAGATGTAAGATGTTCTGGAAAGGAAAATATTTTCTATCAAAGAACAATATAAGGAAAGTATTTTCCTTTAATAGATAAATAATTAGAGGAAATCCACATTTAAAAAACTTAAAAATGGAAACCGACAAATTAAATTTGTCAAGTAAACAGCGCAAGATACTTGACAAAACATGTCATTCCTTTTGAATATACCGCTTTAATTTGTTCATTAAAAACGCTTGTTCATTGGCAATGAACAGCAAAAAATATTGAACAGCTAATTTATCTAACCGGCAAAACCTGATTTTTGGTTCTGATAACTTTGTATTGCACACTTTACAAAAGTGCGCCAGCCGGTGAGCTGAAATGTCTGAAGTTATTGTTTTAGCTGAATTTGTTCCCCTGTACGTTTTATTAATTCTGTGAGTGGAATTTCGGTAACGGTTGCTTCGCTGGTGTTTGTAAACCAACCGCAAAACAGAACTTTCTTACTGCTGAGTGATTGCACTACTTTCCAACAATAATCCGGTACTGCTATATGCCTGATTTTCTTTTTACCAAAAGTACCCCCGCAAACAATAAGTAACGAATCGGATTGAGACCATTGACGAATAAGTGTTTCGTTTATTTTCCAAACTCCCCGGTTGAGATTGGGTGTTTGAGGGAGGCAGTTGTAGTACCGAAAAGTTAGCTCATCTTTGCTACAGTCATTGGCAAAATCTTCAGCATTGGCCAGATGACCTTTATCGTAACTGGATTTAGCATAATCTTTATCCGTGGCCGTTTGCAGACTGTCAATGTCGTTATGAAAACGGAATTTAGTACGGCTACACTCTCCACCGCCACGGTATAACTTGTAACTTACCCATAAAGGCTCATGTAGCGAATTGCTGAAGTTTACGGTATAGACCTCCCGTTTTACTATGCTTTGTGCCACCATATTTCCGCATAGCAGAGATGCTACTAACAGGAAAAGCAAGTTTATTCTGAAATGTTTTTGCATATTTTTCATCGTATCTGTCATTAATTCAATTGTAAGAGGAAGAAAATTTATCAAACACTCTCTCTTAATAAATATCCCTGTATAGAACCTCGTTCAATCATAAAATCAAGTATTGGAATAACTTTGTTTTTCAATCTTATTTCTTTTTTGATTTGTTCTTTGTTCATGAATATAAATTTTCTCATAACTTTCTCCAAATAATATAAAGTGATAGATTCTAAATCACCCATTTCTAATGAATTATTTGTTGAGATAATTGTATAAATCCATTCTATCCCTTCTTTTGTGAATTTACTTCCAATCGAATTTAGTATTTTAGTAATAGAATAAAGAACAGTAGGGTTATGACCTAAATCCTTTGCTAAATTTGCATATAATGCTAAATTTTCTTCTTTTAAACTTTGCCATTCTTCAACACCTTCTCTCCACCATTGCCAAGCTAATAAATAACTCTTTATTACTTCAGATAAGTGATAATTGTGCGAATGGCTACATATTTCAATGAATTTAGGATATAGTCTATTCCATATATACCAGAACTGCTCATACTTATTGTTATAATCTTCAGCACTAATAATTTCATCGAGCAGTGAACTCATTTCATCTGTTGCAATAAAATTATCAATAAAAGGTTGCAAGTAAGTATCTATTTCATGAATTTCTCTTTCTAATAAGAAATTAGCATATCGCTTAAAGACAGTTAATCGAATTTTATATATACTAGAATCAAACTCGCTTTTACTACTATGCCTATCAGTCAATAATTTGGGTAATATATTTGGTAGAGTTCTTTTGATAATATTCAAATGGATCTCATCTTTTGTTTTTGAAGTAATTAACTGATAAATTATTCCCATATCGTGAATATCAAATGAATCAATTTCTTGAATATTAAACGAAATGTCTGTAAATGAAAAATCTGCCGCTTTTGTTTCAAGTTCTTGCATTATGTTACTTTTGGGTATTGCTCCCCAAAAGCCTTTTTCTTGTCTTTTTTCATTATAAATATTATTGTAAATAGGCTTTAGTTGTATATATCCCAATAATATATCTTGACTAATTTTCGGATGTAACTCCCATAATTTTGATTCGTGAATCGATTCAATTGCATAATCACATATTCTTTTGTATTCACCCAAAGGCATTTCATCAAAAAGAATCGAAATCATAACTATTTTGAGATTTTCTATATCATCTGGATATTCACTCATTAAACCTGGAATTGCTTGAACAGAGGCTTCGACACCATCACTAATTTGATAATCGTAATCATCAGAAAATAATCGGGAAACAGATGAAAGTATAATCTCTCTGCAAAAATCTTTATCTTCTTTGGATAGTTTATCTTTATGTTCAATCATCAATTTAGAACAAACAAATGATGGAGTCGAATAATCAGATATACCTAATACATTACGTCCTTTATTTAGTTCCTCGACTAATTGTTTAGTTTCTGTTAATGCTAATAGCGGGTCATTATTGTATCGTTCATATTTGTCATTTGTATTTTGACGTCTTTTTTCTGATATAAAATCAGCCCAAAACCTTAAAGTAGAATATTTAAATGTCTCTTCAATTTGCTTCGTTGTTTGTTCACTCTGTTCTCTAAGTTCATCAGAAAAGTCAATGGGAGTAAATTCCACGATAAAGTTATTATCATCTTGCCATGTTACTTTCCCAGTAAGATTTCTTCTATCCATTCGTGCCAACAAAATACCCAATGAATTTCTTTCCCTTTCTGGTTCAATAGTCAAAATATACTTTTTGTGTTGATCAATAATATCATGTAGCTTTTTAATAAATTCAGTGTTTTGCTCTTCTGTAAAACCTACTACTCCCAAATATTGATAATTCAAAAACAATGATTCTAAGTGCGAGTTTCTATGTTCGTCTTTACATGTGTTTAGTCTTTCATCCGCATAAATATCCTTGCTTTTATTTAAACCATATCCAATTGAATATAAAGATTTAGCTTCGCTTTCATGTTGTTGACGACTACCATCAATATGAAAAAACTCTATAGTTCTAAAAAGAATTAAAGCAATGTTTGAAAATTTCTCAGGATAAGCTAAAACAACACTTGTAACTATTGCTGTAGTAGAAGCTGATATTGAATTTTGAATTAAGTACAGAAGGTAAGATTCAACAACATCGACTTTGCCTTCTTTTGCGAACTTTAAAAGAAACATTTCTAAAGCCATATGCATAGATTCTAATACATGAGGCTTTGTAATACCCCCACTTCCTCTGTACATACCCCATATAGTCTGATTTACATATTGTTTTATCGTAGTATTTTCACTTATTACTACATCTAATAGAGCTAAAGGATCTTCAATGTCTGACTTGGCATAATTTTCAATGGCTTTATTGGTAAAGCTTAGTATAAAATTGATTGTGTCGACCGTAGAATATTCTAATAACCAATATATTGGCGTTTGTAAAGCACTAGCAGGAAAGTAATCAAAGTGACAATTCTCATTTATTGAATAATACTTCTCAACCCCCATGCCAGAATGTCCAAAAGGTGTTTTCTTTTCCTCAGAATCATACCAAAACAAATCTGCTAATTTTAATATCTGATTGGGTAAAGCAAGAATAATTGCGATTTTGTTGTTTGATGTCAAAATTGTATGACATAAGTCATAATGAGAGTTTGAATGATATTTCCATTTGTTTTGGATAACTAACTCCAAAATAGCGTTAAGTTCTTCTTTTATTTCTAATGCACCCTCAAGAATAATTGGAATCAGTTGTTTCTTTTTTCCTCCATAATAAGAATCAGATTTCTCTAAATTTTCATAGAAATATAACGCAGACAGAGTTGAGAAACGAGTTGTATTACCTCGTTTTGTATTATTATTCCAATCTTCTAATAGGGGAATTATAATATCCAAGAGCGGTAATAGGTTTTCTCTGTTCTCATAAATTTGTTTTATCGTCTCACTCCACCCTTTACCCTTTGGTTTTGTAAATAAATAGGTGAGATTATCAGTGCTTAATAATTTGGACCAATATGTGTCTTCCTCTTTACAAGCTATTCTAAGAAGAAAAATGATTCTTTTCAGCATAGCAAAATCATTCGATTTAATTTCATTATCAAACTTTGTAAAGAAAACCTCTGAATACTCTGACAATAAAACAGAAACAAGCAGTTCGTCTTTCCAGAATTGTGAAGTAGTTGTGTCGGTGAAAATTTCTTGGATGAAGTTCTCTATTCCTTTTACATTATCAGATAGTTGTTCAGATAACCACAACCGAAATGCTCTTCTGATAGGCAAGGAATTTCCTAATTCATCAAAAAAATGTTTTGTATTTGAGTAGTTGGCATGATTGCGAGAAACAATTTTATCTAAAGCCCATTCTTCGTAAATATCATGTGTAATGAAATATCCGCTATGAGTGTCATCATACCCCAGTATTTCATCTTGTTTTAATTGAAATAATGCAGGTTGAGGTAAACTTTCAGCATTTATATAAAATCGACCTGTTTCGCATCTTTCTTTAGCAATATAGATAATGCATCTTTCTCTTTCAGTATGCAAATTATCTTTTTGAATGAGATTGTTTTGTATACGTTTTTTCCAAATTAAATCAACAAAACTTCTAAAATTTCCTTGTTTATCAATGTTTGAATAGTATTGAATGTATTCATTTAGATAAAAGAGATTTTTGAGACGTTCTGAAAATTTTTGATTATCGGGTAAAGTGAAATTATATTTTGCCGATAGATTATTTAGTTCATCATCAGAAATTATGGGAACATCAATAACTTCACAAGGCAGCTGATAATTCTCTTTGATATGAAAAGACAAATCATTTAGATAAGAATAACGAGTCGTAAAAATAAGAATCCATCCATTATCTTTTAATGACTGTATTAGGCTTTTTAGAACATCGTTATTTGCAAGTTCTGCTAACTTTTCAGCAGAATCTATAACAAAAATCTTTTGAGGTTCTGATTGATATGTTTCAAGAAACTGACTAAAAGAAAAATTATGATCAAGTCGAAATAAATCATTGATATGATTTACATTTAGCTCTGTAGCCTTATATATACATATCGGAATTTTCTGAAGATTTTGATTGTAAAATTCCTTGAAAATAGCTGTTTTACCACAACCACCCTCACCAGAAATTATTAAGTTTTGGGTTTTATCTAAGAACTGTGCAATTTGTTCAATAAATTTGCTTCTATCAATTTTTATTTGTTTGTCCTTGAAAATAATTTCTGTTTGAATTGTCCGAAGTAAATTATTGCTATGTTTATTGACTTCATCTATTAAATCACCACCATTAGGATTAAGATTGAAAAATATATCATAGATATACTTATTCTCTGGTAATGATAATTGTACTTCAAAATGACTTGGCACACGCCATTCTATGGCAATTTTGATTTTCTTAGCAGCTTTTTCGATATCAATTTGATATTGAGGTTTCTTTTTATCTGTGTTACTACTTTCGGATAGTTCTTGATTGAGATAGAGATAAATAGTATTAAGTTGATTGTTTTTAGTCTTAGCCTTTTGGATAGAATCTATAATATCACCTTTATTTTCAGATGTTTTAGTAGTATAATGTTTTGCTTGAAAACCATAGTAAATGCCATCCTTCTCAATAGGTTCTGTTTCTATACCTGTTTGATTTTTGTAGCGAAATAAGCCAATTCTATTGTCAAACTCTGCGCAAAAAAGTAAATATGACATTTGTTCAAATGCCCATTGTTCTTGATTATCGTATTTTAAATTAAAAATATTCCAATTCATTTTTCGCTTTTTCTAATATTCAATTCACTATATTTTGTTTTTGGTCAATCGCTCCTTGTCTCTGCTATCTTTTTTTTTCAATTGCTACCAACTCTTGTGCATGCGAACTTATGTCAAATTGACTAATAGGTGTCAGCCCTCCTACAGCACCAATACAAGTTTAAAAAATGCAAGGCTAGAGCCTTGCTTTTAACACGACCAAGCGAGGACGCTCGGCCGAACGGGGGTGTAAAGTTCTGTGTTTTCCATTGTATTATTGATTTAATTATTCAACTTATTCAATATCTCTTCACCAATTTTCATGTCCAACATTCCATCCTTATCCAGGATATGTATAAAACCAAGTTTACATTTATTATCGGGCAATAATTTCTTATGGAAATTACCAAATTTTTCATCACGCTCTTTTGTCTTAGGATACAACAACATGCTTTTCCCGGCCTCCCAATACATATTGTATGCAAACATTTGTTTTAGATCATCATCGGAAGGATGATTGTCGTCAATTATTTTCCACTTTGTATCAATAATGTATTTCTCCGTTGAACCATCTTCCATTCTTCTGTCAATAACAAGATCGGGACGAATTGTTTTGTCCTCCCAGAATTTCATATTATTTTGGAAGTTCACTTCATACTCTTCTTTTTTAG
>Ga0302215_10003472_pt1 | contig 10548 bp, 11 predicted proteins | sample II_Fen_N3_1_FD_194580 | JGI IMG/M metagenome (GOLD analysis project Ga0302215, IMG submission 194580) | Peat permafrost microbial communities from Stordalen Mire near Abisko, Sweden - II_Fen_N3_1 | ecosystem: Environmental > Terrestrial > Soil > Wetlands > Permafrost | place: Sweden: Abisko... | reverse complement strand
TTGGTTTACAAAGAACAAAAAACCAGCTTTGTTAAATTGCTGGTTTTTGTTTTTATATATTTATTAGAGTGTATTATATCAACGCAAAAATCAGCCTTTTAACTTTTAAGGTTTGGTGACACATCATTTTTTGCACTGATATACTCATAAATAAAGAATATCAAAATTAAAATCCCAAGTCAATTTTGAGTTTTCTTGTTTTTGCGGAGGCGGTGAGATTCGAACTCACGGAACCGATTAAGGTTCGACGGTTTAGTAAACCGTTGATTTAAACCACTCATCCACGCCTCCATATATAACTTTCTTATCTTAGCATATTTATTTAATTTATAAAATATAATTGAGAAATAGGCATAATTATGTTACGTTGTATTTTATGGAGCTGTGTCAGAGTGGTCTAACGTACCTCTTTGCTAAAGAGGCAGGGTGTAAAAACCCTCGGGAGTTCGAATCTCCCCGGCTCCGCAACAATACTCTTAATTTCTTTATAATCTGTTATAATAGAAACATATGAGTAGACTTAAAAAATTACAAAAAATTAGTGGTTTGAGTGGTTTTAGAAATTTCTTAAAAAATCAAGGAGTTCTTACCCTTGCTATAGGTTTTATACTGGGAAGCGCTATATCTAAGTTTGTTTCATCATTAGTAACAGATATCATAAATCCTTTTATAAATATCGCATTAGGTGGAGTAGACGATCTAAGCTCAAAAGTTATTCATCTTGATGGTTCAGTAATACACTATGGAACATTCCTCAGTAATGGACTTGATTTTATCGTCATAGCACTTGTTGTATATTTTGGTATTAAGTTATTTGGAATGGACCAAGAAACAATCGGTAAAATGGATATTGGTAAAATTAATTCATTAAATACAATATCTAAAAAATAAAATATTTATTTTATGAAGAAAGAGATAAGTAAAACAAAAACACTAATCCTTTTATTTATACTTATTGCTATTGGTGGACTTGTTTTATTTGGAGACAATAACTCTAAACAAAAAAGCATTAATCTAGACAAACTATTTAACTCATTATCAAACAATGAAACTCAAAGATAAACTTGAATCACATTTTAGAATAGACCAAGTACAAAAAAAGGCATTGATGCATCTCGGTATAAATACAGTTAATGATTTACTTCATTATTTTCCATCTAGATATACGGATATCAGTGATATTCGATACATAAATACTTTAAAGGATGGAGAGAATGTTACAATTCTTGGAAATATTTCTGATTTAAAAACAAAAAAAGGTTTCAAAAGTAAAATACCAATGGGACAAGCAACACTTTCTGATCTAACAGGAAAGATAAATATAATATGGTTTCACCAACCGTATCTAGCCAAAATGCTAAAAGAAGGAGCAACTGTTCGTGTAACAGGAAAAGTATCTCTAAATAATACCTATGGATTAACTCTTACTAACCCAGAAATAAGTAAAGAGGATATCTTGCCTATTGATTTACATAATTCACTTTTTAACAACGGAGAACAACAACAGAACTTCGGCTATCCTATCTACAATGAAACAAAAGGTATAACTTCAAAATGGATATACCACACAATAGTAAAAATATTAAAATCTGATTGTTTAAAAGATGTAGAAGATTATCTCCCTGAATATATAATTTCTAAATATAAATTACCAAGCTTGCACACTGCTCTATTCTGGATTCATATGCCACAGAAAAAGGACCACTCAGAAGTAGCAAGAAAAAGATTTGCATTTGAAGAAGTATTTTTTATACAGCTAGCTCGTCAACAAGAACGAAAACAATACGAAGAACTTTTTTCATATAAACTAAAAATTCCAAATAAAGATATAAAGGATTTTATTTCAAGATTTCCTTTTATCCCAACAAAAGCCCAAGATAATGCAATAAATAATATTCTAGAAGATTTCATAAAAGACAAACCTATGTCACGACTTGTCGAAGGAGATGTTGGAAGTGGAAAAACTTTCGTCGCAGCAACTGTTGCTTATGCTGTTATTAAAAATCGTCCTGTGGGTCAAAACTTTGGAAACCTTCAAGTGGCATATATGGCCCCAACTGAAGTTCTAGCAACTCAACTATTTGAAAATTTTACAAAATACTTTGAACATACTGGTATATCTATTGCACTTATTACAGGATCAGGGTGTCGTAAGTTTCCAAGTAAATCAGGAGGATGGAAAGACGGTGAACAAATAAAAACTTGGACTCATATTGCAAAAAATCAACTTCTTAAATGGATTAAAAATGGAGAAATACCTATAGTTATTGGTACTCATGCACTTATATCAAAAACAGTAGAGTTCGAAGATTTAGGCCTAGTTATAATAGATGAACAACATCGTTTTGGAACAAACCAAAGAATGAAACTAGCTAAAAAAGAAGGTCATGCACCACACTATCTGTCTATGACTGCAACTCCTATTCCTCGTACACTTGCTCTTACTATTTATGGAGACTTAGATTTAAGTATCATAGACCAAATGCCATCTGGAAGAAAACAAGTTATTACAGAAATAGTATCCCCTGCAAAAAGAGAAGATGCATATGAAAAAATAAAAAAAGAATTAAAAGAAGGAAGACAGCTTTATGTTATTTGCCCACGAATAGATGAACCAGATCCAGATAAAGAAAAAGCTATAGTATCTAAATCCGTTATGTCTGAAGCTTTGCGTTTAAAGAAAGAAATATTTCCAGAATATAATATTGGAACAATGCATAGCAAGATGACCAAAGATAAAAAAGAAAAAGTAATGAGTGATTTTTCTGAACATAAAATAGATATTCTTGTTTCTACTTCTGTTATTGAAGTTGGAGTAAATGTACCAAATACTACATCTATAATAATAGAAGGAGCAGAAAGATTTGGATTAGCTCAACTTCACCAGCTTCGTGGAAGAGTAATAAGATCAAATCATCAATCATATTGTTATTTATTTGCAGAAGCTAAAACAGATAAAACAATAGAGAGATTAAAAGCTCTAACAAAAGCTGCCAATGGATTTGAACTTGCAGAACTAGACTTACAATTAAGAGGTGCAGGACTACTATCTGGGGATAAGCAATGGGGTATTACAGATTTAGGAATGGAGGCTATAAGAAATATTAAAATGGTAGAAGCTGCTCGCAATGAAGCGATAAGTCTAGTAACTGAAAATAAAGACCTCGCTCAATTCCCTATTCTCGCAAAAGAGTTAAAAGACAAAAATCTAGAAATACATTTTGAATAAATACGACATTAGATCGGACATCTAGGATTATAATTACACTTTTCAAATCCTAGACGTTTTATATCAAGACGAACTTTGTCATCACAGATAATTTTTTGCCGTCGCAAAAAATTTCTGCGACCCCGGCTCATGATTTTATCTACTGACAAAACACCGCTCCACTTCGTACAAGCTAAAAATCTCCCGCAGGGGAGATTTTTATACGCTTGTCCACATACCCCTAGAATCTTGGAACCAACTAGAAAGCTATATTTTAGAATGGCTACCAATTATTAACAATATATACTTTAAATTAAAAAGCTAAATTATATAACATTATTATACATATATGGGTACACAATTATAGAATAGAACCCTATCTATGAACTTTACCTATAGCTACTATATTAAAAATATTATTAACTATATATCCAAAGACTCTACCAGTTCCAGAAAAATCTACCTCTAACATTTCATTGTCATCTTGTATACCATCAAAAAGAACAGTATATTTACCAGATTTTTTTATTGGCTTACAAGCAATACTGGAAGTACTTTGATGTCTAAAATGTTTGGTTAGTGTTGATGATATTTTTTTTAATTCTTTTGTAAGTTTTTTTGCTTCAACATTATCTAATTTTGAAATTTCACACTGAGAAGAATTATAAATTTCAAAACTAAAAACAACTCTTTTGTTTTCAAAATCTTTAAGAGCATCAGAAACTGCTACTATTGGAGAAATATCGCCATTACCTTTTTCAAGGTCAGCAATACTATTTGGAAGTACTTGATTTGAGTTTTCCTGCATAAAACTTCTTTGCTGTAACTAAACTAATTATATTTTTTGAAGCTTCTGAAGAAGATATTTCTTTTCTTGCTTCTTGCCATGGAAGTTCTGAGTGGCTAAGAGCCTCAAGATATTCTGCGGGATATTTTCCATATACAGACCAAACACTATCAAGTAATTCTGTTTGTTTTTTTGAAAAGCTAAAAGAAATTTTAGAAGTATCTAAAACAATTGGATTAAATTCAAAACATTTAAATCTACCATAAATAGAAGGAATGGCAGGTCCATGAACCCAAGCTTCTATTCTTTCAGAAAATAATTTTTCGTCATTAAGTACTAAAGACCAAACCTGTGCATAATATAAAAGTTTCTGTAACTTTTTATTAGTAATAGTTTTACTCTCTTTGTTTGATTTATTGATAAAATACTCTGCAACCTGCAAAGCACTAGTTTTATTATTAGATAATCCCATATGTTTTTATTGTAACACCATAGGTATTTTTATCAAAGTATATATTAATCATTAGAATATAATGATGGTACCCTATGTTCTGGGTTTTTATAAGAAGAGAAAGATTAACCTCAAAAAACTATATAATTTTTTTAGGTTTTGTATTTCATTGTATGTTATTGCATATAACTATTTATAATAGAATTACATTATAATTTTAATATTGTTACGTTAAAATTATAATCATTTACATACAATTTTTAATTTAAAGACAAAAAATAGCTAAAACTAAAAATAGGAAATATATCTTTATATTACATGGTAATTCATAGTTACAATGTATATCATTTATATAAAAGCTTAGTCCCTGAGGCTATATATTAATTTTTACTTTGTTTTTGAGTATTTTAGACAAATACCTGTCTACCTCTGCAAAGCTTCCTATCTCGTCAACTAGACCCTGTTTTAGAGCATCCTGACCTATTATCATTGAACCATCTGCTACAGCTTGTACTTTTTCTATTGGTATATGTCTGTTCTCTGATACTTCCTTAATAAACACATTAGCTTGTTCTGTTGTTTGAGATAGGGCTAGTTTTTCTTCATCTGGAGTCATTTCTTTATCAACATTATACATGTCCTTGTATTTACCATATGACAATTGATGGAAAGTTATACCACTATCATTGTTTTGTTTTGAGTTATCAGTATATGAATTTGTTATCCCTATATCTACAGTGCCAGACAATGGCAATGCAAATATACGCCCTGTAGCAGAAGCAATCCAGTAAGCTGAAGACATACCTCTTGAGCGAATCAAGGATACAGTAGGCTTATTTACTTCCTTTATGGCTTTGGTAATTTCTTCTGCTGTAAATGCTTCACCTCCGCCAGAATCAATTACAAACACAATAGCTTTTATTTTTTTGTCTTCGTTGGCTTTTCTTATCTTTGCTACTATCTCAAGAGAATAGGTATTACTTTCATCAATAGAACCATCAGTATTATATTGAGGTGAGGAATATATAAATCCAGTAATGGGGACGATGGCGATTTTTGAATAATTTTCTCTTTTATAGAAAAAGTAAGTTGCTACAGTTAAAATAATTACAACTAAAATAATAGCTGGAATATAATACTTTTTTGTTTTTAGTTTAATTAAACTTAACCACATAATTTTTTAAAATCCTAACTCTTTCATTTTTTGACCAAAAACTTCTTCTTTTTGTATTGCGTCATTATCTGATAACGGCTCGTCAGTATATGAAATTATTTCTTTATTTGTATACAAATCTTTAATTGTTCTAATAATAGAATTTTTTATATAAGAAATTTTATAATATAAACAAGTGTTTAATTTAGAATTATATTTATATTCAACTACAGTAGTATCAACAAGAATATTTGGGTTTTTTTGTTCAAATTCTTTTTCCTTACCTCCTAACTCATTACATTTTACTAGATTTTCATCTAACCTAATTTGATTATTTTTTTGTGGTAAATAAATAACAAAATAGTATCCAATTGCCAATGCTATTATTATTACTGCAACACTAATAAATTTATTATTTTTCATAAAATATTTTTAAATTATTGACTCATTAATATTGGTTCTTGTTTTTCAAAATTAGCTTTATCTTTTTCATTTATAGAAAGAGAGTTTATATCTGGTTTCTGTGGAAAAAGAGTATATCTAGTTAATGCCTGATTTGCATATAAATCTACTATCCAATGATTTTCCTCTAGCAATATAAGGCTCTGTGGCTTGAATCCATTTGCCGTATATTCAACAAGACAAGTTTTTAATTTTATATTGTAATGAGTTTTATCTACACTGACAATATATATACCATCCGAGTTAAGTTTTGATACTTCTTTATTGCCAAGCTCCTGACATTTCACATTATTTACCTCCAAATCTTTTGTGGGCAAATAAGAAAAAATATAATAAGCCACAGAGCCAGCAATCAATAGAACAGCGACACTTATAGAAATTTGTAATTGTTTATTCATATTAAATATCTTTAATTATTAGAAGAAGTACAATTGTTTTTAGTTTTAATTTCTTGGTATTTATCTTTCATACTTGTCAATAAAACTCGAGTTTTTTCAAGTTCACTGGCATTAGTTTTCATAATGGCAAAATCTTTATTAATTAAATCAAGTGCCTTATATTTATCATAACTATCATTAGGATTTTCACTTTTTAATATAATCAAATCTGATTGCCATGTATTCCAAAAATCCTCATATCCATTAGCTACAGTTAAAAAACCATCTTTAATTGATTGAATATAATTATTATCTAAATATTTCGATTCTATCTTGAGTATATTTATTTTTTTAAAATTTTCCATAGAGCTAAAAAATGAATTATGCACATAAACATAATTATTATACTGTGTAGAAAAAGTACCTTGTTGCTTGTCATTAATAATGTTTAATAAATCTTTTGAAATATAAACATAAGAATCTACTGAGTTTTTAACTAGCAATGTTTCCTCATCATTTATATCCTTACAATCTACTGTACTAGTTGGCTCTATTATTGGTGTAGAAACTGGTATTGTAACTATTTTTTCTTGCGTAATTACAGGAGCTGATACTTTAACAGTATTAGTTTTTTTAATAGGAGTTGTTTTTATTGTATTTGAATTTAATTGTTGATTTTTTAAATCATTAATTTGTTTCTGTAATTGTTCAATTTCTGATTTAGAATTATCATTTAATACAGTCGTTGGAATAATATTAGGTGTTTGTATTGTAGTAGTAACTTGCTGAATTTGTGGAGTTTCAGTATTTTTTTTATTAAACCAAGTAAATGGATTCCACCACGAAGCAAAAGCAATAGAAGGAATAATTATTGCTACTGAAAATAAAACTAAAATATATTTTTTCATATCTAAGATTGTGATAATCTGGTTAAAAACACAAAAAGCTCTTAGCCAGCGACAACCCTAAGGTCGTCCGTATCCGTTTCCAGATACGACACAGTACGTGCAAACTCTGACTAAGAGTTCTTTATCACGTACTGTGTTTTTTCATCATGCCCTATAAAAATATAGGGTTTAGATTACTGATTAAATTGTCCTTATATTATATCAGTTAGTTAGGTGTTTGCAAAATAACAAATTTATGGGATAATAGATGGATATTATAAATTTTAACTTACACCCATTAGTCGGGGCATCAATTATTCAGTATCCGAGTCCGTAGTAGTTAGTTAACAATTTATTATAAGCATAGGGTGGCTCGGTACTGAATACCATGCCCCAATGCTACACTCTCCTTTTAAAAATATACCTATTGAACCTTTTAATAAGGATGTTTTTGAGTGTGAAAACGAGCTAAAAGAACTAGGATTTTCTGAAAAAGAAATTATTAATTTAAATAATCAAATTGATGGTATAATTGAGAGAGGTTTCGATAAATATTTTTCAAATTTTTATGAATCAAAATAAAACTAAAGCATTAATATACTGTCGTGTTAGTTCTGTTAAACAAACAACAGAAGGAAGTGGTCTTGAAAGTCAAGAACAAAGATGTCAGGAATATGCTAAAGATAAAGATTATGAAGTTGAAGCCGTATTTAAAGATAGCTATACAGGTGGCGGTGACTTTATGAACCGTCCTGCTATGTCAAAACTAATTGAATACCTTGATAAATATAAATACAACAATTACACTGTCATTTTTGATGACCTTAAACGTTTTGCTCGTGATACTGAATTTCATTTAAAACTCAGAACTGCTTTTAAAGCTCGTAATGTTACTCCAGAATGTTTAAATTTTAAATTTGAAGATACTCCAGAGGGAAGATATGTTGAAACTATTTTGGCGGCTGGAGGTGAACTTGAAAGAAACCAAAACAAACGTCAAGTTGTACAAAAACAAAAAGCAAGACTAGATAATGGTTATTGGCCATTCCCATCACCCCCAGGATACAAAATGAATCGCAAAGACCCTATACATGGAACTATAATGAAGTATGGTGACGAAAAAACCCTTTCATTAATAAAAGAGGCATTGGAAGGATTTGCAAATGACCGTTTTAGAAATCAATTAGATGTGAAAAAATTTCTTGAGTCAAATAATTACTGCGGAAGAAATCATGTTTCTTTGACATCAGTAAAAAATTTATTAATGAATATTCTTTTTACGGGATATGTTGAATTTAAAAAATGGGAAGTATCTAGAAGAATTGGACATCATGAAGGAATAATTTCTCTTGAAACATATGAAATTAATCAGGATAAACTTTTAGGTAAAGCTAAAATAATGACGAGAAAAGATATGCGTGAGGATTTTCCGTTAAGAGGATTTGTTACTTGTTCTGATTGTTTACGTCCGTATACTGCAAGTTGGTCAAAAGGTAGAAAAGAAAAACATCCTTATTATCATTGTGTAACTATGGGATGTAGTTTTTATGGAAAGAGCATCAAAAAATTAGAGATAGAAAATGCTTACAGAATTGAATTGAAGAAACTTAAACCAAAGGATATAGCTATTAATATTACTAAATCAAGAGCATTATTAATCTGGAATAAAAAACTAAAAAACCTAGAAAATTCTAAACTAAGTTTGCAAAGAAACATTAATGACAATGATAGTAAGATGAGTTTACTAGCTGAAAATGCTTCCAGAAGCACCATACCGACTGTTATTAGGGTATATGAAAACGAGATAGAGAAGTTAGCAGGTAAAAATAAAGAATTAAATGAAAATTTAGAAAAGATAAATAAGTTTAATCCAGATTTTGGAACCGCTATTAATAAAGTTCTTAGCTTTATAAAAAGTCCTTATGACACATGGGAAAATGGTGATTTGGATACAAGAAATACAATTTCAAATATGGTTTTTCACTCAAAACCAAACTACGACAGAAAAAACGGATTTGGAACCGCTGATTTATCAATAGCCATAAAGCTTTTTGAGCAATTAGGTGACCCTAACTACATGAATGTCCGCCCTCTAGGATTCGAACCTAGGACCCCAGAGGTATAAGCTCTGTGCTCTAACCAACTGAGCTAAGGGCGGAAATTTGGTTAACTATCAAATAAAACATTTATTAAACTCATACTTTTCGCCTAGCCAAGACAGCTAAGGTCAAGTATTTGATTAACAATGAGTATATATTACAGAAAAAATGTCTTATAAGCAAATGCCCCGAGGACTTCGTCCTCGGGGCATTTGTATTTAATTATTATATTAACCTATATTCTCTTTAGTCTTTGGAATAATTCCATTTGCTCTAATTAAATCATTATATTCAGTTTGTTCCAATGTTTCTACTTCTACTAATTTTTTTGCAATTGTATCTAGAATATTTCTCTTTTCAGTAAGAATATTTTTTGCTTTAGCAAAAGCTTCATTCATTATTTTTGAAACTTCTCCATCAACAAGTGAGCTAACTTTTTCAGAATATTCTTTATCATTTACACCTTGTCCAAACATAGTTCTACCTCCATCACTTTCAAGAGCAATAGGGCCAATCTCTTCACTCATACCCCATCGTGTAACCATTGCACGAGCGAGACTTGTAGCAACTTGTAAATCATTAGAAGGTCCAGTTGTAATATCATCAAAAACCATTTCTTCTGCAACATAACCACCTAGAGACATAGCAATATCATCAAGAAATTCTTTTTTACTTTGAAGTCTTCTTTCTTCAAGTGGAAGTTTTAATGTGTAACCTCCAGCATTTCCACGAGAAACAATAGAAACCTTATGAACTGGATCAGCATACGGTAAACAAGAAGCGACAAGAGCGTGTCCTGCTTCGTGATATGCAGTAATTTCTTTTTCTTTCTTTGAAAGCAAGTGACTCTTTCTCTCTGGTCCCATCATAACTTTTTCAATAGAACGAATTAAATCAAATTGTGCTACTTTTTTACGATCTTCACGAGCAGCAAGTATTGCACCTTCGTTCATTAGAGAAAATAAATCTGCACCAGAAAATCCTGGAGTTCTCTCTGCTATTATTTTTAAATTTACATCTTCAGCAAAAGGTTTTTTAGTAGAATGTATTTTTAATATTTCTTCACGATCTTGTCTATCTGGTAAATCAAGTATAACTCTACGGTCAAAACGTCCTGGGCGAAG
>Ga0302215_10003471_pt1 | contig 10550 bp, 10 predicted proteins | sample II_Fen_N3_1_FD_194580 | JGI IMG/M metagenome (GOLD analysis project Ga0302215, IMG submission 194580) | Peat permafrost microbial communities from Stordalen Mire near Abisko, Sweden - II_Fen_N3_1 | ecosystem: Environmental > Terrestrial > Soil > Wetlands > Permafrost | place: Sweden: Abisko... | reverse complement strand
TGCAGGTGATTACCATTACCCATTTACCACAAATTGCAGGGAAAGGTGCACAACACTATTCTGTATTTAAAGATGATACCGGACTTCAAACCCAAACTCATATACGAAGACTAAATGATGAAGAACGCCTGGTAGAATTGGCACAAATGTTAAGTGGTAAGAATATTACTGAAGCTGCATTGAAAAATGCAAAGGAATTACTTCAAAATTAGTTGCTTGACTAATTCTATGTGGAATAAAAAACTCCGATAACTTATTGTCTATCGGAGTTTTTTTTCTATTTTCCTTCTTTCTTTTTCTGTTTAAGTTCTGCGCGAAGCAGTTTTTTTGCTATTTTTTCAGCATGCTTGGCTTCGCGGGCTGCTTTTCTTTCTTCTATTACTTTTTTAAGATATTCAAGGTAAGAATCAATATATCTTTTGCGTTTGGTTTCCAACAAATCGGCCATGGTAATCATAATTCCTGATTCGTAAACTGAACCAAAATCGGGGTCAAAGATAGAACCAAAAAAGCGCATAGTGTCAGACAAACCAATATAGGCATTAAACATCGACGGAATGCAAGCTCCCTCGTGTCTGATGGTTTTTTGAAGCGTTTTGTAGTCTGAAGATGAATCGTTACCCACAAATATTTTTTTAGCCAGTTGTTCATTCTCCAAACTTACATGAATAGGTTTTTTAGGGCTTATCATACTATCCGGATCAGGAAAATAACGATACATGTATTCGTAAATCAGTTCGCGAGCTGTAAGCGGATAGTGGTCATATATGGTAACTTTACCAATGAAGTAGCGGGCCTTTTTTACGGTATGCGTTAAAGCCCCAAGTCCATCCCATAAATTGTCAAGAGCAAACAGGCTTTTGGTTCCCATTTTAGATGTTTGATAATCGGGTTGGACGAAAGCTCTACCCAATTCGACCGTATGTGGAAGAAACTCTTTAATAAATTTGTCGGAGAATGTGAATAAATGAGACATCACGAATTTAGGTTGTCCTTTTTCATCGAAATCTACATCTGCTCCGGGTAAATAACGATATCCTCCAATTATTTCCAACGCAATAGGATCCCATACTATGAGTTGATAGTATGGTTTTTCCATATAATCATATTCATCAGTATCAATCTCTTCGCCGGTACCACCACCACTTGAGCGAAACGAAAGTTCACGTAAGCGTCCAATTTCGAGCATAACATTTGGAGAATCGTGTGCGGTAATCACGTATATCTCGTTGTGAGCTTTATTGGTGGGTCGTAAAAATTTGTTTGCCGAAAGTTCTTGCTTCAGAATTTCTTTGTCAATTGGTGGTATTATCGGTTTCATTTATAAAGAATACATTGAAAATAGCTTCGTGTAGTATTGAAGACAAAAGTAGTTATTTTTTGAAGTATGTTTATACACAAATAAAGGTTTTTTATGTGACAATTGTAAGAAAAGTTGAGTGCATTTTATAATCTTATTAGTTTAATGCACAGTATTAGTTTTAGTGTGCAGGAAATGAACTCACGCATTTCTATTATGCTACAAGCAGGAAGCCAATGTGCACGCGCATTTTCGTCGCGCAGCCAGTTTGGACAAAATGCACAACAAAAAACGCTTCCAAGACTGAATCTTAGAAGCGTTTGTAAATTTCCCGTTGGGATCTTATATTCTCTTTATATTTGCACCCAATGCATTTAACCTGATATCAATATCCTGATAACCCCGGTCAATCTGGTCGATATTATGAATGGTACTTGTTCCTTCGGCACAAAGTGCTGCGATTAGTAATGCAATTCCTGCACGGATATCAGGAGAACTCATGGTAGAAGCGCGCAGATGAAGATGATTTCCCTGTCCGATTACAGTTGCCCGGTGTGGGTCGCACAATATAATCTGAGCACCCATATCTATTAGTTTGTCCACAAAAAACAGACGGCTCTCAAACATTTTCTGGTGAATGAGCACACTTCCTTTTGCTTTTGCTGCTACAACCAAAAAAACGCTAAGCAAGTCGGGTGTGAGTCCCGGCCAAGGTGCATCGGCAATTGTCATGATTGAACCGTCAATAAACGATTCGATGGTATAGTTTTTTTGATATGGAATAAAAATATCATCGCCTCGTTGTTCCAATTGAATACCCAGTCGGCGGAAGCTGTCAGGGATAATACCCAGCTCGTTGTAAGCTACATCTTTGATAGTTATCTCGGAGGCTGTCATTGCAGCCATGCCAATAAAACTACCCACTTCTATCATATCGGGTAAAATACGGTGCTGACAGCCGTTCAGCTTAGTCACTCCTTCTATCGTTAGTAAGTTTGAGCCTACGCCGGATATTTTGGCACCCATAGAGTTCAGCATTTTGCAGAGTTGCTGCAGATAGGGTTCACAAGCGGCATTGTAAATGGTGGTTATACCTTCGGCCATCACAGCGGCCATCAATATATTGGCAGTTCCGGTAACCGATGCTTCATCGAGTAACATGTAGCAGCCGGTTAGCTTTTTGGCTTCGATCTCGTAACGTTTCGCTGATGGGTCATAATGAAACTCGGCGCCAAGTTTTTGAATTCCTATAAAGTGAGTGTCTAACCTGCGACGTCCAATTTTATCGCCTCCGGGTTTTGGAATAATAGCTTTGCCAAATCTGGCAACGAGTGGACCGACAATCATAACCGAACCCCGTAACGATGCACTTTTACTGTAAAAATCTTCAGTTTGAAGATAATCCAGGTTTACGTTATCAGCTTTAAATGTATAAGTATTGGTGTTTTCTCGTTTGATATCAACGCCCATGTCACCTAACAGGCTTATAAGATTGTTGACATCGAGAATGTCTGGAATGTTACCAATGGTAATGTTATCGGAAGTCAGAAGCACTGCACAAATTACTTGTAACGCTTCGTTTTTTGCACCTTGTGGTGTGATAGACCCTGAAAGTTGGCGACCGCCTTCAATTTGAAATGACGACATAGATTCTAGGTTGTCAGTCATCAGTCTTCAGTTGTCAGTTATCAGTTATCAGCTATTAGTTATCGGTTATCAATCAACAGCCATCAGTTTTTAGTCGTCAGCTATCAGTTGTAGTTATCAGTCATCAACAGATATTTACTGCTCAATGCTTTTTAATCACTACTTACTGTTCACTGTACACTGTTCACTGCTCACTGCTCACTGTTCACTGCTCACTGTTTACTGCTTACTGTTTACTGCTTACTGCTTACTGCTTACTGAAGTTATTTTTTCTTTTTAGGTTTATTTTTTTTGTTGAACAACACATCTCTTGATTCAACTAACTTGAAAAAATCTTCTGAAATATCGAGTTTCCCTTTAGATAATTCTCGGAGGTCATCAAATATCTTTCGATCATCTACCACTTCTTTGTTCCAAGTAAGAAAACACTTTTTCATTTGGTTAGCAATCAATCGAATCAATTCATTTTTTTCTTCACCATCCGGGTATTCCGCAACTTTTTCGATCATTTCTTCCAACGTGCGTCCGTAATGTTGGTAGCGAATACGGGAATTTTTATAAGGAATGGATTCAGGGCGAGTATATAAATTTTCTTCCTGAAGGATTTCGTACGGAAAATCAATATCCAGTTTAAAACCTGACATAATTGCCACGTGGTCCCACAGCTTGTGTTTAAAATCATTTACATCGCGCAGGTAAGGAAACAAATTACCCATGATGTTGATAATTGTTTTTACGCAACGGGTACGTTCTTCGCGATCTTCAATGGTCAGCGCATGAGCCACCATTTGTTGTATGTTGCGCCCATATTCGGGCATGATTAATTTACCTTGTAAGGTTGTATATTCCATATTGTGTTGAGTGATATGATAGGATACAAAAGTAGCTATTTTTTTTGGATGTAACATCTTATGCCTGTCAACATTTCTTTCTTTCGCCTTTTCCGCTTTATTATTAGATTTATAAAGATTAAATCCCAATGATTTTACCTTATCTTTGCAATATGAGAAATAATATTGTCCAAATTGATAATACCCTTAAAAGCGTGGGTATAGAATCACTCAATGCTATGCAGGTAGCTACTATAGCTGCCGATGAAAAAGATCAGGATATTATATTGCTGTCACCAACAGGTTCGGGGAAGACAATTGCATACCTCATACCTTTGCTGTTAAGTCTTAACCCCGATATGCAGAAGGTTCAGGCTCTTGTTCTGGTACCTACGCGCGAGTTAGCACAACAAATTGAGCAAGTGTGGCGAAGTATGAGCACAGGATATAAAGTGAATACCTGCTTTGGTGGACGTCCGTCAAATGCAGAAAAACGCGAATTAGCTTTTCCACCCGCTTTGCTGATAGGAACACCCGGTAGGTTACAGGATCATATTGAACGGGGTAATATAGATGTGGAATCCATTAGGCTGCTTGTACTTGATGAATTTGATAAATCACTTGAAATGGGATTTACAGACCAGATGGAAGCTATAATCAGCCGAATACCGGCGCTAAACAAGCGGATACTCACTTCGGCAACAGATGCTGTTGTAATTCCGCCATTCACTGGTATTCATAATCCGATTCGACTTGATTTTTCGGAAAAAGGCAGAGTTTCAGTTGGTTTGAAAATCTTTTCGGTCAGGGGAGATAATAACGATAAGATGGATTTGCTTTATCGCTTGTTGTGTTACCTTGGAAATGATTCGTCGCTGGTGTTTTGCAACCAGCGTGATACGGTAGAAAAAGTGAATGCTTATTTGACAAACCGTAAACTGAAAAACGAATTTTTTCACGGAAAATTAGAGCAACCTGAACGCGAAAGGGCTCTTTCCAAGTTTCGTAACGGGAGCTGTACTACTTTTATTTCAACTGATTTAGCTTCAAGAGGGTTGGATATCCCCGAAATCAGAAATGTAATACATTTCGATGTTCCGGTTCGCAACGATGAATTTATCCATCGTAACGGACGTACGGCACGCATGAGCACCGAAGGGTCTGCTTTTATACTTTTATCTGCTGCAGAAGATCTTCCGGGCTTTATTACGCCTTTACCAACATCTTTTGCATTGCCACTGATCACTTCGGCACCACCAAAACCCGAGTGGGCAACACTTTACATTGGGAAAGGAAAGAAAGACAAACTCAGCAAAATGGATGTCGTTGGGTTTATGTTTAAAAAGGGTCAGTTGGCTAAAGAAGAATTAGGCATGGTGGAGGTTAAGGATTATTATTCGTTTGTCGCAATTAAAATCGACAAAGTGAATGATGTATTAAGATTCGCTGGCACTGAGAAAATCAAGAATATGAAAACGAAAATTGAACTGGCTGAGTAATAATTATTAGTTGTAAATGTAAACTTAAAGCAAAGAGATATATTTAAAATGGTTATATACAGAATCCAGTTGTTTATCATTTTAATACCCACAAAATCAATCAAAAGCATATCCCGATTTTTTTTTGTATCTTTGCATTCGGATGGATGTATAAATACACTTCTCCCCGGTTGTGCATATTTATTCCGTTTGCAGCAAACTGGTTCTTAAGAAAGCTTTCTCCTATCTGAATAATTATCTCGCTAAGTTCTGGTAGAACTCTTCCAAACATTATAAAAAATAAATTATTGAATGGCAAAATCCCAAAATGCATTTATTAAACAAGAAAACGAAAAGAAACGCTTAAAAAAGCGAAAAGAAAAAAAAGAGCGTAAAGAAGAGCAACGATTAAATCCTTCGGAAGGAGGACTTGATAATATGATTGCTTATGTCGACGAATTTGGCAGATTGACCGATACGCCACCGGATCCGACTAAAAAACTCAAGGTCGATGCCTCAACTATAGAGATTGGTGTGCCTAGACGTGAAGAAGAGTTCGTTTCGCCGTTCAGAAATGGACGCGTAGATTTTTATGACGATTCGAAAGGCTTTGGATTTATAAAAGAAACCGGAACTCAGGAAAAATTCTTTGTTCACGTAAATAGTTGCTTACAAGCAATAAAAGAAGGTGATTTGGTTGATTTTGAGCTTGAACAAGGCAAAAAAGGATTGAATGCAGTCCGTGTAAAGAAAACAATATAACTTTAGATAATAATTAATAATGGCTAGTCTCGTAAACCTATATTGTTTACGGGACTAGCCATTAGTTTTTTTCACTATTTCACATAGAATCTGGTAGTTCCACTCCAGCTTTTGCCTGATTCTACGGTCTGAAATCCAGTGATGTTTTTCGGTAAGTTCAGATTCGGGGCATTTATAGCCCACGTTTGAGGTTCTGGGCAAACCCAGTCCACCTCGCCGCCATTATTCCACAGTGTCCAATGCTTAAATTGACTATCAACTTCATAAAAAACACTGATACCATCTTTTGTATTGGTCAATATCGCTCCATGATAGGGCTTTCCATTGTCGATTATTGCTTCGTCTGTCAAGGCAATTTCTATCGGCTTTCCGGTAACAATCATACCTTCTGTTCGAAGCAATGATTCTTCGTCCGATAGATTTAAAAGATTGCCTGTTGGCAGACCTCTTTCAGATAATTCCCACCGTTTACCTGCCGAAAGGCGAAGTTTGTAATCCGATTTATCGGTGTTTTTTGAAAACGGTAGTAGGATAGGAGTATGGTAACCTACGCCTAATGGCATTGCTTTCCCACTGTTATTACTAAAAGTGACAATGTGCGTCAATTCATTGTCTGTGAGTATAAAACGCATTTTGCACACAAACTCATGCGGAAAATCAACGAAGATATCATTGTTGACTTTATTTGAGAAGAAACTTGCTTCAACCTCTACAGCATCGTCAGAAATGCGCGTGCGAGTAATGGTAAACGGTTGAGATTTTATGATGCCATGATGATAATTGTTTTGAGCAGGTAACGTAATCGGATATTGGTATTCTGTTCCGGCATTGGTGTATTTACCATCTTCAATCCGATTTGGGGGAAACAGTAAAGGAATTCCAAAAATTTGTGGTCTGCTCAGGAATGTTTCCATTTCTTCAGTGGTTGGCGTACGTAGTATATCTATATCCAACTTTTTATTGTATAGTCTTACTAGGTTGGCACCAACTGAAGGCACAATTATGGCCTCATATACCTTCGTATCCAGTAAAACGGCATCTATTCCCTGCCATGAAATCTTTTCAATTTTCATTCTCTTTTTATTGTGTAGATTGTTGTTTGTATAGATTTTTAAATTGTTGCAAATTTAATCAATTGAACCGGAAACACTGACATCTTGTTCCAATTTTACGCAAATGTTTTCATATAAAATCAAAGAAGACATACACAAGCTAATGCGTATGCCTTTCTTTGAGCATTTATGGTTTATTTTTGATTAATTGCCGGGACTGAACTCTACACTTGCATCGAGCGTGACATCATCGCCAACCACTGCAGCAGCATATTTGCTACCAATACCGAAATCTGACCGTTTTAAAACTCCTTTTATTGTGAAAACAGCGATGTCTTTTTTATTCATAGGATTCGTAATTTTTCCTTCGAATACTACATCCAGCACAACGGTTTTAGTAACTCCATGCATGGTTAGATTTCCTGTCAGTTTATACTGATTCCCTTTTACATTTTTCAGCCCGGTGCTTTTGAATGTCAGGGTTGGATATTTTTGAGCATCAAAAAAGTCGTCACCTTTAAGATGATTGTCTCGTTGTTCCTGATCTGTGTTAATGCTGGCAATCTGTGCAGTCAAGTCAACTTTAAGGTCGCTGTAGTCTGCTTTTGAGGTAGATGCTTTTACTTCAAATTGTTTAAAATTACCTGTAACGTGTGAAATCATAAGATGCGAGATAGTAAATCCCAATCGTGAATGGGCTACATCAGAAACCCATGTTTGAGAAAATGCAGTGACAGCAAAAAGCATAAGTACTATTGAAAGACTAATTTTCTTCATATTTTCTATTTTTTATAAATAACAGTTTTTATTGATCTTATTTGCTTGTAAATTATGCTTTAAAAACAGTAAATCGCAAGTTTTGTTCTTTGTAAAAACAATATTTATAGCTATTGTTTAAAAATGAAGAAATAAAAAACGCCACGCAGACTCAATATGGAGTTGCATGGCGATAAGAGTTGAAATATTTTAAAAATATCGAATCTAAAAATAGAGTTCGCCGAAAAACTCTGGACGATGAAAATCAGGGGTTGGAGTTTGTACCGGATTCCATGTTACATAATGCGGAGAATCGGTGCCATCTGCACATTTATAGAAATTTCCTTTGATTTTTTCGGGCAAATTGTTAGGGTCGATACCCATAATGCGTAATGGAATTTTTACTGTCAGTTCCCATTCAAACATACCTTCCATTTCTTTGAATGCACGCCGTCCCAACGATGGATATCTTTTTATCATTGACAGCTCTTCTTTGCTGTATGGTGTTACATCTGCATTTCTAGCTACCCTTTTGGAAGCTTTACATGTACCGATACAATTGAATTCAAAATTCATGTATTTGTCACTATTCGGAGCCTGACAGAAGAATTCAACGCAACTGTCCTCATTCACAGGATCCTGATCGTTGGAGTATATGGCACGTAGCATACTGCCTCTTACCGAATATTTGATAAAGATATTATCGTTAGATCTGGCAATATTAAATAACGTAATAGGTCTGTATGGATATTCAGTCTTCCAATTCAATATTTCTATGTTAGAAGCTTCACCAAATGCATCAAGAATATCTCCCGCTGATTCGATATCAATATCATTCAAAGCTTCTACAAATCGAATAACCAAGCTTTTCATTTTTGTCTATTTGTAATTTTCTGCAATATTACCCAATAATTTTGATAAAATGATTTTTTTCTATAATAATCTGTAGTTAAATTAATGCTATCAAAAAAAAGAGGCTGTTTATTTACAACCTCTTTTTCTCTAAGCTTAATTGTATTCGAACAAATTACTTTTGTTTATCAAAAGATAATTGTTTTTTTAATTTCTCAACAGCTTGTTTGTGAGCTTTTTCGAAGTTTGTTTTCAAATCGTCCACTACTTCTTTTACTGAAAAAATTCTTGGAGCTAAATACGCATTGCTGCCTGCAAAAGCATATCCTTTGTCTAAGTTACCTTTGTAGGCATTGTACAGTGCAACAATTATACAGTAAGGAACTTTTTTGTAATCACATGTACGAAGACAATCGTATGGGCATGATTTTGGTCTGGTAAGACCCAGCTTTACTTTGTCCAGAAACACATTACTGAGTGCACGACCCGGCATTCCTACCGGACTTTGAATGATTTCAACGTCGTTTTCCTTTGCATTTACATAAGTTTGTTTAAACTTATCATCAGCGTCGCACTCATGTGTAGTTACAAATCGACTGGCAATCTGAACTCCTTTGGCTCCCAATTCCATAAATTTATACATATCTTCTCCGGTATAAATACCGCCGGCAGCTACTACTGGTATTTCCTGATTGTATTTTTCTTCGAAGTATGCCACTTCTTTCACTACTTCAGGAATTAGTTTTTCAAGCGAAAAATTAGGATCACTGATCTGTTCGCTTTTAAATCCAAGATGCCCTCCTGCTTTGGGTCCTTCAACCACTATCAAATCAGGCAGGTAATCGTACAATGTTTTCCACTTTTCGCAAATAATTTTTGCAGCTCTGGCCGACGAAACGATAGGAACCAGTTTGGTGGTGCAACCTTCTGTTCTGAATTTAGGTAAATCCAGTGGTAAACCCGCTCCTGCAAAAATTACATCGGCTTTTTCTGCAATGGCAGTTTTAACCATTTCATTGAAATTGGTCAAAGCCATCATGATGTTTACGCCAATAATACCAGAAGTTTTTTCTTTTGCTTTTTTAATTTCTTCTTTCAACCCACATATACAGGCTTCCATATAGTCTTTCGCTGTATTGCGATAGATGAGCCCCAGTCCCGCACAAGAAATTACGCCTACTCCCCCTTCATTTGCAACCGCAGACGCTAATCCATTTAAGGAAATTCCAACTCCCATTCCACCCTGAATAATGGGTAAACGAGCAGTCAAATTTCCAATTTTCAAATTATTCATATTGCACATTTTGATGTTTATTGTGCAAAGATACATATAATTAGGCATACATAATGATGCATACATCCTATAGGGTTTGTATTTAACAGAAATCATGTTTTATTATTCTGTTTCAGTATATTTTTTGGATAAATACGAATAAAACAGCATGTAACGCGTAAGTCGTGATGAACTTTAATAACAAAAAAGCAAAACAAATTCTGAAAATTATATATGAATGATATATCTTTGAGGACAAAAACTGAGACACTAAACAAATGAATTTTACGGCTATTGATTTTGAAACAGCACATGCTGAATTTCCGTGTGAGATAGGACTTACCAAAGTTGAAAATGGAATAATAACTAAAAGCCAGTCGTGGTTAATAAAGCCATCTTGTTTCCCGTATATGAATTCGTGGAATCAGCGTGTTCATGGAATTTCCTCGGCTGATGTTTCGTCAGCTTCTACTTTTGAGGAACTTTGGAGCGAATTAAAGCTCTGGCTCGAAGATGATTATTTAGTTGCACACAATGCAGCCTTCGATATGCGTGTGTTGCGTTCGGTGTTGGCTTATTATGATTTGGCAGTTCCCCGGA
>Ga0302215_10003470_pt1 | contig 10554 bp, 8 predicted proteins | sample II_Fen_N3_1_FD_194580 | JGI IMG/M metagenome (GOLD analysis project Ga0302215, IMG submission 194580) | Peat permafrost microbial communities from Stordalen Mire near Abisko, Sweden - II_Fen_N3_1 | ecosystem: Environmental > Terrestrial > Soil > Wetlands > Permafrost | place: Sweden: Abisko... | reverse complement strand
TCGATATACGAGGATTTCATTTCCTCGTCAATGTTTACCTTAATAATTCTGTCTTGATCAATCATCTATTTCTATTTTTGTTTTAATCTAAAAAATCGCACTAAAGTACTGCTTTTTCTTCGATTAGACAAGGAAAAGGACAAATATTTACATATTAAAAACATGCTGGTTGCGTTAGTTTATAAACACGAAAATCAGTAAAATAAATCCGTTTTAATTTTTTAAATAATGTCATTTAGAATACTACTTTCACACTGAGAATTTCGTCTGTCTCATTATCAATATTATTCTTAATCAGAGTATGTAATTTTCAATTTTCAGATTATATTGAGTCATATCATGACTGATTAAAAAAATAATCTTAAAGTACAACCTGTAACCAGGAATAATTTATTTCCGTTAATTTGTCTGTATTTTTTATTTGAATTAACGGATATCAGTATCCGGGAAAAGAGATTTCTTTATATGATTTCTAACCAACGAAGATAAAATAAGACTGTTTGTAGTTTATTTGCTTACAAACAATAAGTAAGCAATCAAATTGATTATCAACAAATAAGTTATGAAAAATGCGTTCTTTAGCAAGTAGATAATCCTATGATTGATATTATTATTACGAACAACTTTTTTACTTGTTTTCATTTCATCTGCTTCACTGAATGTTTTACTCCCATTTTTTATATTTTCTTATATAACTCTTAGTTTACTCATAAATATATCTTAGATAACTCTTATTAAGAATAAGTTAATATAACTAAATTACAATGGACTTGTAACTAAAATTAAAATTTAAAAATTCATGAAATGGGAAGTGAATGATAGAAAAAGAAAAGGCAAATGGAAAGAGAAGTTTGCAAGTAGTCCGTAGAAAGCAGTTTGTAGTAAGTAGCCTTTTGCAGGCAATGCAAATCAGGAATATAGCAAAAAGCATATACAGGAGAAAGTCTGTGAAAAAGTTATTCGAAGTCTGTAATCCCGAGGTTAAATCCTTTAAAAATAATTGCGTTTTAGAGTCGCACGGTATTCGGGAGTCACAATGAAAACATCCCTGAAGTAAGAATACCAATAGTTTCACTAAGCGTATAAAACTTTAATGAACTGACTTATAATTTTTCAGATAGTACGGAGGGGATAATTCAGAAGGGGTAAAAAAATTAAAATCTGTGGAAATCAGTGGAATCAGTGGATAAAATATTACATTCATCACTTGGGACTAAATTTCTTGTTTAAAAAATGGATCTGTTTTAACTAACGTCATCAGCATGAAAGGTATAAGTATATCATAATTATTAATCTGTAATTCAATATTCCTGAATACTTTATATGAAATAATTATTCAACTGATCTTTTCAATTTAATATTCCAGATGCTATAAAACAATCATTAAAAACTGACGTTTTAACCGGTTCGTTTAAAAATATCCCGTACACCGAAGAACCTGAACCCGACATGGAAGCATAAATAGCACCCATTTCATAAAACTTATCCTTTATGGCTTTAATTTGAGGATGGACAGTAAATACAGATTTTTCAAAATCATTTTGAATGGTATCTTTCCAACTGGTAATGGGACCCTGTATTAATTCCAGTAGTGAGTATCGAGGAATTTCGGGAACAACAAGTGAATATGCCTCCGGAGTTGACACATGGATATCCGGTTTAACAAGCATTAAAAAGTATCCTTTAAGGGATATTTTCAGGGGAGTAAAAACATTTCCAATGCCCGTTGCGAATACCGGCTTATTTTTAATAAAAACCGGACAATCGGCACCCAGCATGGCGGCATATTTCTCCAGTTTTCGGTTGGTTATTTTTAATTCAAACAGTTCATTCAACCCCTTGAGCATAAAAGCAGCATCGGAAGAACCACCTCCTAAGCCGGCTCCAAATGGTATTTGCTTAATAAGAGATATGTCAATCGGTGGAAACTGGTAGTCAGAACGTAGCAACCGGAAAGCTTTGACAATTAAATTATCCTCCGGATCACCTCCCAGATCAATACCAGAGGAAGAGAAACTATAATCCATACAGGTATCCGAAGGTTCAACTTCAAGCACATCACATAAACCTACCGGATAAAAAACTGTTTCAATGTTATGGTATCCATCTGATCGACGTTCAATGATATTCAGTCCTAAATTTATTTTTGCATTGGGATATGTCAGCATTTGGTTGATTGGTTGTCCCGATAGCTATCGGGAGGTTAATTGGTTAATTGGTTAATTGGTTAATTGGTTAATTGGTTAATTGGTTAATTGGTTAATTGGTTAATTGGTTAATTGGTTGAGTGGTTGAGTGGTTGAGTGGTTGTCCCGATAGCTATCGGGAGGTTGATTGGTTGATTGGTATAGTTATTGAATTTACTTATTGAACTTAATGTACTCAACAAACTCATTCAACTTTTTCAACCTAATCAGCTTATTCAACTAAATCAACCAATTAACCTCCCGATAGCTATCGGGACAACCAATTAACCAATTAACTAGTCAACCAATTAACTAGTCAACCAATCAACTTAATCAACTCAATCAACTTAACCGACAATCAACATCAAAGATAGACATTTTTTTTAATATTGAAAACTCCTTAAACAGAGCACAAACGCTATTCCGGCTTAAGTTATAAACATTTTGTTGATATGTTTTTATTCCTAGTTTCAGAAATGTTTCGTACTTTTGATACCCGCTAAAATGTAATTTGATTATACCTAAACTGAAAAAGTAAAAATGGCTGAAAAACGCAATTATTCGAAAAAACCTACAAGCCCTGCTCCCATTCCGGCCAATGAATTCGGCAAACTTCCACCACAGGCTCCTGAACTGGAAGAAGCGGTACTGGGTGCCATTATGATTGAAAAAGATGCATACTCCCTGATATCGGAAATACTGAAACCTGAATGCTTTTATAAAGTGGCACATCAAAAGATATTTGAAGCCATCATGACCCTTGCCATGCTTCAGGAACCTGTGGATATGCACACGGTGACTGAACAATTGCGTAAGATCGGCACCATCGACGATGTGGGCGGACCATACTATATCACCCTGCTGACAGCAAAAGTATCATCAGCAGCCCACCTTGAATATCATGCCCGAATCATAGTACAAAAGTTTTTGGCTCGTGAACTGATACGCATATCCACTGAAATACAAACCAAAGCATTTGATGATAAGTCGGATGTGGATGATTTGATGCAGGAAGCCGAAGGGTTACTTTTTGAAGTATCCCAACGAAACCTCAAAAAGGATGTTACCCAAATCAGCCCGATCATTGATGAAGCCATAAAACGGATGCAAATTGCAGCAACCAAGGAAGGATCAAGTGGGGTTGCAACAGGTTTTCACAGCCTGGATAAGATAACCTCCGGATGGCAGCGTTCCGATTTAATCATTATTGCAGCCCGTCCAGCCATGGGGAAAACAGCATTTGTACTTTCTATGGCTAAAAACATGGGGGTTGATTACAACCAGCCGGTAGCAATTTTTTCGCTTGAAATGTCGAACGTTCAGTTAGTCAACCGTTTGATTATGAATGTTTGTGAACTGGAAGGTGAAAAAGTGAAGAACGGTCAATTGACCAGTGAAGAATGGACAAAACTGGATAAAGACATTAAAAATTTGATAGATGCTCCTATATATGTGGATGATACACCAAGTTTATCGGTTTTTGAGTTAAGGAGTAAAGCCCGGCGGTTGGTAAAAGAACATCATGTACAATGTCTGATTATCGATTACCTGCAATTGATGAATGCCAGCGGAATGAGTTTCGGTAGCCGGGAACAGGAAGTAAGTATCATCTCACGTTCATTGAAAGGACTTGCCAAGGAACTTGACATACCGATCATTGCATTATCCCAGTTAAATCGTGGAGTGGAAGGACGTACGGGATTGGAAGGCAAACGACCACAACTGTCGGATTTACGTGAATCGGGTGCTATTGAGCAGGATGCCGATATGGTATGCTTTATTCACCGTCCGGAGTATTACCATCTCACGGAGGATGCAGAAGGGAATTCATTGATAGGAATTGCCGAAATAATCATTGCAAAACACCGTAATGGGGCAACCGGTGATGTTCAGCTTAAGTTTAAAAACACATATGCCAAATTCATGAACAAAGACGACAGGGATAAAGATGATAACCCATTCAACTCGGGCTATCAGGTTATCTCATCGAAAATGAATGAAGGCGGTGGTAATTTTTATGGTGAAGGGGCTCTGACAATTCCGGCGAATCCATTACAGGGAACCGGGAGGAATGATGAAGTTCCTTTTTAAGAGTTTGAGGTTAGAGGTTTGAAGTTAGGTAGGTACTTGGTAGTTGGTAGTCGTAAAAATAAAATGCGGAAAGTGAGAGACTTTCCGCATTTTTTTATTTATAAAAGAATAATTTTCAATGAGTAGCTTTATTTAATTGGGTTGGATCATGTTTATACTTGAAAACCAATGCAAATACAATGGTGACTACCAGCGAATAGGCAGCAAATATAAACCATGAATCCGGCCAGCCTGCTTTATCAACAATCCAACCGGCAACATATGAACCAATAAATGCACCAAAACCATTTGTCATAATCATAAATACACCCTGTGCACTTGAACGGATAGACGAGTCAGTTTCGTTTTCAACAAACAGAGATCCTGAGATATTAAAGAAATCAAATGCTACTCCGTAAACAATCATGGATAAAACCAGCATCCAGACACCACCACCGGGGTTTCCGGTTCCGAGTAATCCGAAACGTAATACCCATGCCACCATACTGATCAGCATGACTTTCTTGATACCAAACTTACGTAAGAAAAAAGGGATCAATAAGATACAAAGGGTTTCGGATACCTGTGAGAGTGAAATTAAGATATTGGCATGTTCCACACCAAAAGTTCCTTTGTAGAGTACGTTTTTCCCGAAAAAATTAGTGAGGTACTCATTCCCGAATGCATTTGTAATCTGAAGCGACATACCCAGCATCATCGAAAAGATAAAAAATATTGCCATTTTCTTTTGCTTAAAAAGAGCAAAAGCCCTTAATCCCATATAATCGACCCAGGATTTTTTCTCTTCATTTTTACTGATAGTACATGTTGGAAGGGAAAACGAATAGAGGCTCAAAACAAAACCCAGTCCGGCAGACAGATACAATTGATATGAAGTTGCTGCAAAGCCCAATAAATCGACCAGGATCATGGAACAAATAAATCCAACTGTTCCCCATACCCGAATTGGCGGAAAGTCCTTTACAATATTAAACCCACCTTTGGTTAGCACATGATAGGCTACTGAATTCGACAGTGCGATTGTAGGCATATAAAACATGACACTGCATAGAATTAATGCGTAGAGTGTCTTATAATCGGTTTGAGGGGCGGCAAACACCAGGAATGTAGCTGCTAAAAAATGACATACCCCCAATAATTTCTGTGCAGGAATCCAACGATCGGCAATTATTCCTACAACACCCGGCATAAATAAAGAAGCAATACCCATGGTTGCAAAGAAACTGCCTATTTGAAATCCATCAAATTTAAGGCTTCCACCCAGGTAAGCTCCCAGTGATATGAGCCATGCTCCCCAAATGGCATACTGGAGAAAATTCATGATGGTAAGCCGGTACTTTAATCCCATAATAAATAGATTTAATTTTTAAAGTTATTAATAATTAATGCAACTTGTGACAATTTATTCAATATTCTTAAATATATCATCAGTATTACTCAAAATCAGCGCCTTCCCGTTGGGAGAAGGCGTTAGAAGAAGTCAAATTCTAAGACGATTTAAAACCCGACTTTAAACTATTATTGATACATTCCTGATTATTTAGTTTTATTTTTCCGTTTTATAGCATCTCGAATTGTTACTGCCAGTTCATATTTTTCATTGCTCAGGGCAAGATCAAGCATTTCTTCGAGCGTTTCCACCGTGAGAAGATCAAGGTCATCATCCGATAAATCTTCATTATTTTCAGGCAGGACAGTCTTTGTTTCCTCCTGTTCAGGGGGTTCTACTTCTGTTCCCACAATGTCGAGAATATCCGACTTAATAAAAATAGGGCAATCCGATCTGACTGCCAATGCCACAGCATCCGATGTGCGCGCATCGATAACAAAAGGTTTATTTTCTTTTAGAATATGCAATTCAGAAAAAAACACATCATTGACCATATCATAAATTACTACCTTTTGCAACAATGCATCAAACGAATCTAAAATACTGTTAATTAGGTCGTGGGTTAATGGTCTTGGAGATTTTTTATTGTTCATCTTCAATGCAATTGATTGAGCCTCCGGTTCACCAATCATAACTGAAAACCGACGATTACCACTTTCTTCGCTCAATACCAGTCCGTATGTACCTACAACAGTTTGATTATATACTAATCCCGTAATCGTTAATTTTATTTCTGTATTCATTTTCAAAGGTGTAAAATCTGGTTCTTATTAAAATCATCCATTTCGTATCAATGTCATTTAGTTAAGGATATTGCTAGAATTTACCCTTTGTGAAACTTAATGGTTTAGTTTCTGAGTGGTTAATATTTTTTGCCACAAAGTCTCAAAGTCTCAAAGTTTCACATCGATGATTCTGATTTATCGGAAAAGAAAAACACTAACTAATAGAAATTGCATTACTTATGATAAATTGACGGAATCAACATTTTGTAAACGCACAGCAAATATACTTATATTTTTAAAGTAAAAATCATATTTTTAAAAAATTGTATTTATATGATATATTTACACTCAGTACGATGATTGTGAGACATTGTTGAATTCTTTTGCAAAGATATAAAAAGAGAGGAATTATGAAGACTGATTTATTCAAAATATCAAAAAATCAAACTTTGGTGAACATATCGTCAAAAACAAAAAATATACTTACTTTTGCTGAGTAATAAAAAAATGACATGTTTAAAAAATCGAATATACTTATCAGAAATAAAAAGGCAACGTTCAACTATGAAATTTTGGAACGCTTTGTTGCAGGTATACAGCTATATGGTACCGAAATAAAGTCGATCAGGGATGGTAAGGCGGGATTGACTGAAACTTACTGTGCTTTTATCAATGGAGAGTTGTGGGTTAAAAATATGCACATTGCCACCTATTTCTTTGGAACCTATAACAACCATGATGTCAGACGCGACAGGAAACTGCTTCTGAACAAAAGGGAACTAAACAAACTGATTCGAGGCACGAAAGAAACCGGAAATACCATTGTACCTACTAAACTTTTTATAAACGACAGAGGGCTTGCCAAGCTGGAAATCGGTCTTGCAAAAGGTAAAAAGACCTATGATAAACGCCAGACTTTGAAAGAGAAAGAAGATAAGAGAAGCATGGACAGGGCTATGAAGCAGTAATCGGTTTCGTGTTCTTTGTTCCGCGTTCTGTGTTCCGTGTTCCGTGTTCCGCGTTCCGGGTTCCGGGTTCCGGGTTATTGGTTTAATGGTTGATCCTGTAAACGTGACTTGACTCCGTTCACCTAACTAAATGGAAAATTGGCTCATATAAATAAACTTCTTTTAAACTACTAACCAATCAACTTAATCAACCAATAACTAATTAACCAATCAACCAATAACTAATTAACCTCCCGATAGCTATCGGGACAACCAATAACTAATTAACCTTTTTATCATGTGATTTGATATGTTTCTGTTTTTTTTCATACAGAAACCGTTTGATTTTCTGTGATGCAGTCTTTTCAAAAGGTTCTCCCATAATATCTACCCGTTTGATTTGAGATACTTTATTTAATTTACTATTCAGTTCTTTCATAAATGTCTGACTCCAGGCATGGTATTTTTCGTCCAGTTCACGTATTACCTGACGACTTTTCTCTTTCTTCACTTCGATAGAAGATTTCAACTGTTCGATATTCTTTTCAAGATCATCAATATCGAGTAACACTTTTGCTACTAAAAACCCATCCTCTTCAATAACCAGAGATTCTACGACAAACTTTTCATTATTTATTACCGTTTCAATATCCTCTGGATATATATTTTCACCGCTTGACCCAATGATCGTACTCTTCATCCGGCCTTTAATAAACAATCTTTTTGAAGAATCAAACATCCCGTAGTCACCTGTCCGGAACCAACCATCCGGAGTAAGTACTTCACTGGTAGCTTCAGGATTTTTGTAATAGCCTTTCATCACATTAGGACCTTTAGCCCAGATCTCCCCTACTCCTTTTTTATCAGGCTGATTGATTTTCAAATTAACACCCTGTACAGCAAATCCAGTTGATTGGATCTTAGTCTGATGCACTCCGGCACCGGCAAGCAATGGTGCTGTTTCGGTTAGTCCGTAACCAATAGCATAAGGAAAATGTGCTTCTTTCAGGAATCGTTCAACCCTTGAATCGAGTTTCGCACCTCCTATTCCAAAGAAAGCAAGCCTTCCACCAAAGGTTTGGATAAGTTTTTTACCTGCAATCCGGTGTATAATTTTCCTGAAAACAGGCGTATTGTAAATCATTCTTTTTAAACTGGTTCCCGAAAACTTACTTTGGATTTGGGTTTTATATAATTTATCCATTATCAGTGGCACTGATAACATCATTGTTGGTCTGATTTTAGCTAAAGCTGGCAATAAGGCGGATGCAGTAGGTGGTTTTTCGAGATAATAAATGGATGCTCCATAGATAATCGGATAAATCATCCCAATGGTATTTTCGTACGTATGAGATAATGGAAGCAATGACAGGAATACATCTGAACTTGATATCTGATGAAAAGTAAAAGATTGCATGGCCGTAAAAGCCAGACTTTTATGTGACAGGACTACCCCTTTAGACCTTCCGGTGGTACCTGAAGTATAAATGATAGCTGCAGTATCATCTTCTTTAACTAGGATATTTTCTACTGTCAGATTCTTTTGCTGATTCCCACTTAGTAAAGTCAGATTATCAAGCTGTATTTTCGATTTGAGTAACGGTAAATCAAGGCCTTCAATCCTGGAAGACAAACGTTCACTGATAAATAATGCTTTTGATTCGGAATGGGACAGCACATTTTCTATTTCTTCGCTGTTAAAATCAGGAAGAATCGGGACAATAATCATTCCATTAGAGACAACAGCAAAATAGGCAATCACCCAATTGGGCATATTATGACTTAACAAAGCCACTTTATCTCCCCTTTTCAACCCCAGTGAGAACAATAATTCTGACACACAAACTGTTTTAACCCCTAACTCTGCGTATGTTATAGGAGAACCTTCAACAAAGGATACCGATGGTAAATCTGCAAAATGTTTCGTTGAATAATTCAGTATGGATTGAAGCGTAAGCGGATCGGGAACAATTTTTTTATTCATTCAGATTCTTATATCAGGGAATACAATCTAATTTTATAATTGATGTAAAGATAATCAATGACATTTTAATTATTAAAAAATAATAATTAATAATGCATAATTCATCTTATTTGTTTCCTGATAGTCAAATTTTGAAACATGTATTTTTCGACCGGTTACTTTGTGAATGAATTAATAAATCAATAGGGTTTATAGATTAAAAAAATACAGGGTCTTTTGTTCAGATCAGGCAATTGCATTTTCCATTCCTTTACTGTTTTTGTTTTAATAAATTCAGTATCAAGTGTAATATCCACTGCAATACAAAGTCGGGTATTCGATTGGCATGACTGTAAAATCTCCTCCAGCATTTTCATGTTACGGTAAGGTGTTTCAATGAAAATCTGCGACTGGTCTTCTGAATAGGCTCTTGATTCAAGTTTTTTCAATGCTTTAGATCGTTCACTATGTTCGATGGGTAAATAGCCAACGAAAGCAAAACTCTGTCCGTTAAATCCTGAAGCCATGAGTGATAAAAGAATGGAGGAAGGACCAATTAGTGGTATCACTTTAAAATCATTCTTTTGTGCCTTAGCTACCACATCAGCTCCCGGATCGGCAATTGCAGGGCAACCCGCTTCTGATAGTACTCCCATATCAAAACCCTCAAACATGGGTTGAAGGAAACTACTTAGTTCTTCGGGTGTAGTATGTTGATTGAGTATAAAAAAAGTCAGGCTGTCAATATCAATATCGCGATTCGTTTTCTTTAGAAAACGTCGGGCAGTCCGTACATCTTCAACTATAAAGTAACGAAGTGCTGTTACAATTTCAGTATTATATACTGGCAGTATGCGATCAAAACCGGTATCACCAAGCGAAGTTGGAATTAAGAATAATGTTGGCATAGTTTTGGAATGTTTGGAGAGTTTGGAGTTTGGAGTTTGAAGTTTGAAGTTTGAAGTTTGAAGTTTGGAGTTTGAATAGTTTGAAAAGTTTACCTGTCCCGTTTAAAGCTTTTAATTTTACTCCATCAAGACTTATACTATTCAAGAGGTAATATTTCACTGGAAGCGCTTATCTGATCATTTTGATTCATTTAAAAAGGCATATATAAAAGCCGTTATAGATTTAATCTGTGATTTCACCTTTCAGAGTTTCTAATTCTTCATTTAGCAATTCCCATTCATACATTTTTTGTTCTACTTCACGTTGTTTTTTCTGATAGGACATAATAAATTTATTATCGGAA
>Ga0302215_10003469_pt1 | contig 10555 bp, 8 predicted proteins | sample II_Fen_N3_1_FD_194580 | JGI IMG/M metagenome (GOLD analysis project Ga0302215, IMG submission 194580) | Peat permafrost microbial communities from Stordalen Mire near Abisko, Sweden - II_Fen_N3_1 | ecosystem: Environmental > Terrestrial > Soil > Wetlands > Permafrost | place: Sweden: Abisko... | reverse complement strand
TGTAAATTGGGGGATGGATATGACACTTCAACGAAATGCAAATGTTACGCATCCAGTATCAAATTTTAATGCTGCTGAATGGACAGCCTTGCCTGTAGATTCGTGGAGCATGTTGGGTAGTCACACCATGACACTAGCCAGCGCAAATAATTTCGTTTTGCAAAACAGATTAACCGGAAAAACCACTTCATATCCGATTCTGAATTTATCACCTCAAAGTAATTATACCTATAGTGTTCAGGCAATTAAAGCCGCAGGAAATACATCTGCCATCAACACTATGCAGTTGCACACTTCAGCTTTAGATATTCCTATTCTTATGCAAGCAACCGATATTCAGACAACAGCTTTTGCCGCCAATTGGGAGGAAACGCTTTATGCTTCGGGCTATTTACTCAATGTTTTTGAAGTCAGCGGTCAAGCTGATACAACCGAAACAGAAGGATTCAACTCAGTAGGCGCATCGGGAACCCCATTACCTACAGGTTGGTCAGGTACTGCCAGTGGAAATTACACAACAGCTACCAGTTCGGGTGTTGCTACTCCATCGGTAGGTCTGAAAACTAACAACGAGTGGCTACAAACAAAAGCATATCCATCGTCGGTTTCAAAATTGACATACATGTATCGCTTTGCTTCTGCGGCAACAGGTTCCTCATTGGCTGTTTACGGTTTAAGTAACAGTGTCTGGACTCGAATTGACAGTATTCCGTATGTAAATACTTCAAAAGCGTATCCGGTTTATAGTTTTACAAAAGATCTGAAAATGACCGCTTTCCGATTTATTTATCATAAGTCTGCCGGAAATCTTGCTATCGATGATGTGCAAGCAACCTATGGTGGTCAGGATACTGTTTTCGTTCAGAGAGATAAAGCTGTTTCAACAACTCAATCAGTTATTCCCAATTTAAAAGAAAACAGCCAGTATTTCTACAATGTGCGGGCAACCTTAGGAGCTGCAGTTTCAATGCCTTCTGAAACTATTGGAGTGCATACGCAGATTATTAATAAAATATCAAAAAGCAATGCTCCGGCAATTAGAATACTTTCGAAGAATAATTGTATTACTATTTCGGGTTTACTTGGCGACGAAATGATTCATGTTTATACACTTACCGGTGTACGCCTAAGTGAAGTAAAATCCAATTCTACCCAAATGGAGATAAACCTAAAGCAAAATGGAATATTCATTATTCATATTCAGAATAATCAATATGCTACTACATATAAGATAATTAAGTAATTATACTTTACTGAAAAACACACAAGAAATACTTTAATTTGGTAAAGTAGGAGTAAAGAAAATTTTAATAGCAAATCAATTTGGAGTTTTTATTGTTATATCTTTGATTAAATATTCTATGTAAATCATATAATCTAATTACGATACAGTATGAAAACACAAAAGCACATTTTATTTGACCAATTTATAGTTTGTTTTATCGCTCTTCTTTCCCTCTCAACGCCAAAAGCATTGTTTGCTTTGCCGGCGCAAAATAAAAATCAGGAGAATTTCACTGAATACAAAGGAATTGTTGTAGATCGTAAGTCGGGTGATCCTTTATCTTTTGCTAGTCTCACCATTGCCGGAACGAATATCTCAACTGTTACCAATCACGAGGGATTCTTTTCGCTGAAAATTGCAAAGGAAATCAACAATGCAAAAATCACGGTAAGTTTTCTGGGTTACAAAAACAAGATAGTTACACTTGCCGATTTTAGTCCCGAAAGGACGCGTTTAGAAATGGAACCATTGTCGGTCGAATTACCCGAAATAAGTGTAAATTCGAAAAATGCGGAAGCTCTTTTTCTGGCTGTTTTAGAGAAAAAAGGCGAAAATTATTCAGGACAACAGAATCTTATGACTGCTTTTTATCGCGAAACAATCAAGAAAAACAGAAGTTATGTTTCATTGTCAGAGGCAGTTGTTGAAATTTTCAAACAACCGTATTCGTCAGTCAAAACTGATATTGCTACATTATACAAAGCCCGCAAAAAGGCTGACTATAACAAACTGGATACAGTTACTTTCAAACTGATGGGTGGTCCATTCAATTCCTTGTACTTGGATATAATGAAAAATACCGAAATGATTTTCACGGATGAAATGAAGACGAATTATGAATTTACGTTCGACCGTTCCACCCGCATGGACAACCGAATGATTTATGTTCTGGACTTTAAACAACGACCAAATGTCAATGAACCATTGTATTACGGGAAATTGTATGTCGATGCTCAGAATCTGGCATTGAAAAGCGCAGTTTTTAATTTAAACATCGAAAATAGAGAACTGGCAAGTAGCATGTTTGTTAAGAAGAAACCATTCAATGCTAAAGTATACCCTACGGTAGCTTCTTATCGAATTGACTATTTAGAAAAAGATGGAAAATGGTATTATGGCTTCAGTAGAATAGAATTAGGATTAAAAATAAATTGGAAAAAGAAACTTTTCAATACCAACTATTTTTCAACTATCGAAATGGCTGTCACCGATTGGAAGCCGAATACAGAAAATATTACATTTAGCCCCAAAGATCGTTTAAAACCAACAGTTGTGATAAGTGATGAAGCAACCGGGTTTTCGGATCCAGACTTCTGGGGTGAATTTAATGTTATTGAACCTGAGAAATCTATTGAATCCGCTATTAAAAAGATAAAGAGACAATTGGAAAAGAAATAAAGGACAGGATTATTCAACTTTCAAACAAAAAAAGAAGGTAAACAAATTGGTTTTTGTTTACCTTATTTCGTTTATGTGAAAACCTACTTTTTTCTCAAAAAATGTCAATATCCATGAGAATTGAAACAAAATAAAGCTGCAAGCGTTATGTAGATTACTGTTTAAGGCCAAAGATTTATGCTATAAAACATATTTTTTGTACCTTTGCAGCATATTAATAAAAAAGATTGTATTTCAGTACTAAAATTTTCATTTTTCTATCTTTAGACGTAATTCAATGTCAAATTGGTAATTGAAAATTGAAAATTAATAAATTGATTTTATGTCAGAAGATATATTAAACGAAGTCACTCAAGGAGATTATAAATACGGATTTACCACCGATATCGAAACGGATATTATTCCAATCGGGCTTAGCGAAGATGTGGTGCGACTGATTTCGGCAAAGAAAAAAGAACCGGAATGGATGCTTGAATTTCGCTTGAAAGCCTATCGTCATTGGGTCACAATGAAAATGCCAACCTGGGCACATCTCAATATCCCGAAAATAGATTACCAAAGTATAGCTTACTACGCTGCTCCACGTAAAAATGCTCCTAAAAGTCTCGATGAAGTAGATCCTGAATTACTGAAGACGTTCGAAAAACTGGGTATTCCACTCGAAGAACGCATGGCATTATCGGGTATTGCAGTGGATGCTGTAATGGATAGTGTTTCGGTAAAAACCACTTTCAAAGAGAGTTTGTCCGAACTGGGAATAATCTTTTGCTCGTTCAGCGAAGCAGTTGAACATCACCCCGATTTGGTTCAAAAATACATGAGTTCGGTGGTACCTTATACCGATAATTTTTATGCAACATTAAACTGCGCTGTTTTCAGCGATGGTTCCTTTGTATATATCCCCAAAGGCGTTCGTTGTCCCATGGAACTGTCCACTTATTTCCGTATAAATGCCGCCAATACCGGACAGTTTGAGCGTACACTCATTATTGCCGACGAAGATAGCTACGTTTCGTACCTCGAAGGCTGTACAGCACCTATGCGTGATGAAAATCAACTTCATGCTGCCATTGTGGAAATTGTGATAATGAAAAATGCCGAAGTGAAATACTCTACCGTTCAAAACTGGTATCCGGGCGATAAAGAAGGTAAAGGAGGCGTTTATAACTTTGTTACAAAACGCGGTATTTGCAAAGGCGAAAATTCAAAACTATCCTGGACACAGGTTGAGACTGGTTCTGCCATTACTTGGAAATATCCTAGCTGTATTTTACTTGGTGATAATTCGTCAGCCGAGTTTTACTCGGTGGCTGTAACCAATCACCACCAGCAAGCCGATACGGGAACTAAAATGATGCATATTGGCAAAAACACAAGCAGTCACATTCTTTCCAAAGGTATTTCGGCCGGGCAAAGTCAGAATAGCTATCGCGGTTTGGTGAGAGTAAATCCGGCTGCAGAGAATGCCCGTAACTTTTCGCAATGCGACAGTTTGTTGCTGGGTGATAAATGCGGTGCGCATACTTTTCCGTACATGGAAGTAAATAACGATACAGCCATTGTAGAACACGAAGCAACTACTTCGAAAATAAACGAAGACCAAATATTTTATTGCAACCAACGCGGCATTTCAACGGAAGACGCCGTAGGATTGATTGTAAATGGCTATGCCAAAGAAGTGCTCAATAAACTACCTATGGAATTTGCTGTGGAAGCACAAAAACTGCTGCAAATAACGCTGGAAGGCTCAGTCGGTTGATTTTTGAACACATAGAACACATAGTTTTTTTTCTGATAACATAAGACTTAGAACACATAGGTAAAAACGAAAAATCGTTTTTATTTGATAATCAACAATATGATTACACAAAAAGTCATTAATTTACTTACCAAAGAAATAATAGGTTGTGTTATTGAAGTACACAAAGAATTTGGTCCAGGAATGTTAGAAAAAACGTATGAAAAAGCACTATTAATGCTCTTGGTAGAAAAAGGGATAAAGGTTCAAAGTCAGTTAGAAGTTCCTGTTATTTTTAGAGGAATAGTGATTGATAATGCATTTAGATTAGATTTATTGGTTGAAGATTTAATTGTTGTTGAATTGAAAGCGGTTGAAAAGATGCTACCTGTTCACGAAGCACAACTAATAACCTATATGAAACTATTGAAAAAACCAAAAGGAATTCTTATAAATTTTTATTGTACAAATATATTTTATGAGGGACAAAAAACCTTTGTAAATGAGTATTATTCTAAGTTACCTAAAGAGTAAATGACCAAGTCATTCTTATATGATCGAAGTCTTTATTGAGAAAATGAAAACTATTGTAAACTATGTGTTAAAATACACATAAAAATGACGAAGTCATTCCTATGTGACCTAAGTATTTGTTGAGAAGAAAAAAACTATTGTGAACTATGCGTCAATAATAATATGCTAGAAATTAAAAACTTACATGCCAATATCAATGGCAAGGAAATATTAAAAGGACTGGACCTGGTGGTTCGTCCGGGAGAGATACACGCCATCATGGGACCAAACGGTGCCGGCAAATCAACTCTTGCGTCTGTTCTTACAGGCAACAAGGCTTTTGACGTTACACACGGCGATGTAACATTTTATGGTAAAAACCTGTTGGAAATGACTCCTGAAAATCGTTCCCGCGAAGGAATTTTCCTAAGTTTCCAGTATCCTGTGGAAATACCGGGCGTAAGCATGGTAAATTTCATGCGCGCTGCTTTAAACGAACATCGCAAGTATAAAAATATGGATCCACTTTCGGCCACTGATTTTTTGCGTGTTATGCGTGAGAAAAAAGCATTGGTAGAGATGGATAATAAACTAGCCAATCGGTCGGTAAACGAAGGTTTCTCGGGTGGTGAGAAAAAACGAAATGAAATTTTCCAAATGGCTATGCTCGAACCACGTTTGTCAATTTTGGACGAAACTGATTCTGGATTGGATATTGATGCCTTGCGCATTGTGGCTAATGGCGTAAACAAATTGAAAACACCTGAAAATGCAAGTATTGTAATAACTCACTACCAACGGTTACTCGACTATATTGTGCCTGATTTTGTTCATGTACTTTACAATGGACGTATCGTAAAATCAGGTGGTAAGGAACTGGCATTGGAACTGGAAGACAGAGGCTACGACTGGATTAAAAAAGAAGTGGACGGCGAATAAAGATTTTACCACTAAGGCACTAAGTATAATAAGAAACACTTAGACGTTTTTGGTTCTGGTTATATTTGAATAAGAATCTTTATTGATAAATCTTAGTAAATATATGACACAAAAACAAATAAACGATTTAGCATATAAAGTTGTATCATGTGCCATTGAAGTACATAAGCAATTAGGTCCAGGTTTATTAGAATCTATTTACGAGGAATGTTTTATTGAAGAACTTAGATTAAGTGGCTTACCTGTAACCTATCAGGAAAAAATCCCACTTGTCTACAAGGGAAAACTCTTAAAAACGGAACTTAAACTTGACGTTCTTGTAAATGATTGTATCATAGTTGAATTGAAATCTGTAGATCAAATCAGTCCAATCTTCAAAGCACAATTGTTGACTTATTTGAAATTAACTGGAATGCCAAAAGGATTACTCATTAATTTTAATTGCGACAACATTACCAAATCTGGATTAGTGTCCTTAGTTACAGAAAAATTTGCAAATCTGCCAGTAGAATAATTTACGTATTAATTTAAAAACTTAGTGGTTCTTTGTGAACTAAGTGCCTTAGTGGTTAAAATTATGGAACAACAATATATCGACTTATACAAACAACAACACGAAAGCATTAAAAAGCATTCGGCTGCGGTGATGAACACTTCACGCGACGAATCTTTTGCGCTGTTTGAATCACTGGGGTTTCCTACAGTGGCGTTGGAAGATTATAAATATACCGATTTGAAAGAACCTCTTTCGGTCGACTATGGACTGAATATCAACCGTATTCCTGTACCTGTAAACCCTTACGAGGTTTTCAAATGCGATGTGCCGGGCATTCATTCCTATCTTTATTTTGTGGTGAACGATGCTTTCTATCCTGTATCCGATCCGCGTAACAGTCAGTTGCCCGAAGGAGTTATTATTGGCAGTGTAAAAGATGTGTCGGCTACACATCACGAATTACTTCAGGATTATTTCGGCAAGCTGAGTACCGCCAAAAAAGACGGACTAATAGCCTTCAATGGCGCTTTTGCACAAGATGGATTCTTTATGTACGTGCCCAAAAACGTACAGATGGACAAACCGGTGCAACTGGTAAATATCATGCGTTCGGATGTTGATTTTATGGCGAATAGTCACAATTTGATTATACTTGAAGAAGGTTCCAAAGCTCAACTTTTGGTTTGCGATCATACGGTCGACGATGTTCGTTTTCTCTCCAACCGTGTTACTGAAGTTTTTGTAGGCGAAAATGCAACTTATGAGCATTACAAACTTGAGAATACGCATATTAAAACTACAAATTTAGCTACTTTACTCATTGACCAACGTGCATCTTCAAATGTGTTGGCAAATGTGATTACCTTGCATAACGGCATAACGCGGAATACCATTGAAATTGATTTGGATGGCGAAAATTGCGAGACTTTGCTGTGCGGAATGGTGATTGCCGATAAGAAACAACAAGTTGACAATTTCACGTCTATCATTCATAATAAACCCAATTGCAACAGTAAAGAACTGTTTAAATACGTGTTAGATGATTTCTCAAAAGGAGGATTTACGGGTAAATTGTTGGTGGCAAAAGATGCTCAAAAAACAGCTGCTTTCCAAACCAATCGGAATATTCTGCTGAATAAAACTGCCAAGATGCGCACCAAACCGCAATTGGAAATCTATGCCGACGATGTAAAATGTTCGCATGGAGCTACCATTGGGCAATTGGACGAAACAGCCATGTTCTATATGCAATCTCGCGGTATTTCTGAAAGAGAAGCACGATTGATGCTAATGTATGCTTTTACCGGCGATGTAATTGAGAATATCCGCATTCCGGCATTGGAAGAACGAATTAAAATGTTGGTGGAAAAACGTCTTCGCGGCGAATTATCGAAGTGCGAAGGTTGCGTGATTTGCCAATAAACATCTTTCTCACCGAGCGAAACCTCTATTCCGATCGATTTCATCCTTCCGCTCCTGGCGGAAGGTCTTTTCCGACCGATTTGTTGCTTCCGCATCGGGCGGAAGGTCTAATCCGAAGGGTTTACTGCTTCCGCTCGAAGCGGAAGGTATAATTCGATGTATTTGAAGCTTCCGCTCGAAAAAGAACCTTTTTCCCTACAATTTTTTCATTGATTATAAAGTTTGAAAAAACAATGTTTCTAAGTATTGATGAAATAAAGCAAAAATTCCAACTACCTTTGCCCGGTATTGTTTCGCACCTGAAAATGGCGCCTGAAAGTAGGGTTCAGGAGCTTATCCGCAACAAAGATAATACGCTGAATGCAAAAAAGAGTGCTGTGCTTATTCTCTTTTTCAATGACGATGAAGTGTTGAAAATGATTGTAATCCGACGCAGTGAATATGTTGGAATACATTCGGGACAGATTGCATTTCCGGGTGGACGATACGAGGAGGAAGATATTGATGTACGCACAACAGCTTTGCGCGAAATTCAGGAAGAAATTGGAATCACTGAAGATAAAATTGAGATTATTGGAAGACTTACCGATATTTATGTGCCACCAAGTAATTTCCTTATTAGTGTTTTTGTAGGTTATTTAGCCGAAAAGCCTCAATATAAAATGGATGAACGTGAAGTCGCCGAAATCATAGAAATTCCTTTCAATGACTTTTATAAATCCGGTGTAATTAAACAGAAAGATTTCTACGTAAATTCATTGTTAGCCGCATCCAATGCACCATATTTTGATGTAACGAATGCCGAAATATGGGGTGCTAGCGCAATGGTTATCTCCGAGCTACTGGATGTTCTCCAATTACAGGAGTTCTGAGTATTGAGTTCTGAGTAAGAAGTTTTTAGTAAAGATAAACAAAAATCAACAGAATTGTAACCAAATAACCAACAACCAAATAATCAAATAACCAACTAACCAACAACCCATGTCCGAAAAAATACGTCTCAATAAATTTATCAGCGAAAGCGGTTATTGTTCTCGTCGCGAAGCCGACAAATTCATTGAACAAGGTCATGTGTTTGTAAATGGCAAAAGAGCAAACGTTGGCGATCAGGTTTCGGCACGCGATAAAGTGATGCTCAATGGTAACCCCATTTTGGCTAAAATTGGTGAAGATTTTGTTTTTCTGGCGTTCAATAAACCGGTTGGAATTATCAGCACTACCGAAATTGGCGTAAAAGATAGCATTATCGATTATATTGGTTATCACGAACGTATTTTCCCTATCGGAAGGCTCGATAAAGACTCTCAAGGTTTGATTTTCCTTACTAATAACGGCGATATTGTCAACAAAATACTTCGTGCCGGCAACAAACACGAAAAAGAATATCTGGTCACTGTCAACAAACCCATTACCGATTTATTTATCGAAAAAATGGCTAACGGCGTGCCCATGTTAGGCGAAACAACCAAGAAATGTAAGGTAGTAAAAGAATCGGTTTATACTTTCCGCATCGTATTGGTGCAGGGACTTAACCGTCAGATACGCCGTATGTGCGAGTATTTCGAATATGAAGTTACCAAGTTGGAACGTGTTCGTATCATGAATATCAGTTTGAAAGGTATTCCACTGGGCGAATGGCGACAATTGGAATCACGAGAGATAACGGAAATCATGAATGCAATTGCCAATTCAACTTCAGAAGCACAATCATCAAAAGGAGATTCCAAGAGTGCAAAACCGGCTAATCCAAAACCAACGAACCAAAACACTGAGCGTAGAACTCCGTCCCCTGAACGCAGTAAGGCTGCAAAACAAATGGACAGAGCCTCCAATACAAATCCTAAATCGAAGGAACTTCGGGGTCAATCTGCCGGTAGTCCTATGAAAAAAGGAGGAAGAAGCGCAGCAGGAAGTTTTAGTAAACCATCGAAAGGACGGGCTCCAAAAAGATAATCGGATATGTATAGAACAAGCTTATTTTATCTCACAGCTTGCAATATACTCTATATCATTATCCAATCCAATTGTTGGATTTTTAATGACCCATTTATAAGCAATATTATTCTTCGCCAGAGCCAGCTCAAAATGCGACATGGCTATTCCCATATCCACACGTTGTAGATCGGCATGTTTAATTGTTTTGTTGTAATTGGGTGTTCGTTTCAGATAAAAATGAAACGTATTATCTTTCAATAGAATTCTCCAAGGCTGTTTATTTGATGCTGAAGGTGCCAAACGTAGCATTTCAAGGTAGAATCCATACTTTTCTTTCTCACTTTCGCTCAAACTTTGAGAAAACGACTGAGAAAAAAATAATTCGTCGAAAGGTTTTCTTTTATCAGCCTCAACGGCGAATCTAAATAGCTTATCCACCATGGTTTTCTTGTCGCTAAAGTGTCCAATCGGTGTCACCGCAGGAATTATTTCAGCGTCTTTTAAATCAATAGCTGTTGAAAAAGCCGTTCTCTTGTATGTGCCTCCGAGCCAGCAAGTACCTAGATTCAAATGGGCACAATAAAGAATTAATTTCTCCATGCAATAACCAAAATCTTCGAAGTTATGAGGCGAATCAGCAATTTTTCCGGTTATAAAGTATTTTGCTCCTGAAATAACACCATAGGTACCTAACTTTACGTTTTGAAATTCGTCAGTGGTGGCATCAATCCAGTAGAAATGCACTTTATTTCCAAATATTCCAACTGAATTTTTATCCATAAAATCAAGAACTAATTTTTTCTTTTCCGGTTCAATGACTTTGCTGTCG
>Ga0302215_10003468_pt1 | contig 10556 bp, 7 predicted proteins | sample II_Fen_N3_1_FD_194580 | JGI IMG/M metagenome (GOLD analysis project Ga0302215, IMG submission 194580) | Peat permafrost microbial communities from Stordalen Mire near Abisko, Sweden - II_Fen_N3_1 | ecosystem: Environmental > Terrestrial > Soil > Wetlands > Permafrost | place: Sweden: Abisko... | reverse complement strand
GAATGCCATTGATCAGACTATTATTACAAATCCTTCAGACGGAACAGTTTGGATGAACTATGGCTCCTATTTTGGAGGTTTGTATGCTGTTCAGTTGAACCCCGAAACCGGACTTACTTTGAACCTCAACGATCAGGGACATAGCATTGCCCGTCGTGCAAATTTGAAAAAAGACAATATTGAAGCTCCCGAAATTATTTACAATCCGCAGTTGAAAAAGTATTTTCTGTTTATGTCGTACGATCCATTGATGACAACCTACAATGTACGTGTTGGTCGAGCCAATAAACCTGAAGGACCTTTTCTTGACTTTTTTGGAAACGATTTGCGCGACACCATAAATCACTATCCTATTCTGACCTATCCTTACAAGTTCGAAAACCATCCGGGTTGGGCTGGGATTGGACATTGTTCTGTATTTAAGAATGACAATGGTGAGTTTTTTATGGCAAACCAAGCCAGATTGTCACCCGATAATCATTTGATGGATTTACATTTACGTGAAGTGAAATGGACTGTAAGCGGTTGGCCCGTTGTTTCTCCCGAGCGATATACAGCCTCTAATCAAACTAAAATCAGCAAAAAATCCATCGTTGGCAAATGGGAAATAATCCGCATCCAAGATGCAAAAACCGACCGGAAACTGGAATTTGGTCAAATTCTTTGGGGCGAAAACCAGTTGCGCAAAACAGAAATTGATGCTTCAAAAGTGGTTGATTTTAAAGGAAATGGAAAAATGATTGGTTCCGATGGGAAATGGAAGTTTGCTACAAAAGATGGACTTACATTGATTCTAAAGGACGAAACCATTAGCAACCTAATTGTTTTCGTGGGTCATGATTGGGAAAACGAAACCGAAACCATTCTTTTTACCGGACTGGATAAAAACGGTTACTCGGTTTGGGGAAAGAAAACGTTTTAATCTTCATTTTACAATTGCCATTTAAGTTTGACACAAACAAATTTATGAAAAAAACATTCATACTCACACTTCTCATTTCATGTTTTTTGTCAGGTTTCTCCCAAACTACAAAATCACCCATCATGGGTTGGGCCAGTTGGAATAATTTTTTTGTTGATATTAGCGATGGCATAATTAAAGGTCAGGCTGATGCAATGGTATCTTCGGGATTGGCTACAGTTGGCTACAATTACGTGAATATTGATGATGGTTTTTTCTATGGTCGTTATTCGGATGGTACTTTACGGATAGATTCAATTAAATTCCCAAGTGGAATGAAACCATTGGTAGATTATATCCATTCTAAAGGTTTAAAAGCTGGATTCTATTCCGAAGCCGGAGCAAATACCTGCGGATCGCAATACAATAACCAAACCGGAGGTGTTGGAGGTGGAATGTATAATCACGACCAACAAGATGCCGATTTGTTTTTTAAAACCTGGGGGTTCGACTTTTTGAAAGTGGATTATTGTGGAGGTTTAGTGCAGAAATTGGACGAAAAAACACGTTATACGGCAATTAAAACAGCTATTGACAACTCCGGCAAGTTCGGCGTAAATTTTAATGTTTGCCGTTGGCAATTTCCCGGAACATGGGTAACCAAAGTGGCTGATTCTTGGAGAATTTCTCAGGATATTTCCTTCGATAAATTGGCTCATTGGGATCGGATACTTTATGTGATTGACTGCAACGCTTTTTTAGCAGCATACTCCAGTCAAGGTCATTATAACGATATGGACATGATGCAGGTGGGTCGGGGATTGACTGCCGAAGAAGATAAAAGCCATTTTAGTATGTGGTGCATATTATCAGCTCCATTGGTTTTGGGCAACGACCTTACAAATATCACTCAACAAACAAAAGAAATTTTAACCAATGCTGAAGCTATCGCTGTAAATCAAGATACAACGGGTGTTCAAGGCCATTTGGTTTCCGACAACGGTGCTGGTCTACAGGTATGGGCAAAAAATTTGAATGGCAAGCAAAGTAAAGAACGTGCAGTTGTGTTTTTCAATCGCAGTGCGGTGGCAGCTTCCATGTCGGTAAGATGGAAAGACCTAAATCTTGTAGGAGCGGCTTTGGTTCGCAATCTGTGGTTACATTCTGATTTGGGAATGCTGGATTCAATGTACACGGCAACTGTTCCGTCGCATGGCGCGGTAATGCTTAAAGTTGTTGGTAATGAGAACAAGTTGCAGGAAGTATTTGAAGCCGAGTACGGTTGGATCAATAATTTCAACTTATCTCTAAACAGTGTAGTGGTTGCAGATCAAGGTCGGGCTGTAACTGATGCTACCTGTTCAGGCCGTGCAAAAGCAAGCTGGCTGGGTAATCGTGCAGACAATTACCTCGAATTCCGTGATATTTATGCCAATATGACTGGAAGCTACAATCTGAATACTACCTATATCAGCGGTGAAAACAGAACCGCCACCATGTCTGTAAATGGCAAAGATACAGTTCTGACATTATTGAATTCAGGTAGCTGGACTGCTTTGAAAACGAACACTTATAAAATCGCATTGAAGCAAGGGTATAATACCATCCGTTTTTCAAATGCATCTGCCTGGTTGCCTGATTTTGATAAAATCAAGCTTGACATGAATAAATATGGCACTTCTTCAAAAATCAGAAACATCACGTCAGAAAATATAAAAATTCATCCAAATCCATGTCATGATTTTTTGCAAATAGATTCTGCTTCTACAATAAAACAAGTTGATATTTATTCATTAACCGGAAATTTACTACAAACAACTTTTGTGACAAAAATGAACGTTACCGATTTAAAATCGGGTCTTTATCTGGTGAAAGTATTATCAACCGAAGGAACTTACTTCCAGAAAATTATAAAAAGCTGACAGTAGTTTTAATAGAAAAGCAGAGTGACAAGCTATGTTTTTCAATATTTAATTCATCGCAGCTAACTCAGAATTCCAAAATATTTTATAATTTAGCACCCGAAATCAAAATCATTCATTCCAAATGCAATATTCATCCAAATATCTTGGCAATATACTCCACAAATCCGGTAAGGGCTTGTATGAGTGTTGGATGATTTAGCTCCAATAGACCCCCAACCCCTAAAGGGGGCATTTGCAGCTTGCACAAACGAAATTCAACAGAACCGAATTCAGATGAATTTTCAGCTGTTCTTTTCTTCATTATACATTCCTTCATTTTTCCTTTCAAAATGGGTATTATTTTCGATATCAAACGCTTTGCCGTACACGATGGTCCGGGAATTCGCACAACTGTTTTCATGAAAGGTTGTCCGCTTTCGTGCCAATGGTGTCATAATCCGGAAAGTATAAGTTCAGTAATTTGTACGGTTCAAAAATCGGTGCGTATTGGCCAAAAAATATTTACCGAAGACGAAACAGTCGGGCGTGAAATCGGTATAGAAGAACTGATGTGGGAACTTAATAAAGAGCAAATTTTTATGGAAGAGTCGGGTGGGGGAGTCACTTTCTCGGGTGGAGAACCTCTGCTACAACCCAATTTTCTGATCGATGCACTTTCAGCATGCCAGAAAGCCAATATGCATACCACCGTTGATACCTGCGGATTTGCATCTTGGAAAACGCTGGAGAAAGTAGCTCGTTTTACTGATTTATTTCTATACGATTTGAAGCTGATAAATAGTGATTTGCACAAAACATATACAGGAGTTCACAATACTGTTATACTTGAGAATCTTTCCCGTTTATTGGAAATGGGCAAAAAAGTAAGAATACGCATTCCGCTTATTCCCAGCATTACTTTTACCGAAAACAATATCAGCGAAACGATTTCTTTTCTTTGCAAATTGCAATATCCGATTGATGGGGTGGATCTTTTACCCTATCACAATACGGCTACGCATAAGTACGAACGATTTGGGATTGAAAATTCATTGAAAGATCTGAAACCGGTAAGCAAAAGTGAATTGACAGAATTAAAGAAACAATTTGAGAAAGCCGGTTTTGAAGTGAAAATTGGTGGATAGATTACCACTAAGGCACTAAGAACACTTAGTTTCACTAAGAATTAATAACTTATATAATAAAATCATTAGTACACTTAAGACTAAAATATAAACTCTGTGTTTATTTGTGTACTTAGTACCTTAGTGGTAAGAAATTATGACACCAAGAATTCAACAATTACGCAAACAAAGTCTCAATGCGGTTTATCGAATTTCGGCAGAAAGAGCTCTATTGATGACTGAGTTTTACAAGAATCATCTAGCTTTTGGTGATTCCGTTCCTGTTCAACGTGCCAAGTCATTCCGATATATTTTGGCTAATAAATCCATTTGTATCAATGATCTGGAATTGATAGTGGGTGAACGTGGACCTGCACCAAAGGCAACACCAACTTATCCAGAAATTACGGTTCATTCATTGCAGGATCTCGAAATTTTGAATTCGCGCGAGAAAGTATGGTTTCGGGTGGATGATGAAACACGGGAAGCTTTCAAGAATACGATAATTCCTTTCTGGACTGGGCGTTCCAATCGTGATCGCATGATGGAAGCCATGACAGATGAATGGCATGACGCTTATGGTGCCGGAATATTCACCGAATTTATGGAGCAGCGAGCGCCCGGACATACGGTAGCAGGTTATAAAATCTACCAAAAAGGGATGCTTGATATTATTCAGGATGTGGAAAAAAGCATGAAATCGCTCGATTTTGTAAATGATCCGATGGCTTATGATAAAAAGGAAGAATTGAAAGCCATGAAGATTTCCGCAGAAGCAATAATCTTGTTTGCCAACCGCCATGCAGAGAAATTAGACGAATTAGTGAAAATCGAAGCTGATATTAATCGTAAAGCTGAGCTAACTGAAATGGCTCGAATCTGTCGCCGTGTTCCGGCTCATGCACCTTCCACTTTACACGAAGTATTACAACATTATTGGTTTATCCATCTGGGTGTGGTTACCGAACTCAATCCATGGGATTCCTTTAATCCGGGACGGCTCGATCAACATTTATTTCCATTTTACAAAGCGGAAACCGAAGCAGGAACACTTACTCGTGACAAAGCTGTTGAAATTCTTGAATCGTTCTGGGTGAAATTCAATAACCATCCTTCGCCACCAAAAATTGGCGTAACTGCACTGGAAAGCAGCACATATACAGATTTCTGCCTAATAAATCTGGGCGGAGTAAAACCCGATGGAACAGATGCAGTAAACGAAATGTCGTATATTTTGCTTGATGTGATTGAAGAAATGCGTTTGCTGCAACCAAGTTCCATGGTGCAGTTGAGCAAGTTAAATCCCGATAGTTTTATCGACAGAGCTGTAAAAATTACCAAAACAGGATTCGGTCAACCGTCAATTTTCAATACCGATGCCATTATTCAAGAGTTGGTTAATCAGGGCAAAGACATTGTGGATGCCAGAAACGGTGGAGCAAGCGGATGCGTGGAAAGTGGTGCCTTCGGAACAGAAAGTTATATACTTTGTGGCTATTTTAATCTGCCAAAAATACTGGAAGTGACTTTGCATAACGGTTTTGATACACGAACCCAAAAGCATATTGGACTGAAAACAGGCGCTGTTTCGGAGTTCAAATCTTACCCGCAACTGCTGGAAGCTTTCAAAATTCAGGTGGAACATTTTATACGGATTAAAATTACAGGAAACAACGCCATCGAAAAGATCTTTATGACTTTTATGCCAACACCATTTTTGTCGCTGGTTATTGACGATTGCGTGGCAAACGGAATGGATTATATTCAGGGTGGTTCGCGGTATAATACCAATTATATTCAGGGAGTTGGGGTTGGAACGATGACTGATTCGCTGACAGCTTTGAAAAAACATGTTTTTGAAGATAAATTGCTAACTTTGTCTGAGTTTGTTGGTGCGTTGGAAACAAACTTTGAAAATAATGATGAATTGCTTTACAAACTGCTTTACAAAACACCAAAGTATGGCAACGATGATGAAGCCGCGGATGCGCAACTTGTTGACGTTTTCAATATCTATTATGATGCGGTGAAGGGGCATAAAAGTCCGCGCGGAGCAGAATATCGCATCAACCTGTTGCCAACCACTTGTCATGTGTATTTTGGGAGTGTGATGCATGCCAGTGCTGATGGAAGAAAAGCGGGAGTGCCTGTTTCGGAAGGAATTTCGCCGGTGCAAGGTTCCGATAAAAACGGGCCGACTTCAGTAGTGAAATCGGCGGCGAAAATTGACCACTTACATACCGGCGGAACGTTACTGAATCAGAAATTTAGTCCTAACTTTTTCGAGGACGACACAGCCATTCGTAAAGTTTCCGGTTTGGTACGTAGCTATTTCCGCATGAACGGGCATCATATCCAGTTCAATGTGGTAGATGCAACTACTTTGCGCGATGCACAGAAACATCCTGAGAAATACCGGAATCTGATTGTGCGCGTGGCAGGTTATAGCGATTATTTCAATGATCTGGGACTCGATTTGCAGAATGAAATAATTAATAGGACTGAACACGATTCTTTCTAAACTTTATTAGCCTACGGCGTTATTTGCTTTGCGATATTAACTCCTTTTGGTTGTGATATAATTTGCTTTGTTTTGTAAAATTTAGCATTCAACCAAGTCTGTAGATCCTTGACTATAGACACTAGACCCCAAAATTATGTTCAACAAAGAAACTTACATTCAACGTCGCAAGACCCTCGCCGAGAAAATCGGATCGGGGCTGGTTTTGCTTTTAGGTAACGACGAAAGTCCGATGAATTATGCCGATAATGGGTATCATTTTCGGCAGGACAGCACTTTCCTCTATTATTTCGGCATCGATTTTCCTGCATTGGCTGCTGTCATTGACGTGGATAACAACCGTCAGATAATTTTTGGCGACGATTATACGATTGACGACATTGTGTGGATGGGACCGCAGCCAACTATTGCTGAGCGAGCAACCGAAGTCGGCGTACAACATTCCTTACATACCGCTGAGTTGGCAACCATGATGCATGAGGCTTTGAAGCAAGGTCGTGCGGTTCATTATTTACCACCGTACCGCCCGGAAAGCAATCTCAAATTGCAGCATTTGCTTTTCCTTCATCCCAACGAAATTGCTCAGAAATCTTCACTACGCTTAATTCGTGCTGTAATCAGTCAGCGGGAGATAAAGACAGCCGAAGAAATCGTGGAAATAGAAAAAGGTGTGGATCTTTCGGTAGAAATGCACGTGGCGGCTATGCAGCTTGCTCGTCCGGGAATGACGGAGTCACAGGTGGCAGCTCGAGTTTATGAAATTGCCCAAGCTGCTAACTGCGAAATTTCGTTCCCAATTATTGCTACTATCAATGGACAAACCCTGCACAACCATTACCACGGTAATGTGCTGAAAAGCGGCGATCTATTCTTGCTCGATGCGGGTGGAGAAGTTGAAAGTCATTATTGTGGCGATTTGTCGAGTACGTTTCCTGTAGATTCTACTTTCACGGCGCAACAAAAACTTGTTTACGAAATGAGTCTGAAAGCTCATCAAGCGGCAATCGATGTGTTGGGGCTAAACGTTCCGTTCCGTAATGCTCATTTGGCAGCTTGTAAGTCCATTGCCACTAGCATGAAAGAACTCGGACTGATGAAAGGTAACATTGATGACGCTGTTGCAGCCGGTGCGCATGCCTTGTTTATGCCTTGCGGAACAGGCCACATGATGGGGCTGGATGTACACGATATGGAAAATCTGGGCGAAGTATGGGTTGGTTACGATGGCGAACCAAAGAGCACACAGTTTGGATTGAAATCGCTGCGATTAGCTAAACCCTTGCGTGAGGGGCATATTTTTACCATTGAACCGGGCATTTATTTTATCCCTGAACTAATGGATAAATGGCAGTTGGAAGGACATTTAAATGAATTCTTCAATTGGAACGAGATACAAAAATTCCGCAATTTTGGCGGTATTCGTAACGAGGAAAATTATATGATAACCGAAAATGGTGCTCGCCGACTTGGCACAAAAGTGAAACCAAAAACGGTGGAAGATGTTGAAGCAATGAGGAAAGGGTAACTTCTGTTCGGGTGCGACTTGAAGTCGCACTCCGAATAGAAATCGCAAAAGGAAATTAATATCAGAAATATGAACAGTCTTTACAACGCAAAATACAATCCTGTATATAATGACTGTGAGAGAAATCGATTGGGAAAATTTAATTTGCTGTCTTCAGAATAAAAGTTTAAATCATAGTTTACTGACAAGTAAAGGTGTTTATTGATTTTAATATTTACTCCAACTGAGCAGGCTGGTTCAAGAATCAAAAAATCGAAACCAATGGAAGCTCTCGGTCGGATAACTCCTCTTGGATATAGATACTCAAATTGAAGTGGGATTTTATAAAGTTCTGTTTTGGGAGAAATATTTTCATTATTTACATAGATTAGTCCTGTTTTAAAATACAGGTTTTCGCTTACTCGCGGTAGCCATAAATGAGCTAAAACACCACCTGTGAACATATAATTAGGAATTAAAGTTCCATCAGTTATTTTATCGTTAACGTGAGTTACTCCACCCAGGATTTCGAAATTGACTTTAAACGGAGGTAGTTTTTTCTCGTAAATAATGCATTTCTCGCCATCACAAACTTCATTGTGATATCTCTCAGCCAGTTGAATCAAATTTTTATGTTCAGGCTCTTTTATCTTTTGTATCAATGGAATTAGATCCTGTGCATCTTGCATATAATACGAAAGAATACCAATGTGTTTTGTCGATTTATCTAAATATTCGTTATCATCTTTACGTATTATCTTTTCTTCATAGGGTAACTCCATTAATTTTTCACCTTCTTTTTCAATAAAATAATGGTCGGATATATTATCTCTTAGATAATAAATTTTCACTTTCCCATTAATCAAGTATTCCAGAAAAACATTTTTGTCACCCACGGTTCTTGATACGAAATATTTACTGTCGATAAAACGATAACCAAATATTTCTCCCGGAGCAAAAGTACTGACCACTCCCTTTTTGTTTGGGCGAAAGGTACAAATCTCTCCCATCAGTATATCTCCACGATAATCAACTTCTCCAAACAGCGTGTCACCTACTGTCTTAATCACATATCCGGGACGAAAGTCTGTTTGGGCAAAAAGAGATTTTGCAAAGATAAAAACAATGAATAATATGCTTAATCGTTTCATATTTAGAGTTTTATTTGGAGTCTGTTTGTATTATGAACTTTATTGTTTGCAAAGTTAATGAAAATTTTCGATTAATATACAAATAAAAACAAAGACCACTCATTACTGAGCAGCCTCGATTATAAATTTCTTTGAAAGTGGTTGTATCTTTTTTAGTGCGAAAGGCAGATTAAAGTTACGCTGCCAATTTTTTGCTCAAAAAAGTGGAGTGGTGGAGGCTCTTATTTTTAATCACATTTTACAGCCGTTCCCATATTCGGGCATTCCTGTAAGTTGCTAATATCAGTGTTGTCACTTAAAAGTGATTTTACAAGTGGATTATCGAAGCCACAAGCCAATTCGCCTAGAGCATCAATCAGTGGTCTGCGAATTAGTAATGGATCATCTATCATGGCTAATAAAGCCGAGTTTTCATCAAAATTATCGGGAACTATTTCTCCGCTTTTTACACAGGGTGCAGCCATATTAAACCATTGATTAACGGGCATATCACCGAAAAATAAACGAAGTGTGGAAGCACTCCATTTCTGAGTGAGCAACGAATGTGCTTCTATTCTGTGTCCGTGTTGTTCCAACAGCAGTTTTTGTTTTGTGTTGTTTATGCAGCCCGGCTTTTCGTAAAAATGGATAAGCATATTTTCAGGGGGAATTTTAGTTTTTATTTTCAATCAATTTTTTATTCAGTTCGTCCCACGCCTTGCAGGCCAAGAAAGTATCCTCGGCGAATGCTGGTATTTCCAAATAATCTGCCGGTAACCTATCCTCAATAAGGTCGTGCAAGGCACCCGCTTTTTGCGATAAAACGAAACGGGCTTTTCTCACTTGTGCATCTAACTCTTTTAATTCTTCCTCTGTCATACCTTTAACTTTTTTGCAATCAATACAAAAGATATGCCATGAATATAAAGCTCTGAAAACGTTTAATATATGTGTTTTATAGGGTTAGAAAACCAACTTAAATGTACCTTATTATACATCGAAGTTACAAAATCGTAGGGCTAAGTCTAAATTTTTTTTGTTGATGCAGGTTATTACTGAATTCAATAAATGAAGTTTATGAACGACTTAGCATAGTTCTGCCGTTTAATGTTTCGGCGAAATTTCCAAACCTCTTTGGGTTAGAAGAAAAGCTCAGACTTTCTATAATGAAAACATAATTTTAAAAGTGCACATATACTTGTTTCTTTATCTTTCAGAGCTTACCCGCTCAATTTTCTGTATTCCTGTAAACCTGCATTTAGCGGAGGATTTATTTTACCCAGCTTTCATACTTTATATGTTATTTGTGGTTTTCTATGAGCTCGAAATAGATTCATCTCCATTATTGACTTTTTTTTCTACTCATTTAATCCCAATTAGATATATATTTGCATTCTCAAATCTCTGCAATTTATAATCCTTATATTAAAATCATGAAGAAAATCTTTACGCTTTTCATTTTTGCATCCTTT
>Ga0302215_10003467_pt1 | contig 10557 bp, 7 predicted proteins | sample II_Fen_N3_1_FD_194580 | JGI IMG/M metagenome (GOLD analysis project Ga0302215, IMG submission 194580) | Peat permafrost microbial communities from Stordalen Mire near Abisko, Sweden - II_Fen_N3_1 | ecosystem: Environmental > Terrestrial > Soil > Wetlands > Permafrost | place: Sweden: Abisko... | reverse complement strand
AATATTTTCCCTGAATAAAACATAATTCGGAATTGTGAAGGATATTTTGTGAATCAATTGAATTTGAGTGACTCTTACAAAAGGATAAAAAATAGATAGCATCCAATATATTGGTTTTCCCCATTCCATTATTGCCAATGAAACAATTGATTTTTGGTGAAAACTCTAATTCGGCTTCACGGATATTTTTATAATTGAGTATGGATAGGGAAGTTAGTTGCATGAAACCTAAGTATTTGTTCTATCGCAAAAGTACATAATTTTTCATCAAATTCAATTCGATTTATTCCTTTCAAAGTGTTAAACAAAATAATAACATTTAAATATATAGCTTTTGATTAGAAAAACAGTCCTTTATTTTGTAACTTTGCGAGTAATAAAATATTTAGATTCGTTCATTGTTATAATTCAAAATTCAAACAAAATATATCCCTTTACAAAGAATTTAAATGTTTAAGATTCAATTCTATTGTTGTTTATTAATGTTGTTGGTTTTATTTTCATGTTCACATCAGAAAAAAAAATCAGGAATTCCCGAACAACACAATAGAACGAATATAAAAAAGCCTTCAATTATTATTGACTGTCAATATACTTTCGAAGAAGCAATAAAAGGATCAAAGGCACCAAAAGAAATTATTGAACAATTGAAATTAATCAATGTGCAATATTATTCTACTGATCATAAAGTTCATCAGGGTCAAATCCTGACAAATACAATAATTGCAGATAAACTTGAAGTCTTATTTAACTTTATGTTTAAAGAAAGGTTTCCGATTGCACATGCCATTCCTGTTGTAAAATATAACTGGAATGATGATGATTCCATGCTGGCAAATAACACATATAGTTTTTGTTATCGGGATAAAAGTTTCTCAAAACATGCCAAAGGCATGGCCATTGATATAAATCCATATTTTAATCCGGTTCGTTGGAGGGCCGGGTTTGAGAATCATTTGAATAAACCACTTGGTGCTCATTTTGATCCTGCAATTCCGGGTACATTTTACAAACGTCATCCGGTAGTGCTGGAATTAAAAAAATTAGGTTTTTATTGGGGACATAATTTTACATTAAAAAATGATGATCATCATTTTGAAATGTAATCTATATGTTCAAAATTAACGTAAAATAATTTCATATTGATATTATTTTGAGTATTTTTGCGACAAAATTAAAACAAACTCTCCTAATTATAATACTTTTATTTTATTTATCAATTATGGCTAAAATAACGAAAGAAGATGCTCTTCTCTATCACTCACAGGGAAAACCCGGAAAAATCGAGGTAATTCCAACCAAACCTTATAGTTCTCAACGTGACTTATCCCTTGCATATTCCCCCGGAGTAGCTGAACCATGTTTAGAGATTGAAAAAGATCCGAATACAGCGTATGACTACACAGCTAAAGGAAATCTGGTGGCAGTAATCTCGAACGGAACTGCAGTACTTGGTTTAGGCAACATCGGTGCATTGGCAGGAAAACCTGTTATGGAAGGAAAAGGTTTATTATTCAAAATATTTGCAGGTATTGACGTATTTGATATTGAAGTAAATGAAACTGACCCTGAAAAATTTATTCAGGTAGTAAAAGCAATAGCACCTACTTTTGGTGGTATCAACCTTGAAGACATAAAAGCTCCTGAATGTTTTGAAATCGAAGAGCGGTTAAAAGAGGAACTTGATATTCCATTAATGCATGATGATCAACATGGAACAGCTATTATTTCTTCAGCAGGATTGATCAATGCTCTTGAGATAGTTGGAAAGAAAATTGAAGATGTGATCATTGTTGTCAATGGTGCAGGTGCTGCAGCCAACTCATGTACCAAACTGTATATGAAGTTAGGCGCAAAACTGGAAAATATAGTGATGGTTGATTCAAAAGGGGTCATCAATAAACAACGTACAGATTTGAATTCACGTAAGAAACCATTTGCAACAGATCGTACCATCACAACGCTTGCAGAAGCAGTGAAAGGTTCGGATGTGTTTTTGGGATTATCGGTAGCCGGTATTCTTACCAAAGAAATGGTACAAACAATGAATGCAAATCCGATTGTATTTGCACTTGCAAATCCAAATCCTGAGATTTCATATGAAGATGCCATGTCGGCGCGTAAAGATATTATTTTTGCAACAGGTCGTTCAGATTATCCGAATCAAATCAATAATGTACTGGGATTCCCTTATATATTTCGTGGTGCTTTGGATGTTCGTTCAAAAACAATCAACGAAGAAATGAAGGTCGCTGCGGTACATGCCATCGCTGATTTGACAAAACAACCTGTTCCGGATGTTGTAAATGCAGCTTATGATTTAAAACGCATTTCATTTGGAGCTGATTATATCATTCCAAAACCGCTGGATCCTCGACTGCTTACCACAGTAGCACCTGCTGTAGCACGTGCTGCCATGGAATCGGGAGTAGCGCGAATTGAAATTAAAAACTGGGATGCTTACAATGACAAGTTACGTGAATTGATGGGAAATGACAATAAAATGTTGCGTCGTTTTTACGATACTGCCCGTCAGAATCCAAAAAGAGTTGTATTCTCCGAATCGAATCATATCAACATGCTAAAAGCTGCTGAATCTGCTTTAGCCGAAGGAATCTGTTTCCCAATCTTACTTGGAAATGAAGAAAAAATTGCCAGTCTTGCAGCTGAAAATGACATTGATTTGACAGGTATTGAAATTATCAATTTACGTCATGATCGTGAAGAAAAACGTAGAAATACGTATGCAAAAATACTTTCGGATAAAAGAAGCCGTGAAGGAATGACTTTTGACGAAGCATACGAAAAAATGTATGAACGTAATTATTTTGGTATGATGATGGTTGAAACCGGAGAAGCAGACGCTTTAATAACCGGTGTTTATACCAAATATGCCGATTCAGTTCAGGCAGCAAAAGATGTTATTGGTGTTCGTGACGGGTTGAACCACATTGCTGCCATGCACATTATGAATACCAAAAAAGGAACATTCTTTTTGGCAGATACGCTTTTCAATCGTCACCCAACAACTGAAGCGTTGATTGATATTGCAAAATTAACACACGATACAGTGAAGTTTTTTGCACATGAACCTGTTATGGCCATGTTATCGTATTCAAATTTCGGATCGGATAAACAAGGTAGTCCTGCCAGTGTACATCAGGTAGTAGATACCTTACACACCAAATACCCTGAAATGGTTGTGGATGGTGAAATGCAGGTTACTTTTGCTTTAAACAAAGAACTTCGTGATAAAAAATATCCATTCTCCAAATTGAGCGGACGGAATGTAAACACACTTATTTTTCCAAATTTAAGTTCTGCCAATACAGCTTATAAAATGATGATTGAAATGGGATTAGCCGAAAGCATAGGACCAATTCAAATGGGTTTAAACAAACCGGTTCATATTTTAGATGTTGAAAGTTCAGTACGTGACATTGTGAATATGACTGCCATTGCAGTTCTTGATGCGATTGTAGAAGAAATCAAAGTTAAAAACGTGACTAAAATAGAGTTGTAATTTAACGCCTTAAAAAAAGGTCTTATCAGTATAATTTACGAATGTAAATTAACCGGTAAGACCTTTTTTATGCCTAATTGGCATCTACTGCCAATATTATTATTTCACTACAACTGCTTCCATATTATTTGCCCTGATTTTGATAAAAATAGTTGATCCGGGTTTACTGTAATCAGGTTGAACATACCCCATACCGATTCCTTTTTTACTGTCAGGAAGCATAGTACCGGAAGTAACGTGTCCGATTTTTTCATCTTTGGCATTTACTATTTCGTATTCATGACGTGGAATACCCCTTCCTTTTAATTCAAAACGTACAAGCTTACGACTTACACCTTCCATCTTTTGTTTTTCCAACAAAGGACGGTCAATAAAATTTTTGCCGGTAACAAATTTAGTGATCCAGCCAAGTCCTGCTTCAATGGGAGAGGTAGTGTCATCTATATCATTTCCATATAAGCAGTACCCTTTTTCCAGTCTCAATGAATCGCGTGCTCCAAGGCCAATAGGTTTAATATCATAATCAGCTCCTGCCTCAAACAATGCATTCCATATTTTTTTTGCATCTTCAGGATAAAAATAAAGTTCAAAACCTCCGGCACCTGTATACCCTGTATTCGAGATAATTACTTCTTTGACTCCGGCAAAAGAGCCTACTTTAAATGCATAGTAGGGAATATCCGAAAGATTCACCGATGTTAGTTTTTGTAACATTTCAGTTGCTTTTGGTCCCTGAACTGCAAGTTGCGCCATCCAGTCGGATGCATTTTCAAGTTCCGCACCTTCAGAATTATTATTCACACACCAATTCCAGTCTTTCTCAATATTTGAGGCATTTACAACAAGCAGATATTTGTTTACTTCAAAATGATAAACTAATAAATCATCTACAATTCCCCCTTTTCCATTTGGAAAACATGAATACTGTACTTTGCCAATGGTAAGAGCCGACACGTCATTGGAAGTAATTTTTTGAAGAAAAGAGATAGCCTTCGGACCTTTTACCCAAAACTCGCCCATATGTGAAACATCAAACACACCTACACCATTGCGTACTGTCATGTGCTCATCAGTTATACCGCTATATTCTATGGGCATGTTATAACCTGCAAATTCGTGCATTTTAGCACCTAATTCAATATGTCTTACCGTAAAAGGAGTTGTTTTCATTTAATTGAAATGTATTTTTATAGTTGTAATTAATTATTTTTTTGCAAGGTTTTCTACTATTTTGACAATTACCAGCATTGCTTTCTCCATTGATTGAACAGGAAGATATTCAAAACGACCGTGAAAGTTATGACCTCCTGCGAAGATATTCGGACATGGCAGGCCTTCAAAAGAAAGACGTGCCCCATCAGTACCTCCACGAATAGGTTTTACATTTGGTGATACGCCAACCTGATTCATTGCATCAAAAGCCAGATCGATAATGTGCATGACGGGTTCAATTTTTTCGCGCATATTATAGTATTGATCCTTCATTTCCAAAGTTGCTGTATTTTCACCAAATTCAGCATTTATTTTATGCACTAAATGTTCAAATTCCTTCTTGCGACGATCAAAACGATCGCGGTCATGATCACGAATGATATATTGTAGGGTTGACTTTTCAACAGTTCCTTCCATGTTTGTTAAATGGAAAAAACCTTCATATCCTTCAGTATGTTCCGGAGTTTCATGGCGGGGAAGCATTCCGATAAATTGTTGAGCTATACGCATTGAATTTATCATTTTATGGTATGCATAACCGGGATGAACATTTGTGCCCTTAAAATGAACCTTAGCACCTGCAGCATTGAAGTTTTCATACTCTAATTCTCCTATTTCACCACCATCCATTGTATAAGCCCAATCAGCACCAAATAGCTGCACATTAAAATGATCGGCACCTTGTCCGATTTCTTCATCGGGAGTAAATCCTATACGAATCTTACCATGCTTAATTTCAGGATGAGCTATCAGAAATTCCATGGCTGTAACAATTTCAGCTATACCGGCTTTATCGTCAGCACCCAGTAATGTAGTCCCATCAGTGACAATGATATCCTGTCCTTTATATTGAAGAATTTCAGGATATTTATTTGTTTCGAAAATGATTCCTTTTTCCTCATTAAGAGTTATATTTTCACCATCATAATCAGATATAATTCTTGGTTTTACATGCTTGCCACTCATATCCGGACTGGTATCCATATGAGAAATAAAACCAATTGTCGGTATTTCTTTATTAGTATTGGCAGGTAATGTGGCCATTATATATCCATTCTTATCTAAATTGACATTTTCTAAACCAACAGAATTTAGTTCTTCAATAAGATACAAAGCAAAAACCATTTGACCCGGAGTACTGGGAGTCATGTTGGTATTTTCATCTGAAGTTGTTGTAAAACTTACATATTTCAAAAAACGTTCGGTTATATCCATAATGCTATTGATTTAATAATTTAGACGCAAAAATACGTAAAATTTAGTATAAAAACTCGTTTTCTAACCGTTTTTCTTGACAATTTATTGTTCAATATAAAACTATTATGTTTCTTTTTCATATCCTGTCTGGATTTTTAATATATTTGAATTTATTAATCTAAAGCATCCGATTATTCTAAGTTCAAAAAAAAACGTGTATTCATTTTACTTAAAACAAAAATTTGATTCAATTTATTTTATATGATCATTTTAAGAATTCAAATTCTGATATTTTATAATCAAAGTAATGATATTAAATACTTAACAATATAACAATCAATGGTATAATAACGTTTTTCTTTAGTTTATGTTTATTTGTTTTATATTATTCTATTTTTATCATTAAATAATTTATTTAGCAAAATTATTTAATACATTTGTAAAGTTGAAACAGATACAAAATTAGATACCTTATAATTAATATTTTATATATAATTTCTTATATATTATACAATCAGTTATTTGCGTTAACAAAGGATTAAATTATTTTATTTTTAATCAATAAAAATTTTACTTTAAAAAAAGCCACATGAATTTAATGTTAATATTATCAGTACTATTAAAAGTACTTATACCTCCTTCAGGTTTTTCAATATTGCAAGTTCTTTTTGCTGCTACACCAGTTATCCTGTTAATAGTATTGTTGGGGTTTCTACGTGTGTCGGGTGATAAAAGTGCAGTGATTACCCTGGTTGTAACAATATTGTTAGTATTGTTTGCATTCAGTTATCCTTTATTGGACACTGGACTAACTATCTGTTATGGAGTATTAAAAGCTTTTTTTCCAATACTACTCATCATTCTTATGGCAATATTTAGTTATAACTTATTGGTTTATACCAAAAACATGGAGATAATTAAATCTCAATTTACCTCTGTTTCGTCCGACAAATGTGTACAGGTATTATTGCTAACCTGGGGACTGGGGGGATTGCTCGAAGGAATGGCAGGTTTTGGTACAGCTGTAGCAATACCTGCAGCAATATTGATAAGTCTGGGTTTTAAACCATTGTTTTCGGCAGTAGCAAGTCTGATTTCAAATAGTGTGGCAACTACATTTGGTGCGGTCGGCACACCGGTCATTGTGCTGGCCCGTGAAGCAGGAATAACCAACATACAACATCTGAGTACAAATATAGTGTGGCAATTATCTCCACTCATGTTTTTAATTCCATTCGTATTGGTTTTTATGACTGACCCTCAGCTAAAAAGCATTCCAAAACATATTTTGCTAAGTTTATTGGTTGGGTTTGTATCATTAGCTTCACAATACCTGTCAGCAAGATATATTGGTGCCGAAACACCGGCCATTATTGGAAGTGTATGCTCTATTCTGGCTATTATTGTATATGGAAAGTTAACCTCGAAAAAAGGGATGAATGATATTAAACCCATGAATTTTACATCCAAATCTATCTTTGCAGCCTGGAGTGTATATGGCTTGATTCTATTTTTTATTTTAATTACCAGTCCGTTGTTTGCATTGAAAAATATCCTTGGAGTAGTTAACTACATTATTCCTTTCAATCTGTATGATGGAATAAAACATGTCGATGTTGTAAAAACAATAAAAATATCTTTTCTGACTGATGCATGGATGTTGCTCTTTTTAGGATCATTTATTGGTGCTCTGATTCAGGGAGCAAGAGTGAAAGAAATTTTCCAGGTACTTTGGAAGACAGTTACTCAATTGAAAAAAACAATTATTACTGTAAGTGCATTAATTGCCATGTCATCATTGATGGACGAATCGGGCATGATATTCCAGATTGGCGTTGCATTGGTTGCAGTTACAGGTGCTTTCTATCCATTATTTGCTCCTGCTATTGGATGTATTGGTACATTTCTTACAGGCAGTGATACATCCTCGAATATCTTATTTGGAAAATTGCAGGCAAATGTTGCACATCAATTAGCTTCACAAGGAGTAACCGGGAATGCGGGTGATCCATCCTGGCTGGCAGCAGCAAATGCTGCAGGAGCTACAGGTGGAAAAATAATTTCTCCACAAAGCATTGCAGTAGCCACTTCAGCCTGTAACCAACAGGGAAAAGAAGGTGAAATTATGAAAAAGGCGTTGCCTTATGCACTGGGGTATATTACCATTTGCGGTTTAATGGTTTATTTCTTTGGTTAAATTTAATTCATACCTAAAAATATATAAATAATAGAATAATGAAAGTTGGATTATTTATTCCCTGTTACGTGAATGCCATCTATCCGCAAGTGGGAGTGGCGACGTACAAAATTCTAAAAAGTCTGGATCTTGATGTTGACTATCCACTCAATCAGACATGCTGTGGTCAGCCAATGGCCAATGGAGGATTCGAAGAAAAAGCATTGCCTTTGGCGATTCAATTCGATAATCTCTTTGAAAAGTACGACTATATAGTTGCTCCTTCGGCGAGTTGCGTCAGCTTTGTGAAAGATAATTATCCTCCAATCATGGAAAGTAATAACCATATGAGTCAATCAAGTAAAAAGATTTACGAAATATGCGAGTTCTTACATGACATCATAAAAGTTGATCATCTGACAGGTCGTTTTCCACACAAAGTGAGTGTTCATAACAGTTGCCACGGTTTACGCGAGCTTAAGCTTTCGGCAGCCAGTGAACTGAATATCCCTTATTATTCAAAAATAAAAAAACTGCTTTCATTAGTCGAAGGAGTTGAAATTTTTGAACCTCAAAAAGTTGATGAATGTTGTGGATTTGGGGGAATGTATTCAATTGAAGAGCAAGCAGTGTCAGTTTGCATGGGTCAGGATAAAGTAAAAAATCATATTGCCACCGGAGCCGAATATATTACCGGGGCAGACAGTTCGTGCCTTTTGCACATGCAGGGAGTTATCCAACGGGATAAGCTTCCCATCAAAATTATTCATGTAGTAGAAATATTATCAGCAGGATTATGAGTACAAAACATTCAAAAGCAGGTGAAGTTTTCCTTGAAGACAGAGACCATGCATCATGGCATAACGAATCTTTATGGTTTGTCCGTGAAAAAAGGGATAAAGTAAGCAAAGAAATTCCTGAATGGGAAGATTTGCGCGAACTTTCAAGTAAAATAAAAATGCATACTGTTAGTCATTTGGATCAATACCTGGAACAATTTACCAAAAATGCTGAAGCCAACGGAGTAATTATACACTGGGCAATTGATGCGAAAGAGCACAATGAAATTGTGTATGATATTCTCCAAAAGAACAAAGTGAAAAAACTGGTGAAAAGTAAATCAATGCTCACCGAAGAGTGTCACTTAAATCCGTATTTATTAGATCATGGCATTGAAGTGATTGAAAGTGATCTGGGTGAACGTATTTTGCAATTGATGGATTTGGCACCCAGCCATATTGTTTTGCCTGCTATCCACATAAAGCGACAACAGGTGGGTGAACTCTTCGAAGAAAAATTAGGTACTGAAAAGGGCAACAGCGACCCTACCTATCTGACCCGTGCAGCACGTAAACACCTGCGCAGTGAGTTTCTGACAGCCGATGCCGGTATGACAGGCTGCAATTTTGCTATTGCAGAAACGGGTGATATCGTGGTATGTACCAACGAAGGCAATGCAGATATGGGAACATCACTTCCAAAACTTCATATCGTCTCTATGGGACTGGAAAAAGTAATTCCAGATTTAAAATCATTGAGTGTATTTACGCGCTTACTAGCCCGTTCAGCAACCGGACAGCCTGTGACTACCTATACATCTCACTTTCGGAAGCCCCGACAGGGTGGTGAAATCCATGTTGTGATTGTGGATAACGGAAGAAGTAACGTGATTGGAAATAAAGATCATGTTAAAACTCTGAATTGTATCCGTTGCGGGGCCTGTATGAATACATGTCCAGTTTATCGCAGAACCGGTGGTTATTCGTATACTTACTTTATACCCGGACCAATCGGTATTAATCTGGGTATGTTGAAATCACCAACTGAATATTTTGACAATGTTTCGGCATGTTCGCTTTGTTTTTCATGCAACAATGTATGCCCGTCGAAGATAGATTTAGGTCAGCAGATCTACAAATGGCGTCAGGATCTGGACAGTTTGCATTTAGCCAATCCGACGAAAAAATTCATTTCACTTGGATTGAAATTTTTATTTACAAAACCGGCTTTATTCAACACTTCGTTAAAACTAGCCCCTATAGTAAATGTTATGCCTCGTTTTGTTCTTTACAATGGATTAAATGATTGGGGGAAAGGCAGGGAATTGCCAGTATTTGCCAAAGAATCATTTACAGATCTCTGGAAAAAAGGAAAAGTAAAATAGAATCATGATCTTTATATCTTTTCAATATAATTTTATATAATAAAATCAAATGATATGAATAGCAAAGAAATCATATTAAACAACATAAAAAGGAATATCGGGACTCAATACGATAAGCCGGACATTTTAGTGAACGCAATTCAATATCCCGATAAAATATCACGGTTCAGCGAAGTACTTAAATCTGTTGGAGGCGTTTCATACATGTTAAATGCAGAAGAAAATGTGAATGAAGTTATCAAAACTCTCTATCCTCAGGCAAAGGTAATAGCTTCGAATTGTAAT
>Ga0302215_10003463_pt1 | contig 10561 bp, 10 predicted proteins | sample II_Fen_N3_1_FD_194580 | JGI IMG/M metagenome (GOLD analysis project Ga0302215, IMG submission 194580) | Peat permafrost microbial communities from Stordalen Mire near Abisko, Sweden - II_Fen_N3_1 | ecosystem: Environmental > Terrestrial > Soil > Wetlands > Permafrost | place: Sweden: Abisko... | reverse complement strand
GAGAATATGAGTTTAAGGGAAATACACTGGCCCTGAAAATATCAGCTCCGAGGGATATGTCTACCGGCCAGTCCAGCGGTAAAAGTATACTTCCAACAGTAAACAAAAAAAATATTGCCATCGACGAACCCGGTGTACAGCAAACTTCAACCCCGAAAGGCACCTACGACGTTAAAGCGAATAAAAAATAATCTTTAATCCAGATCAATTATGAAAAAGCAATTTTTTATCGGATTGGCCGGTATTCTGACGATTGGCTTTGCAGGCCAATTATTTGCACAGAATGCTGCAGGAGTTCAGCTTGTCAAATCGAAGAGCAATATTTCGAACAACATGGTTGGCAATGCCCCTGAAGAGACCTGCGTGGTGAAAGTTACGACTACAGGCAATGCCTGTGAAATTGTCTTTACCAGCCAGGTTCAAAACCCGAGGGAATCTTCGAGCGGAATGGCAACAGGGAAACGAATGCACAAACCTTTTGTCATTACCAAAGAATTTGACAAAGCCTCTCCCATGCTGGCCAGGGAATCGCCAACCAAACAGTCACTTGGAAAAGTTTCGGTGAGCGACATAAACGTCATGTTATCTGTCGGAGGAAGATCCCAGAAATTATCGGGAGTGAACGGAGAATTCACCCTTCCCAAATGCCCCAACGGAGATTGTAATATGGTGGTGTCGTGGAGTTGGGGAGAATCCAATTCGGGTACCACGAAACGATGCGAAGTTCCAGTTCAATTGACCATTGAAGACGGCGCATGCATTGCCATCAAGGAAAATGGAGTTGGTGCAGCCCATAATTAGTTAAATCTATTTTGTAGGTAATTCGGCTGTATAATGCTGTTTTACTTGATTTTGAAGCAATTGAAAGATTCTATTTCAGAATGATTGGGCAACCGGTCATTTTGAAATAGAATATCTTACTAATTCAAATCATCCGACAACTTCTAACCAGGATCTATTCGATGAAAATAATTACTCTGTTTTTAGCCGGATGCTTAGCTGGGATTTACGGAAATTGCTTTGGCATTTCAGCCATTGGAATGAAGGTGCATCCAAAAGATTCGATCAAGACGCCAAAAGTTGAAATAAAGGCACATTACCATATCAGGCCAAGCCTGGGTTTGACTTATAGTGATTCGAACACCAAGGGCATACGCACTACTGATCTTCAATGGTTGGGTACGGTGAATTCTGATTTCGATTATATCGGGAGCAAATACCAGTTCAGTTCAAGTTTATTTATGCAATATGGCGAACGAAAGTCGAAAGGTAAGGCACCCGAAAAACTTCAGGATGCTTTTATCTTATCGCTGACTCCATCGATTCCTCTCATCAAAGTTCCATCAATACGTTTGTTTCTTGAAACTACCGGGGAGACAAAACTTGGAAAAGGGACGATCGATAACCGGCCCAGCAGTTTTCTTGATCCGTTGTTCTTATACCAGACCTTGTTCCTTGGACAAAAGCACTATTCGTATCAGAAAAACGCCAAAACAACCTGGGATCTGACTTATGGTCTTGGGTATGCCTTTCAGCAAACGCTCAATAAAAATTTTCAGACTCAAAACAATATCGCGGGAAACAATTCAAATTTTGAGTCTGGCTTTAGCGGAATCATTGAGTTTAATGTGAATTCGCGAATCTCCCAGACTCTCAGTTTTGTGCTCAATGCCAAAGCAGTAGCCCTTTCGCGGCAGAATCTGTTTAATGATTTTAATTCCAGCCGCAGGTCGGTGCTGCTTCGTTCCGGTTTATTTTACAAAAAAGTAGGGATGGAATACAATTATCATGCTGTTCATGATCTGAATCTCTCTATAGATGAAATGGTCGATCAATCGGTCATGCTTACTGTAAGTTTCTGAGTATGATGTATGCAAATAATTGCATTATCGGTATATAAATCACTCATAAAATTTACAGATCATATTTGTTTTAATCATTCTGACTTATCACCTTAATATTGGCTCTGCGCGAATACAGGGCTTTAATATTGTCGGAAAGACCAAAAGTAAATCAATTAAATAAAAGTAATTCCCCGACTGGATCCATAAAACAAAAGTTCATAATCAAAAATAAGTTGCTGATATATAGTTTTCCCATTAATAATAGATTACTGAATTTTAAAACTAATTGAATAAAAGTAATGCTCCACTAAAAATTAATATTCCGGCTAAAAAAAGAATAAAAAGAAAGGTAATCTCTTTTTCATCTTCCACTTTTCTTCTCTCCATTGGATTACGTTTTAAAGATAATCAATCTCACTACAACTATAAAACTCATCAAGTTAAAATTAATTGCAGTAAAATATCCTTTTATTGAGATATTCCTTCTATTAAAAAATAAGATTGATTTAGAGAATCTGTTATTCAAACATATAGCTATTTCAACATAGATGGGAGACTTTTTGGATCAGGTAATCTGAAGGGTAATGAAGTAATGAAGGTTGAAAGTCGTGACTGTTTTGTTACTCGTTAAAGAAAAAACCCTTGTAATCGGCTGACTACAAGGGTTTTTTGTTATTTAAAAGTACCCGGAGTGGGAATCGAACCCACACAATATTGCTATTACTGGATTTTGAGTCCAGCGCGTCTACCAATTCCGCCATCCGGGCTTCTTTGTAAACAGGCTGCAAAAATAATGGAAAATTCCTTTGATCAAAAGATTTCAATCAATATTTAGTCTTTTAAAATGGAATGCCTGCGATATAGTCATTATCAGTCAATACAATTTTATTTAAATCAATAGTTTCCAATTGATTAACTATATATAAAAATCTATGGAGATAATTTACAAATGCCTTTGAACAAACTGCCAGAGTAAGCATTTAACTCATTTTATGCTTATAAACAGAAGAATGGATCAATCATAATCAATTTTCAAAATTTTCATACCTTTAGCCGAACGCATATTACGGCTATGAAACAGCAAAACCGATGGATCTGACAGAAGACAACGAACTGTATCTTAAAATCCGTGAAGGAGATGAACGGGCATTTCAGGCCTTGTTTCGGAAATACTATGGCGCCCTGTGCAGTTTTGCCAATCAGGTACTGAATAACAAAGAATTATCCGAGGAAACCGTTCAGGATGTATTTGTCAAAATGTGGGAAAAACGACAGGTTATAACCATCGAAACTTCGGTAAAGAATTACTTTTTCCGTTCTGTCCGCAATCATTGTCTCAATCAACTTCAGCATGAGAAGATAAAAAAACAATATGCAGGGAGGATATTGGAAGCAGCCCGGCAGGAAATTGATCCAGAACAATACTTCATTGAAGTTGATCTGATCAGGCGTATTGATGAAAGTATTGGTTCGCTTCCTCCCAAACGCCGCGAAATATTCAGACTGAGCCGTGAGCAAGGCATGAAGTACAAGGAAATTGCCGAAGAATTGAATATTTCAGTGAAGACAGTTGAGGCCCAGATGGGGTTGGCATTAAAACACTTACGAAACGAACTTAAAGATTACGGCAATCATTTGATGACCCTGTTATTAATCTTTTGGAAATAGCGGATCTTCGATTAGGGGTGAAACCATTCCTGCAATGTCCTATTGATGTATGAAAACAAAACCGTCAATGGAAGATAAAGATTGGGCGCGGCTCGCAAAATCGATTTACGAGGTAAATCCCCAAAACACAGATGAAAATCAAGCGTCGGTTGAGGACATAGAATTCACTGATAAGAGAGAAGTTGAGCAGATTCAGAAAATTGCGAATCAGGTGGACATGTATTTTGATATGAAAAAATACCCCATGGACAAGGCGTGGCAAAAGGTTGAATCTAAGATCCATCAGACTTCTTCATCCAAGAAATCCATCATCCGAAGATTAATGGTTCATCATCTATACCGTTATGCTGCGGCTGTTCTGATTGCAGCGCTGCTCCTGGTATCGGGATACGAAGTCATTACAAACTACGAAGCCTCTTCCAAATTGCTTGAAATATCCTCTGCCAGACAGGTATTAAACAAGTTTATACTACCAGACGGTACCCTGGTTAGTTTAAACAGCGACACGAAAATTATCTATCCCAGAAAATTCGGCAGGAAAAACCGTGAGGTAGATATTATTGGCGAAGCCTTCTTCGAAGTTAAACCAAACAAGAATCAGCCATTCATTATTCACGCCGGTAAGGCCCAGATAAAAGTTGTTGGGACCAGTTTTAATGTGAGCGCATACCCAGGGAAAAAATTGGTCGAGGTGATTGTTGAGACTGGAAAAGTTCAGGTCATGAGCAAGATGGCTGATTCCATTAAATCGGAAACCCTGATCCTGACTTCGGGAGATAAGGGAACTTTGGCTTATTCGGGCAATACATTGAATAAAACCACCAATAATGATCCCAATTTCATAGCCTGGAAAACTCATAACCTCAGCTTTAAAGCCACATCGCTTAAAGAGGTCATTGAAAATCTGCAAAATGTCTACAAGGTAACCATCCGCCTGGACGATCCCAGGCTTAATGGACTGCTCCTCACTGCCCAATTCAATAATTACTCGCTGGATTTTATCTTAAAAGTTATTGAAACCACTTTTAAGATAGAAGTTAAAGAGGTTGATGGACAGTATATTTTAAAATCGAATGCCTTATTTTAATTCTTAAAAGCCATGAAAACAATTCGAATCAAAGCCGCATCTGTATTTGTCATGATCTTTGTTTTGTTTTTGGCTCTGCCATATACTGCTTCATGTCAGAAACATACACCTAAGCAAGTTACAAAACAAAGCCAGCGTCAAAATACACAACAGGACAAACGAATCTCTCAAACACCCAATGTTCTTAATCAGAATATAAGTATTTATGCTGAAAATGAACCTCTTTCAAAAGTGATCGAACGCATTTGCAAGTCGCTCAACCTGGATTATTCGTACAATTCAACCTTGATGGAAGGGAAAAACATTAATCTGAATGTATCGAACAAACCAATAAAATATGTGCTGGATCAATTGATGAAAGATTTTTACCTTCTTTTTGAAATCCAGGACAACATATTGATTGTAAGGGATTATGTTCCTCTCGACAAAAGTCTGGAATACAAAAAAAATCTCAAAAACTATGCAGACAGGACCGGGTTTGTGTTCGAAAATCCGAAGAAGAAATCCATTACGATCAATTTCAAATCATCAAGTAACCTGATTATCATTCCGGTGGCCATAAATAATTCAGATACACTCAATTTCATTCTGGATACAGGGGTGAAGTATCCGATTATCACGGAGTTGCCCTTCGTTAATAAGTTGAATCTGAATTATCTGCAGCCAATTGATATGAAAGGTCTTGGCGATGGCGAACCCATTACGGCATACCGTTCGGGAAACAATACGATCAGCCTCAACGGTCTTGTTGCTTATGATCAGGAAGTGCACATGATCATCAATGAAAATTTTCAGATTTCACAGATTCTCGGAATCCCTGTTCACGGTATGATCGGCTTCAATCTATTCAAAGATTATGTCGTTCGAATCGACTATGAGACGCACACAATAACCCTGACCAAGCCGGAGTTTTTCACTTACAGGCAAAGAGACAAGGACATTATACTTCCATTGATTTTTGAACAGAATAAACCCTTTGTAAAAACAAGCATTGTAACCGATAAAAATGAAGAGGTTCCCGTTAAGCTGCTTGTTGATACTGGTGCCAGTGATGCCCTTTGGTTATCGACCAGTTCAGACAATAGAATTTCACTTCCTGAAAAGAGTGTTGAAATGTTTCTTGGCAGAGGCTTAAGCGGAGATTTGTTTGGTAAAAAAGGCCGCATAGGAGCCCTTTGGGTGGGTCCGCTGGTGTTGTATGAACCCATCGTAGCCTTCCCCGACAGCGAGATGGTTCATCAGTTAATGGGTCGGAACGATCGTAACGGAACTCTGGGTGCAGAGATTCTTCGCCGTTTCTATGTCACAATGGATTATCCCAACAAAAGGATCATTCTGCGTCCCAACAGCAACCTTAAAGATGAATTTAACTGCAACATGAGTGGATTGGAAGTATCAAACCCAATGCCTGGGCTGCCCATATTTCTGGTGGACAACATTCGTAAAAATTCACCGGCTTATTATGCAGGCGTTCAGGAAAATGACCAGATTATTTCGGTAAACCATACCAGCGGAAAATCATTAACTTTAAATGATATAAATTTGCTTTTACAAAGCCAGGAAGACAGACGAATTAAATTAATTGTTCTCCGAAACGGAGAAGAAATTAAAACAGAATTCTTCCTGAAAAAAATGTTTTAGAAATGAGACCATTGTACGGATTCTTCTTTGTTGTTTTCCTTTTCTCGGGCAGGATTGCTTTTGGGCAAAAGGAAAACTTCTCCGTACTGGATAAAAAAATAACCCTGGAAATACAGCAGGAAACCATAACAAGTATCCTGGAGAAAATATCTACTCAGGCGCAGGTCTACTTTTCGTATGATGCTACATTAATTGAAGCTGATAAGAAAACGGATCTCTTAATCACCGATCTCTCCATCAGGGAAACACTGGATTCGTTGTTTCATTCAAAATTCGGATACAAGGTCCTTGGAGAACAAATCATTATAACATTGCCTGGGATTGAAGAAGTAAAAAAAAAAGAACCTGAAGGCAAAGTAGAAAAGATCCCAGTTTTTATTGTCAAAGGAAAAGTAATTAACCGTGAGGTAAAAGAAGTTATCCCTTTTACAAGTATCTCGGTTTTGGGTACAACCATTGGGACAATATCGAACGCCGATGGGGCATTTGAATTAAAAATCCCGGAACCTATGAAGCAGGATACGATCATTTTTTCGTGCCTCGGTTACGTTCAGCAAAGAATTCCAATCAGTGAAATGGAGATTGATCATTGCATTGTTTTTCTTCAGCCCACGTCCATTCAGTTAAAAGAGATTAAAATTACTGTAATTAATGCCGAGGATATCGTGAGTAAAATCATCTCTAAAATATCGCTCAATTATCCACGCAAGGCCGAAATAATGACCTCCTTCTACCGTGAAGTCCTGAAGCAGGATGATCAGTACATCGATGTGGCCGAAGCGGTGATGGAAATCAGAAAAGCTCCCTATGAGAATACCTTTTCGGACGATAAAGTTAAATTCTTAAAGGGACGTAAAAGTCTAAATGTCAAACCGTTTCAATATGTGGATTTTAAAATTCAGGGGGGCCCCTATTACATTACCAAACTCGATGTAGTCAAAACTCTTGACTCGTTTTTGGATACTGAATACCTTGGCTATTATAAATACACCCTCGATGAAATCATCGAACTTGACAACCGGGCCACCTATGTGATACGGTTCAGGCCTAAAGAAAAGATTGATTACCCTTGTTATCAGGGTAAATTGTATGTCGATATGTCCTCATTTGCATTGGTAGAGGCCGATTTCAGCCTTAGCAAATCTGGCTTGAAATTTGCACAGGAATCACTGATTAAAAAGAAGCCCAAAGACTTTTATGTCAGGGCGATAAGTGCCGATTACCAGGTAAATTACCGAAGGGTAAACAACAAATGGCATTTAAGTAATGCTCAGGCATCACTCAACTTCAGGATAAAAAGTAAAAAAGATAAAGTAAATTCGACCTTCCACAGTGATTCAGAATTATTGATTACCGATTTTAAACCTGATGACGGAACCCACTTTAAAAAGAACGAGGTATTTAATTCAGGCGAAATATTTAGCAAGGTAATTTCTGATTATGACGAAGGATTTTGGGGCGAATACAACATTATAAAACCCTCTGATGAGTTACAAAAAGCACTTCAGGACTATTACCTGAAGAACGATACCTTATTCAATATCAACGATAAAGAAAAATATCTTATTAAGAATAAATAAACCAACTAAAATGAAAACTTTAATCTTATTGTCATTAATTATTCTGTCAGGAACGATCAGTTCGGCACAGGATCAAAGTCCAATTTCAAAAATAAATCAGCAGATTACCGACTACTTCAATTCCCACCCCAGGGAAAAAGTATTCCTGATGACTGATAAAATGCACTATAAACCCGGAGAAACAATCTGGTTTAGGGCATTTGTTACTAATACGGAAAGCCAAACTGCACCCGTTCAAAGCAACGAACTTTTCGTTATGCTTTATGACAAATCGGGGAAAGTGATTTTGCAGGATGGATACAGGCTGATTAATGGCTCGGCTTCAGGTGATTTATTGATTCCTGAAAATCTTACTGAAGACAACTATTTCCTTACTTCATATTGCTCAGCCATATCATCCGTTGATGAACTAACATGTATTCCTCTTCATATTAATCCGTTTTACTCGAATCAGTTGGTAGTCGAAACGCATGCCAGAGACAGTATCTTCACCGGCGGACAGAAAAATGAAATCTATATATTCCTGCGCGATGTGTCAGGCGAAATTCAGAAAAACACTTCATTAAAGTATCAATTAGTAAATGGCAGTGAAATTATTGATAAGGGCAAAGTTAAAACCGATGACAAGGGTAAGGCTGTTATCCCGGTAACAATTCCATCTAAAACAAACGGCGAACCCTTTATTTGTGCCTTGACTGATGGAAGCGGCCAGTGGCAACATGAAGTATTTTTACCAACAAACCTTGATCCGATTGTGGTTAGATTATTTCCTGAAGGAGGAACCCTCATCCCTGGAACACCGGCCAAAATAGGGTTTACCGCCTTCAACAAATGGGGCTTACCCGTTGATCTGGAAGGGTCGGTTCAGAACCAGGAAGGGCAGTCAATTACACTGGTAAAAACTTTCACCAAAGGGTTGGGCCTTTTTTCAGTCATTAATGACGGTCAGCAGAAAAATAAACTCGTTATTTCAGGGAAGACAGGACAAAACCAATCCATTGATATTCCTGCTCCAAATTCCACAGGGCTTTCACTGTCAATTGTAAAGACCGATGCTGCATTCATTTCGACTAACCTTATTTTTGCCGACAAGATGAAACATCCTGTTGCTATTACAGTGACACATGGAAATGCAATTTATTGGGGTGGAGACATGGAGATTAATGGAACTGGAAGAATCAAAATTCCTACCGATAACCTGCCCAAGGGAATGAACCTGTTGTCAGTGTTTTCTCAGAAAGGCGATTTATTGGCTGAACGTATCGTTTACGCGGATAAAGATACGAAAATGAAAGTCGAGGTTCTTCCTGAAAAAACAAGCCTTCAACCAACCCAAAGCATGAAATTCAAAGTTCGTCTGACCGATGGAAATAACAAGCCTTTGGCAGGAAGTATCGGAGTGACAGTTACTGATAAATTTCGCAACCATTTAATCGGAGAGCCAATTGATCAGTTTATGATGATAGGCTCAGAGCTTGAAACTCCATTTTCGATCATTTCAAGGGCTTTCCCCGACAAATTAAGCAACTCGGCATTATTGGATGCCTATCTCATAGCAAATCATTTAAAAGGCTTCGATTGGGATAAAATCAGGCAGAATAAAACCATTAGTACTTCCGATAAAAGTTTCGAAACACAGATTTCCGAATATATTTCTAATTATGCCCGCAAATACAGCTTATTAAGTAAAGATCAGATTGCCGGTGAACCTTATTTCAGCAATAATGAAGATTTGTTCTCCAAAGCAGTGAGGCAGATAAAAACAAACACAACAAGTCTGGATTTCCAGCGAAAACTTTTAGCATCCGCAACGAACCTATTGGATGTAATAAATACCTTAAAACCCTTTACATTGAAAAACAATAAAATTGTTTTTATCGGATCCGAAAATTCACTCTTTTTTCAGGATGGCGCATTGCTGATTGTTGATGGAGTGCAGAGTGGTACCGATGTTTCTAGTATCTCAGGTTTTTCGCCCCTTGAAGTTGATCACATCAATATATCGACTAACTCGGCAGATGTTCACCGCTATACCGGTTTAAATTCTGTTGGAGTTATTGAAATCTTTATGAAAAACGGGAAAATTGCAGCCCCAATAGACCACAAGGAATCCGCGAATAAATACGATGGAGGATATCGTGTTCCTAATAAATTTCCGTTAGAAACAACCAATCAGAAACAAGACACAAGGACCACATTGCTTTGGATTCCCGAGCAAAAAGTTGATGAGTCTGGGGTCAGCGAATTTACGGTTACAGCCGGGAAGGTAATTTCCGATTTCAATATCGAGGTACAGGGAATTTCATCAAATGGCATTGCCGGAAGCGGGAGTGCGGGTTTTAACGTAACCAAATAAAAAATAAGGGATTCCATCTTTCAAAAAGAGATGGAATCTTTTTTCACAACTTCGGCTCCGGGTATTTTAATATTGATTGAATAACTCCACCTTCCGCATTTTTCGGGAAAATACTTGGCTGATTCTTGTGACTGACAAAAGAATGGAGACAGCAGGAAAAGCAGAATTAGAAAATGAACGGCTTTTAGCATGATTACTTTTTTATTTTGTTTGAATTTGCACGTCAATACTTGGTTTTTACCGAGTCAATAGTTACTGTTTTTGCAGAATTAGTTACCTCCAACCCGGCTTTCATCGACTCTGGACATGCTTTAAACTCTTCAGAAAATGTCTTTCCTGCCTGATCGTACGATTTGGTTTGCCCAATCAATCCGTTGATCCGGGG
>Ga0302215_10003458_pt1 | contig 10570 bp, 9 predicted proteins | sample II_Fen_N3_1_FD_194580 | JGI IMG/M metagenome (GOLD analysis project Ga0302215, IMG submission 194580) | Peat permafrost microbial communities from Stordalen Mire near Abisko, Sweden - II_Fen_N3_1 | ecosystem: Environmental > Terrestrial > Soil > Wetlands > Permafrost | place: Sweden: Abisko... | reverse complement strand
TCAATACCGACAAAATAGAACTCGTCAGTGCCAAAAATGGAAAAAAGAAACTCAAATTGAAAGGTATCGACACCTCTTTCAATATTTCCTATCAGTACCGTAATGATTTCAACCAATTTCTGCAAAACAAAAAGTAGGGAGGCTGATTGTATGACCCCCCAACCCCGTTCGACTGAGCTCACGCCGAAGCCTGAAGGGGCTTAAGACATATTCTCTTATGTATTATATAATCTTAACGTGAGGTTGTTATAAGCAAACAACTTAAGTAAATCGTACTTATAATTGATATGTTTATTAAATCCGTTTTGTCCAATCAATTTCAATCAAATAGACCTCTATCCCTAACCCTTTCTCCAAAGGAGAAAGGGGACACAGCATCTCAAATTTAAAGATATTGCTATTAATTTTCACTCATCAAAGTCCCTCAGAGACGGACTAATCTTTTTTCCTTCTCCTTTGGAGAAGGTGTCCGTCAACAGACGGACGGAAGAGGTCGGAAGAGAAATTTAGAGAGTTGGAGGTCAAAACACAATACCCCTATCCCTCCCTTCCAAATATCACAGAAAACATCCAAACATCCCACCCTCTCAACCAATTCTCCCAATATCACTTCCAATTTTCACACCCCCTTTTAAGTTTCAAAAACTGCTTTTATATTTGAAGCGTCTTTCGGAGGAGAGAACAGCATGGAACAAATAATTATTAATGGTCAATGATAAATTATCAATGACGAAAGATAAATAATGGATGCTGCCGCGAAAAAAATTGACATAAACGCAAAAAAGAACAGGTCTGCCAAACGAAAGAAAGCGTCTGACGAATGAAAGAACGACAGATGATGTACAGTAGAATGCATCTGCCAAGCAAAAGAACGCATCTGACGAACGAAAGAACGACACATGCAGTAGAGTAGAACGCATCTGACAGACGAAAGAACTGGTCTGACGAACGAAAGAACGATACATAACGTACAGTAGAACGCATCTGACAAGCGAAAGAATGCGTCTGACGAACGAAAGAATGACACATGCAGTAGAGTAGAACGCGTCTGACAAGCGAAAGAAAGGGATGGATGAGAAAGCGGAAACAACCTATTATTGACGGTGAAATGGGGGGAAAGCCACCCCTAAATCCCCGTTCGACTGAGACTTCGGCGTGAGCTCAGTCGAACGGGGCTTGGGGTGGATGTAAAAAGACGTACTAATCTCATGTCCCCTTTCTAAGGGGACGATCCGTCAGCCGACGGAGGAGGGGTTCAAAACTCTCGTAACCAATAACTTGTAACTCGTAACTAAATACTAAATATTAATCAATTAAAACAAACCATTATGACATCAAAACAAAGCAGCATTTATTCCATGCTAAGACGTGTAGACACCTTTCTAAAGAAAGAAGCTAACGCATTAATTGCATTTGTCGTGTTAGCTCAGTTGCTTATCGAGTTGGAAAACAACCTCAATGAGATTGATACCCTCAAAGAGCAACAAGCCACCGACATTACAGGGCTAAGCAAACAAAAAGACGCATTGCGCAAAATAGCCGCTCAAAAGGCTATTGAAATGTGTAAGGCTATACTTCTTATGGCCCAAATGACCAACAATATTTTATTGGCCAATGAGGTAACGTACACCGAAACCGATTTCCGTACAGTGTCCGATAACAAGGTAGACACCTACCTGTCGGTAGTATATTCGGCAGCCCTCCGCTATCAAGGCGAATTACAACAGTATGGCGTAACACCCAATAAACTGCCCGAACTAAAAACATCCATAGATGCCTTCAAAGCAGTTATAGGTACCCCAAAAAACGGAACAATAGGACGTAAACAAATTACCGATCGGTTGGCAACTCTTTTTGCGGATGAAATGGTGATTATCGATAAAATTGATTTATTGATCGAAACACTGAAATTCAGCAATCCGACTCTATACACCGAGTATCAAGACAACCGCAAGATCAACTATTTCGGCTCATCACTGATGGTCAACAGTGCCATTACTGATGCCGAAACAGGACTCGGACTACCGGGCGTAGTGCTGACGTTTATACTGGATGGTGTAACCGTACTCGAAAAAACTACCGGTGACAATGGCGGAACAAATATCAAATCCATCGAACCGGGCGTATATAGCGTCAACCTCTCCAAGCCGGCCTACGCCACCCAAACCATCACCGTCAGCATTCCCGGCGACGACCTGATCACCATAACCGCCGCCATGGTAAAAGAAACTACCGTAAAAGAAAGTCGATAAATAGCAAGCGCTGACATGACAACCTGCACCAAGAGAGAGTTGAAGAGTATTCGACTCTCTCTTTTGTGATTCCGGACCCTGAGCGTAGTCGAAGGGTCGCTTCGACTACGCTCAACGATCATTTCTCCCTGAGCTGCCCCTTGAGCCTGTCGAAAGGAAGCCGAAGGGAGATTGTCGAAAAGTAGTAGAAACGAAATAATTTAATAAAATATACCGGAGTTAAAAAAGGATTGTGTAACTTTGGGGCTGAAAAATAAAAGAAATAAAAATACCATGTCGTTAGAAGTTCAAATTAAAGATAATAAAATCTTTGCTCCCTTATCGGACAAATGGTTGGTGATGAAGCCGGAGGAAAAAGTGAGGCAGGAATATATTTGCCGATTGGTGAATAACTACGGCTTTTCGTTGGAACAGATGGGGCAGGAAGTACAGGTGAGTAACTCGCAACGTGGACAAGGACGTGCCATGGCAGATATAGTGGTGTGGCGAAATGCAAAAGATAAAAACGAGCACAATAGTCCCATTATCGTGGTAGAGTGTAAAGCCGAACACATAACCGTAAGGGAAGAAGATTATTTCCAGGGCTATAACTATGCCTCGTGGGCAAGTGCAGACTTCTTTGTAACCAGCAACCTGAAAGAAACCCGTATCTTCAAAGTATTGAAAGGAAAAATACCGAAAAAACTTGAAGAAATTGTAGATATACCCAATGCTGAAATAGCAAGCAATAGCAAAAAGGTAATAGAATTGTTAAAACAAACCAAGGCGTTTACGCGCGATGAGTTTTCCAAACTGCTGTTTAAATGCCATAGTATTATTCGCAATAACGATAAGCTTTCGCCGGAAGCTGCTTTTGACGAAATCAGCAAGATTCTGTTTATTAAAATACGTTACGAACGAACAAATTCAGAAGCACAGATATTCTCAATTGAAGAATTCAAAAAAGGTAAAGAATATGACGATAAATTTAGGGCAGTAACAGACTTACCGTTTTATCAGAAATTGTTTGAACTAACCAAAAGGGATTTTAGAAATGATGATTTGTTTGACGATTCAGAATTTCTTCGCATACGTGAGAATAGCTTCGAAGCCATTGTAAAGGAACTTCAAATATATAACCTTTCCACTACGTCCGATGATGTAAAAGGGATAGCCTTTGAGCAATTTCTGGGTAAAACATTCAGGGGTGAGTTGGGGCAATTCTTTACACCGCGTACCATTGTGGACTTTATGGTGGAAGTGCTCGACCCTATGGAAGGAGAAACTATTTGTGACCCCTGCTGTGGTAGTGGTGGCTTTTTGATAAAAGCATTCGAGTTTGTACGTGCAAAGATTGAAGCCGAAATACACGATGCCAAAGAAAAAATAAAAGCAGAGTTCTATAACGAGGACTACATAAATGCAAACGAGAAACAAAAAGCTAACATTGATGAAAAGGTAACCGACTTGTTCTCGAAACTGAATGCCGAATTAGATATTCATAACGACAAAAGCCGTTTGCGTACGCTCTCGTACGACTGTATATATGGTACCGACGCCAACCCACGCATGAGCCGTACCGCCAAAATGAATATGATTATGCACGGTGACGGACATGGTGGTGTGCATCATAATGACGGATTATTGAATGTGAACGGTATTTTCGAAAACCGTTTTGATTTGATACTCACCAATCCACCTTTTGGCTCACGGGTAGAAAAGAGCCTGAAAATTACTGAAGCCGATAAATATAATGACGAAGTACGCATAGCCGAATATCGTAAACGGTATGGTTCAGCGTACAACGAAGCCTTGAAACAGGTTAACGAGAATATCGGAAAATCTTTACTTAGCTTGTACAAAACAGGTGATTTGAGTACGCTTACCGAAGTCCTGTTTATCGAACGCTGCCTGAACTTGCTGAAACCCGGCGGACGCATGGGAATTGTATTGCCCGAAGGCGTATTGAACAACACCAACTTACAAAAAGTACGCGATTTTGTAGAAAGTAAGGCTAAAATTCTGCTGATTACTTCTATACCACAAGATGTATTTATTGCCAGTGGTGCTACTGTAAAACCAAGTTTGCTGTTCTTCAAAAAGTTTACCGAAGAGGAAAATGCTGAATGGAAACGTATTGCAAAAAAGGCCGAAAAGGAAATTACCAAAAAGTATGAAGTACAAACTAAGGCTGTAGAAGACAAACTCAAAGACAAAACACTTACGGCTAATGATAAAAAACCATGGAAAGCCGAACAAAAGCAACTGGAAGATAAAATGGCTGCCGACACAAAAGCATATATCAAACATGCCTTTGATTATGAAATACCAATTGCTGAAGTGGAGAAGGCGGGGATTAGTACAACAGGTGCAGAAATTGAAAATGAGCTTAAACCTCTGGCACAAGAGTTTATACAATATGCCAAGTCGAAAAACTTATGGAAAAATAAGTTTGAAACAGTAACTTATGATATTACTTCCAACAATCAGATTTTTAGAATGGTAGCAGGAGAACCGCAAGAGTTCTATGGAAAAAAATAAATATACGATGCAAAAAGATAAATACACATATTTAAATCTGCTTACTTTCTCAATTTTAAATTTATGGGATGTAAAAAGATATACATCAGTAACCAATCTTGAATTTGCAAACAGAGTAAGATTGAGGGATATTTTAGTTCCATATTCAAAATCAATAACAAAAAATGAAATAATTGATAACCAATGGAGAATAATCGCTAAAATTAATTTTGGTGGTGATTTATTTCTTAGAGAATTTGATGAAGTAAGTACATATAAAGGCAATCTTACGTTGGTGCCTGAAAATTCTATAATATTTTCAAAAATCAATGTTCGACATGGTTGTATATATTTCCACGATAAAGGTAAAACTCCATTTTGTGTTAGTTCAGAATATCCAACTTTTGTTTTTGATGAAACAAAAGTAAATGGAGCGTTTCTTCAAATGCTATTAAGAACAAGTGAATTCAAAAAATTATTGAATTCAAAATCAACCGGAATTTCTAAAGCCAGAGTCAAGAAAGATGAATTTTTAGATATCGAAATCCCACTACCTGATTTCATTGAGCAAGAAAGTATTGTGAATGATTATAATTTAAAGATTGAACAGGCAAAGCAGTTGGATAATGAGGCCTTAGAGTTAGAAAGAGGGATAGAAGAATATTTATTTAATGAGCTTGGAGTTAACCATGGAATCATTAAAGCTAATAAGAATAACAGCTTCCTGGATTTTATAAACTATCAAGATATTGAACGTTGGGCATTAAGCTATATATTTAAGAATCAATTATTTTCATTCAAAAAAGTAAAGTATAATATTCAACCTCTTAAAAGTTTACTGAAATCTTTTGATGGCGGCAAAACACCATCCACGACTAATAAAGAGTATTGGGATGGGGATGTAAATTGGTTTTCAGCAAAAGATATGAAGTTGTTGAAATTAAGTGACTCGGAAGATAAAATTACAACCTATGCAGTTAAAAATGCAGGAATGAAGATTCATCAACCAGGAGCAATTCTAGGAGTTTTTAGAAGTGGAATTTTAAGACATTCATTTCCTGTTGCGCTATTAGAAAAACAGGCAACAATTAATCAGGATTTGAAGGCAATGGTTTTTGATAATAATCAAGTAGATAATCTTTATGCGCTGTATTATATGCACGTTTTTCAAAAACTGATACTAGAACAGGCCCAGAAAACAGGTGTAACCGTTGAAAGCATAAACACCGATGAATTTATGGAAATACCATTTGTTGTTCCACCTTTGGAAACACAAAAGGGACTTGCAAAGTGCATTGCAGAAATGAAATCAAAAATATCTGATCTAAAGCGGAATGCAGAATTGAGTAAAGAAACAGCACAGAAAGAGTTTGAAAAGGAAATATTTAATTAATCTATGCGGATAATATCATTAAAAATTGGTGGATATAAGTTATTTAAACCAAGTCCCAAAATTAGATTAGGGAAAGAAATGCAGTTGCTAATTGGAGTTAATGGATCAGGTAAATCGACAGTTTTAGAAGCAATTGCAATAATTTTCTCTGATGTGAAGCGATATTGTGAAGATACTAAAAGAAGAGAACGTAAATTTGACTTTTATATCGAATACTCATTTGTAAACAACTATATTATTGAGGAGACTTCTACTACTCAAGATACTCGAACGTCAATCAATCATGTGTTTTTATCAAGTTCATTTGAAACTGGCTTAGAATATGCCATGTTTGTCAATAAAATAAAGATTGAAACACCACAGGAAATGTATAAATATCTTCCTGATAATTTGATTTTATATTATTCTGGATCATGTGATACGTTAGAAAAAATAGCCAAAGAAATTGAAGCTGAACAAGCTGAGGATTTATTTAGAAAAAGGAGTAAAGAGCAAGTGCACAGAGTAATTAATAGCTTGGCTAAAAATATTATTTATATAAAAAAGGAATATTACCCATTATTGTTTGCCCTAAATTATATAGATAAAAAACAAGTCTTACCTCTAAGTAATAAAAAATTTCAAATCAGCAGTATTGTTTTTTATATTAAGAAGCCTAATTTCACTGACAATAATGATTATAAGAAACTCTACAACCTTTCTGGTTTTTTAAGACCATACTTAAATAACTTATTAAAGCACTCTTATGGCGTTGATGAAGATATTGAAACGAAGGAACCTTTTTTTATTGTGGATTATCATAGAGGTATTCTAGAGGCTGTAGAAGAGCTTGATGGTCTGACACACGACCAAAGATTTAACCAAACACGATATATTGCTTTTCATTTGATCAGCCTTCTTTTCCGAGTAGGACTGATAAAGAAAATCGATATTTCGATATCAGATATGCATGAAAATAAATATAGCATAGATAATTTTAGTGAAGGAGAACAACAGTTAATTATTCTTGATGCTTTAAAGAATATACTTTGTTTGAAAAATTCTATTTTATGCTTGGATGAGCCAGATGCATATTTACACCCCAAAAGACAAAGAGAGCTATTTCCACATATTCAAGAATTATATACGGAAAGTGAAACTCAGATTATTGCAACGAGCCATAGTCCATTCGTTGCTCAATCAGTACCTTTAAATTCTATTTTGTTATTTAATAAAAATGGGGGTGTTGTTAAAGTTATAGAAGATGAATTAAATAGTTATATTGCAATTGCAAATGAATTATTTGGAGTAAAAACAGAATTCAGTGTAGAAATAGAAAATGAGTTTGAAAAATTTTGGTTATTAAGGCAAAAGATTTTAAGTAATGAAAGTTATAATACACAAGAGTTGATTGAACTCATAAAGATATTGCAATCAAGAGGAGATGAAGTAAAGGCAATTGTTAATAGAGAGTTAGCTCAATTAAGGAGAGTTAAAGGAAATGAATTTTTTATATAAATGGAGAAAATTGTAAGACCGAATGCACCTGCTTTCCTTATTGATAATTATAAAAGATGGGGCAGGCAATATGAAGCACTTAGAGCTCGAAATCCTCAAGCTCAATTTCAATGGTATCAGCATTCCAATCAAAAGGTAAATATATTGTTATTACCCTATTTACAATTAATGACACAAAGTCATTGTTCTTTTTGTGATATTTTTGAAGTAACCGAAAATGTTGTAGAACCCACTGTTGAGCACTTCAAACCATCTTCCAGATTCCCAATATTATCATATTATTGGGGTAATTTATTTTTATGTTGTAATAGTTGTCAAAAAAAGAATGATAGATTTGAAGATTATTTATTAAAACCAGATCGACTTGATTATTTATTTGATGACTATTTCTTGATTGATTGGGTTACAGGGAAAATCTTCGAAAAGCATACTCTTCCTGATTTGAGATATTTTAAAGCAGAAGCAACAATAAGATTATATGGTTTAAATAATGGTGGAAGACCTAATGCAAGACTTCGAGAGTTAAAACAGTTTAACAACGATCCAATACCAATAATTGATGAATATTCTTATAGATTTTTCATTAGAAGAGCCTAATTAATATTGTAAATGATGAATTTAATCACAATGGGTAACGATGAGTTTATACTCTATATCCGCAAGCAATATCCTAACTGTCAACTAAACACGAAGGATTTGGGACGTTTTATCTGGGTCTGGATACTGGAACATGATTTTAATGCCAGACAAGTTGAAGAAGATATGCCTTGCATTTGGGAAACCAAAACCGGAGCAAAAAATATCAATGAAAAGAAGTTACCAAAGACTGCAACACAGTTTGAGTTTAAAAGAAGTTTACTTTTGGAGTTGTATGGGTATTTGGATGAGTTAGGAAGTAATAATTGATTTTTTGTTTATAACATAAAAACAAATTGATTATGAGTGTACAATTTGGATCAGGTGTGTTTTCGATACAAGAAACATCGTTATTTTTGGGTTTATCGAACCCGAAGGTAAAGCGTTGGCTGGATGAAATCTGGAATACTCGGATTACATCTACTCATAGTAATGCTTACTCGTGGGGCGATGGTCGTTACAAGACATTGAATTTCCTGACTCTCATTGAGTTTTATACTTTCTATCAGCTGAGGAACCATAATATTTCTGTAAATAAAATCATCATGGCTCATGATGTAATACAAGAAAAATTAAACACACCTTATCCATTTGCCAGTTCAAAGATATTGACTGATGGTTGTAAAGTTCTTTTTGAAGAAAATAATTCTATTATCGATGCAGAACCCGGTTTACAAACGAATCTTCAGGGAATTATTTTACCCTTTTGCACTAGGATAGAGTTTGGAGATGATTTTCTGGCTAAACGATTTTGGCCAAGAGGTTCTGATGTCAACGTTGTAATAGACCCTTCCCACCAATTTGGTCAACCCACTGTGCCTAACACTAATATTCTGGCAAGGCAATTATACAATCTATATAAAGGTGGCGAATCGCCAGAGTTTATAGCTGCATTATATAAAATATCAACACAACAAGTATTGGATTCAATTTCGTTATTTAACTGATAAATCAAAAATATAATGAAAGTATACATTGATGAGAATATTGCTCCTCAGCTAGCCCCCGGTTTACATCATTTACAAGAACCATTGAATAACAAAGAAAAATGCTGTTGTGAAATTATTTCAATTAAAGATCATTTTGGTGAGGGTGTAAAAGACGAAGAATGGATTCCCATTGCAGGAAAAGAGGGTGCTATTGTTATTACTCAGGATTTAAGAATTAATAGTAATCAGCAACAGCGGTTACTTTATTTGGAACATGGATTAGGGATTTTCTTTTTTAAACCACCTTCAAAAACAGGATATTTGTATTGGGACTTAGTAAAACAAGTGATTAACCGCTGGGAGGAGATAAAGCATCTAACGCATAAAACTCAACGCCCTTTTGCATATAAGTGTAGTTCAAGAAACAATAAATTTGAATTGATTAATAATGAATAAGCTATTGATATAATTGACGAAGTATTATGGCAAAGAAAATCAAACCCCAACAACTCTATTGGTGTATAACCAAAGGACACGAAGAGGATTGGTTTATACAAGCTATTTCACAAAAAGAAGCTCAAAAGGTTCATGCTTGTGGAGAAGGTTTCAATTTAGATTATGCAAAAGCGAAATATATTTGCGATATACCTTTAGAATTCTGTGAGAAAGAGCCTTGTTGGCCAATGAATGAAACATTAATTGCACTTGGATTTGAATATTTGCAGGAAGGTAGTCCAAGAAGAGTTCGCAAAAATGGTGTTGTGTATACTGAAGGCACCTACTTTACATCTGTTCTTCTAACCTGGGATCAATTTAAACAGCCAACATTATATTTGCTACATGCAAGAACTACCACAAAGTTTAAAATCGGATATACTACAAACCTGGAAAATAGGATTAAACAATTAAGCTCTACAAACCCCTTTTATCTTGATGTCATGGAGCATCTAAATCATCCGGATGCAAAAAAGTGGGAATATGCTCTCAAAAAAATATTTATTGACTATAGGACCAACAATGAATGGTTTGATTTTGACGACGAGGGGCAAGTCAAATTACGAATAGAGTTTGATAAATATCGGAAAATATGTGTAGAATATTCAAAAGAGAACGATTAATTCTTCAAAAAAATCTCTTGTAACCTGCTCAATTACCAAAATGCTTGAACAAGCAGAGCAGTTGGCAGATTATTGGACAAGAGGAATTGATTAAAGATTCATCGGGTGACTGTGCTGATATTCTCGACAATGAATCACAGTCGTGGAGGTCGTGAAAGTCCCCCGAGAAAAAAGAGAAAAGCAGTAAGTACAAACCTTAAAACCCGAAAGCCATGGACAAGCAATACAACGCCGATGGTTTTATTC
>Ga0302215_10003457_pt1 | contig 10577 bp, 13 predicted proteins | sample II_Fen_N3_1_FD_194580 | JGI IMG/M metagenome (GOLD analysis project Ga0302215, IMG submission 194580) | Peat permafrost microbial communities from Stordalen Mire near Abisko, Sweden - II_Fen_N3_1 | ecosystem: Environmental > Terrestrial > Soil > Wetlands > Permafrost | place: Sweden: Abisko... | reverse complement strand
TTCAACAATTTGTAATCCTCCGTTAATTGTATCTGAGAAAAGCGGCAAAATCACTTTCTGATTCGGTTTTTGCGAAATCTCAAAAGACAAATGAGCCTGATTTCCTATCCACATAACTGTGGAATCAAGATGTGCATTAACGGTAATTTTTTGTGCCCACAATGATGTTTGCACAAAAACAATAAGAACGAAGAATAACCAACAGTTTTTTCTCATAAAAATTAAATCCTCAATTTTTCAATCAGCAATTGTAAATTGTATTTATAAAATCGTTAATCAATTTTAAGCTCTCATTTTAAATAATTTCATCAATGCCCGAACATAATCTTCCGATGTGCTCATCGATACCGAATCGACTCCTGATTTTGTAAAAATCCGTTGTAAAGTCAATTGACCTTGTCCCCAGGCATGTTTATAGGTGGTTCGTAAGCGTTTATCGGAAGTATCAACCCAAATACGCTCACCTGTTTCAGCATCCTTTAACTTTACCAGACCAACATCAGGCAATTCCGTTTCACGAATATCGTAAACCTGCAAAGCAACAACATCATGTTTACGATTGGCAATGGTCAGATCCCGTTCGAAATTTGAATCCATAAAATCCGAAATGATAAATGCCGTAGAACTTTTTTTGATCGCATTCGTAAAATAGCGCAAAGCACCGGCAATATCTGTTTTATTACTTTCAGGCTTAAAATCAATTAATTCCCTGATAATATGCAAGACATGCTTTCTTCCTTTTTTAGGCGGAATAAATTTTTCAATTTTATCCGAAAAGAAAATTACGCCTATTTTATCTTTGTTCTGAATGGTCGAAAAAGCCAATGTAGCTGCTACTTCAGTGAAAATATCTTTTTTTAATTGCGTTACCGAACCAAATTCCCTGCTTCCTGACACGTCAATCAACAGAACCACCGTCAATTCACGTTCTTCTTCGAAAACCTTGATATACGGATGTCCGAAACGGGCAGTTACATTCCAATCAACAGAACGAATATCGTCACCATATTGATATTCACGCACTTCTGCAAATGTCATTCCACGCCCCTTGAAAGCAGTATGGTATTCACCTGCAAAAATATTTTTAGATAAACCACGTGTTTTTATCTCTATTTTTCGAACTTTCTTTATTAATTCGCTGGTTTCCATAAATCTAATGTGCCAATGTGATAATGTGCCAATGTGATAATGTAATAATCTGCTAATGAAAAGTTTATATACCACTCTATTATTGGCACATTAGCATATTATTTTATTAGCAAATTAATTAAGGTACTTCAATTGTATTCAGAATTTCAGTGATGATTTCGTCGGAAGTCATGTTGTTTGCTTCTGCTTCATAGCTTAATCCGATACGGTGACGCAATACATCATAGCAAACGGCACGGATATCTTCAGGAATAACATAACCTCTGCGTTTAATAAAAGCGTATGCACGGGCTGCCAGAGCAAGGTTGATGGAAGCTCGGGGCGAAGCACCAAAAGAAATCATTTCTTTCAATGCATCCAAACCGTAATCTTGTGGAAAACGAGTTGCAAAAACAATATCAACTATATAACGCTCAATTTTTTCGTCAATATACACCTGACGAACGATATCGCGTGCTTCAATAATGTCTTTTGGAGATAGAATAGGCGAAACCTGTGGTTTTTCCTTTAATAAGTTCTGGCGAATAATCAATTTTTCCTCTTCTTTTTTAGGATAATTGATAACAACTTTCAACATGAAACGGTCTACCTGAGCTTCAGGAAGTGGATATGTTCCTTCCTGCTCAATTGGATTTTGAGTTGCTAGAACTAAAAATGGTTCGTCAAGTTTATAAGTGTTTTCACCAATTGTTACCTGACGTTCCTGCATGGCTTCGAGCAAAGCACTCTGAACTTTTGCCGGAGCACGGTTGATTTCATCAGCCAAAATCAAATTAGCGAAAATCGGTCCTTTTTTAATGTGAAACTCCTCTTTTTTCTGACTGTAAATCATCGTTCCCAATACGTCAGCCGGCAACAAATCAGGCGTAAACTGAATTCTACTAAAATCAGCTTTAATTAAATCGGAAAGAGTTTTTATAGCCAATGTTTTTGCTAAACCCGGCACACCTTCCAATAAAATGTGTCCATCGGATAGTAAACCGATCAATAATGACTCTACCAAATGCTTTTGACCGATAATTACTTTGTCCATTCCCATTGTCAGCGCATCAACAAAAGAGCTTTGGCGCTCGATGCGTTCATTAAGTTCCCTAATATCAACAGATTGAATCATATTCTTTTATGTTAGTTGTGTTTCTTTTTTGTTGAACAAATATAGTGTTATTTAAATTGCTAAAGTTTTGATTTAATATCTATTAACCTGAATTTAGATTATTAAGTATAGATGATTTTTATATCCGTTTTTCGGGCAAAATTTATATTATTTTGAATTAAAAAAGTTCTGCATCTGTGAAAGAATGCAGAACTTTTTAACAATACATTTTAATTATGAAATAAAAATATATTTTCCGACAAAGTCTGAGAAGTCTTATTTTACATATAAATCGTGTAATTCTTTTGCTTTGGTTAAACATCTCGGATTTGACACATCAATCAATCTTGCATCCAATTTTGGAATTCGAATCAACGTACCTTTAGCGATTTGATCAGGATTTGGAATTTTCTCTTTATTTGCCTCATAAATATAAACCCAAAAGTCTTTGGAACCGTAATATCGTCTGGCCATTAGCGTTAATCTGCTACCTGATTTAATTCTTTCGGATGCGATAAATTCTTTATAAACACGCAAATTATCAAACAATACTTGAAGACTGTCAACCGGTTGTTTTACATAAAGTGAGTCCGATAAAGTTGTATCTTTAGGAACAACGACAGTTTCCGGTGCAGGAATCGGTTTTGGTTGAGGATTAATCCAGTTCGAAACTGCATTAAACATATCTGTTAATGAAACATTTTCCTTCAAGTTAACAATATACTTTTTTGATTTATGGAAAGATTTATCAGCTAGTTTATGTGCCGGCGGATAAAAATAATAAAGCCCAAATCCGCTTCCTAACAACAAAATAAAAAGAATTGGAATCCAGAGTAACTTTTTCTTCTTATTTAATGTTACAGTTTCATTGGTAAAAGAAGTTGAAGGTATTTCCGACTCAGAATGAGCAATTTGCTCTGAATCTTCTTTGTCGGCAATTTGGATTTCCGACTGTTCCGTATGAACAATTTCGGGTTCAACGGGTTGTGGAGAAAGAGAATCAATAACCGTTTCAGGTTCAGAAAAACTTTCTTCTATAGGTATTTCAACTGACTCCTGTTCAGTTTTATTCAACAATTCAAACTCTTCATCAACAATAATTAAATCATCTGAATCATCAACAACTTCTTCCTCCTGAATCTCATAAACTAATTCATTTTCTATTACAAATACTTCTTCTTCAAGTTCTTTCTTATCACTTTTTGTTGATAATGCATTAATTTCTGAAATTAAACTTTTAATTTCTGAAGCCTGTTCTGTAAAAATTCGGAGAGGATCAGAAATCTCATCGGGTTTTTGAGTTTCAACTGCATTATTCTCTGAATCCAATTCCACGGGCTCTAAATGTGCGAATGGCTCATTTACCAAATCTTTCAACAAGGTATCAGGCGCAAAACTTACTTTATTGTATCCGGCAATTATTATTTCTTCTCCGGTCTGAACATTGACGCTTTTCCGGGGTTCATTCCACTGAAGTTTAAAAGTCCCGAAATTTTTAATTTTAACCAATTCACCTGCCAGCAATGCCTCTTCTATGGTACCAATCATAACTTTCAGAAATTCTTCTGCAGCCCGCTTACTTACGGAAGCTTTGGCGGCAACCAAATCAATAATTTCCTGAGATGATATTTTATCCTTATTCATGATGAGGTATATCTTTAAGTTTATCTTTCAGAATATTACTTTGTTTAAAATTCACAACCAATTTGGGTGGAACCAATGTGCGGATTTGTGTGGCAGGATGAACAGATAGCCGTTCTTCTTTTTTTCTCACTTCAAAATTACCAAAACTCTGAAAACCGATTGTTTTTTCATCAACCAACTGCTCAGTACAGGTTTTAATTGTGATCTCCAGCAAATCAGAAACCATCGATTTTGGCGCGTTCATTTTAGTGGCCATTGCGGCAATTAATTCTTTGTGATTCATAAAATAGTTACTAGTATAAAGTTACAAGTCAGAAAGTTATTAAATTCCATATAAATCAAAATCAGTCGCATCAACAATTTTAGCATTATAAAATTCACCAATATTCAATCCGTTGGTTGAAATGGGTATCAACACCTCAGGATCAACTTCCGGAGAATCAAACTCGGTCCGGCCAACAAAATATTCATCTTCTACCCTATCAATAATTACTTTCAGCGTTTTTCCAATTTTAGTCTCATTAATTTCAGCTGAAATGCCCTGTTGAATCGACATAATTTCATCCACACGTTTTTGCTTCACTTCATCTTCAATGTCATCGTTGTAGGTTTTATAAGCAAAAGTGCCTTCTTCATTCGAGAAAGCAAATGCTCCCAACCGTTCAAAACGAGCTTTTCTGACAAATTCTTTCAATTCTTTTACATCAGCTTCTGTTTCACCGGGATGACCAAGCAATAAAGTCGTGCGCAAATGAATACCGGGAACTTCCGTTCTGATTCTGTCAATTAATTCATACGTTTGTGCTTTGGTAATATTCCGGCGCATTTGTTTCAACATAGTATCGCTGATGTGCTGCAAAGCAATATCCAGATAATTGCATACGTTTTCCCTTTCACGCATAACTTTCAGCAAATCATAAGGAAACTGAGCCGGATAAGCATAATGCAATCGTAACCATTCAACTCCCGGAATATCCGAAATTCGTTCAGTCAATTCGGCCAGTTTCAGTGTTTTGTAACGGTCCTGCCCGTAATACGACAAATCCTGTGCAATAAACTGAAATTCCTTTACCCCGTTTGCAACCAATCCTTTCACCTCATTCTCAATGTCTTCTATTGAACGGGAACGATGTTTTCCTGTTATAATCGGAATGGCACAATAAGAACAAGTCCGGTTACAACCTTCTGATATTTTGATATAGGCATAATGATTTGGCGTTGTCAAAGTGCGTTCCAAACGTAAATCAGCACGATATTCCTGCCCAATTTCTTTCAGAATATCAGTATAATTGAATTTGCCGTAAAACTTATCAACTTCCGGAATTTCAAGTCTCAGTTCCTTCAAATAACGCTCGGACAAGCACCCCATTACGAATAACTTACCAATCTTATTTTCTTTGCGCAAATCGGCAAACTGCAAAATACTATTAATGCTTTCTTCCTTAGCATCACCAATAAATCCACACGTATTTACAATTACAATTTCACCATCAGGATTTTCGGCGTCATGCCTCACTTTGTATCCCAATGCATCAAATTGTCTCATCAATTGCTCTGAATCAACCAGGTTTTTTGAACATCCCAGCGTCACAACATCAACCGTTCCTTTTTTCATCACCTATTATTCAAATAACGAAGCAACAAACTCATTGCGGTCAAAAACCTGCAAATGTTCCATTCCCTCACCCAAACCAATATATTTTACCGGAATTTTAAACTGATCGGAAATACCTATAACCACACCACCTTTGGCAGTTCCATCAAGCTTTGTAATTGCCAATGCAGTCACATCAGTTGCCAGCGTAAATTGCTTAGCCTGTTCAAATGCATTTTGACCGGTTGAACCATCCAAAACCAGTAAAACTTCGTGAGGTGCGTCCGGCACTACTTTTTGCATTACATTTTTGATTTTGGTCAATTCGTTCATCAAATTTATTTTATTATGCAACCGACCTGCTGTATCTATAATCACCACATCTGCATTGTTTGCTTTTGCTGATGAAATAGCATCATAAGCCACCGAAGCAGGATCTGAACCCATTTTCTGTTTAATCACCGGCACTCCGGCACGTTCACCCCAAATAACCAATTGTTCTACTGCAGCTGCACGAAAAGTGTCTGCTGCTCCGAGATATACTTTCTTTCCTGCCTTAGTAAACTGATAAGCCAGTTTACCGATAGTCGTTGTTTTTCCAACTCCATTGACACCCACAACCATAATCACATAAGGCTTTGCAGGTAAAACTGCATCAAAATCAACCGGTGAATCTGAATTATTTTCAGCAAGTAGCGATGCAATTTCATCTTTTAAAATTACATTCAATTCGGTTGTATTCACATATTTATCCTGAGCGACTCTTTTCTCAATCCGTTCTATAATACGTAAGGTAGTTTCAACGCCTACATCCGAGGTTATCAGCACTTCTTCCAGATTATCCAGCACTTCTTCATCAACCTTCGATTTTCCGGCAACCGCACGTGTCAACTTCGAAAAAACGCTTTCTTTGGTTTTTGATAAACCCTGATCGAGTGTTTCCTTTTTTTCTTTACTAAAGAGATTAAATAAACCCATCTTTTCTATTCAATTTTAATAAATTAGAATTCATAATTAACTCATTACAAATCCGCTTACAAAATTAAGTCTTTTTTTTGAGCTAACGGCAAAAAAAATCCCCTCATTTTATTTAATGAGAGGATTCTTTCTATTTATTTGAACGAAATGAAATTATTTAGTAAAATAATCTTTCACTTTTTCGTTATGTACTATTTCTTCCTGGAAGATATAAGCGCCGGTTTTCGGTGATTTCACCATTTTGATAACCTTTGCAAAGGAACGACCTTCCCCTTTTTGCATGGATGCAACCGCTTTCTTAGCCATGATTCAGATTTTATTTAATTTCTTTATGAACTGTGTATTTCTTTAAAATGGGGTTGTATTTTTTCAACTCCAAACGTGCCGGCGTGTTTTTCCTATTTTTCATAGTTATATAACGCGATGTTCCGGGCATACCGCTTTCTTTATGCTCTGTGCATTCCAGAATTACCTGAATTCTTGCTTCTTTTGATTTTTTAGCCATGGTTTAATTCTCCTAAATTATGCGTATAAATACCCTTTTTCTGACGCTTTTTTGATGGCAGCATCCAAGCCGATTTTGTTGATTGTACGTAATCCATTAGCTGAAACATTCAGGCTAATCCAGGTATCTTGCTCAACCCAATAGAATTTTTTTGTAAACAAGTTCACCTCAAATGTTCTTTTGGTACGACGTTTAGAGTGTGATACGTTGTTTCCTACCATTGCTTTTTTCCCGGTAATCTGACAAATTTTTGACATTTCTATATCTTTTTATTGTTTACATTTTTTCTCAAAAACAGTGTGCAAAAGTATACTATTTTTTTTACCTATGCAAGTATTTTTGTTGAATAATTTCTATAATTATACTCAAAACAGAAATAATTCAATTTATATTATTGATATTAAGCTGTTTAATTCAAATTATTTCTTTCAACATAAGCAATGCAGCCTGCGATGCACGCAAAATATTCTGTTCACGCAAAGGTCCGAAATGAAATTCCCTGCTTATCAATTCATTTTCAGAACTTACTGCAATCCAGACAGTTCCAACCGGTTTTTTTTCAGTTCCGCCAGTCGGTCCTGCAATACCTGAAGTGGAAACAGCAACATCTGCTTTCAGCAATTTTCTTGCTCCAACTGCCATTTGTTCAACGACAGATTGACTTACGGCTCCGAATTTTTCCAAATCGTCTTGCGACACATTTAAAACATTTGTTTTAATTTCATTTGAATAAGCCACCACAGATCCTTTAAAGAATTCTGAACTGCCCGGAATTGACGTAAATTGATGAGCAATGTTTCCACCGGTGCAACTTTCTGCTGTTACCACCATTAATCCTTTCGATTTCAACATGTTTCCAACCAGTTGTTCTATCGGAATATCTTCAAAAGCGACGATGGAAGAACCAAGAATTTGGTGCAATTTATCAATATGCTGGTTCATTATAAACTCCAGTTCCAACGAGTTATCCATCAAACCGCTTAAACGCAATTTCACTATGCCGGAATTGGGCAAATAAGCTAAACTTATATATTCAGGCAATTCATTCTCCCAATCAGCAATTTTAAGAGCCAAAATAGATTCTCCGTAGCCATAAACCTGAACGGTTTTATGGATCAAAACAGGAGTTTTAAAATGATTGTGAAGTCTTGGAATAATTTCCGAGCTCATTGCATGCTTCATTTCATAAGGTACGCCGGGCATAGAAACAATAACTTTTCCATCCTTTTCGAACCACGTTATCGGAGCAGTACCAACCGGATTTTGAATTACAATACAATTTTCAGGAACCATGGCTTGAGCTCTTGTGAGCTCGTTTATAACAAAATTTGGACGAGTCGAAAACAACTGCTCAATATTACGAATAACCGATTCATTGAAGACCAATTTCGTTTGAAAAAATTTCGTCAGAGTTTGCTTGGTAATGTCATCGTTTGTTGGACCGATTCCACCTGTAAATAAGATTACATCAGCCCTTTTTAAAGCCATTTCCATCGATTCTATGATATGATCTTCTTTATCGTGAACCGAAGTAATTTGAGCCAGCTCAAAGCCATATTTATTGAGCTGAGTTGCCATCCATGCTGAATTGGTATCAACAATCTGACCAATCAGAATTTCATCCCCAATGGTTATGATTTCTACTTTTACATGATTTGTTGTCATATTACTTTCTGTTTTTCAATTCTTTATCAGCAATTTCCAATTGTTCAAACCATTCAGTTCCAAATTTACGAATCAAAGGTTCTTTCAAAAACTGATAAACAGGAATTTTTAATTTTCCACCCAGTTTGCGCGCGCAGTTACAAACACTCCAGCGATGATAATTTACAGCCGTAAATTCTTCATACTTTTGAAGCCTTACGGGATATAAATGACATGAAATTGGCTTATAAAAATCAGTCTTCCCTTCGCGAAATGCCTTTTCGATGGCACATTTACAAATACCGGTTGAATCAGTATACGTAAATACGCATTCCGCACCGTTTACAATTGAAGTTACAGGTTCACCGTCATCATCAATATAGGAAATTCCCTGTTTTTGTATTACAGCTTTCGATTTATCAGTCAAATCGTCCCAAATTAAAGGAAGTATATCATCTATTATTTTTACTTCTTCCAATTCCAATGGAGCACCATCATCGCCTTCAATACAGCAAATTCCTTTGCATGATGCTAAATCACACACGAATTTTTCATCCAATAAGTCCAGACTTATTATAGTTTCATCTATTTGAATCATTTTTCTTATTTTCTTTAATCAACTTATTGATTTTCAAATATCAATATTTTAAAATTCTCAATTATCATCATGCCCTTTTAAAACCGGAATACTTATATGATATTTCACAGCCAAAATTCGGGTAAGAATTATTGATGCAGCAGCAGCCGATTGAGTAATAGATGAAGACACATTGAATTTATAGCAGGCGAAAAACACCAGACCTCCGATAACACAGGCCAACGCATAAATATCTTTACGGAAAATAAGCGGAACTTCATTTATCAATATATCCCGAATTACTCCACCGGCTGAACCGGTTATCATTCCCATCATAATGACGACCCAAAACGGAAAACCGGCAGCCAATGTCTTTTCAATACCAACAACAACGAACAATCCCAATCCAATTGCATCGAATATAAAAAATGTATTATTTAACCTGATTAGATATTTCCCAAAAACGATAACTGTAATGAGCGCAGCTCCGGTAACAATCAGATAAGACGGTTGTAGCATCCAAAACGGAGTTACATTTAAAAGCAAATCCCTGATTGTTCCACCGCCTATTGCAGTGACTAAACCAACCACGTATGCGCCAAACCAATCAAATCGCTTTGCCGAAGCCAAACGAATGCCACTTATTGCAAAAGCAAATGTTCCGATATAATCAATGATGTGGATAAAGTTCATTAGCAATAACTATAAAACAGTTTCATAAAAGAAAAGCGCATCAAAAATACTTTGACACGCTTTTTAATTTATTTCGGACGAATTATTTTTTTGCAGGAACAGCAGGTGCTGGTTTTTGAGCATTTTTATTTGCTTCCGGAGTTTCTCCAAAATTAGGAGCAACAACTCCCGGTTCTGCTTGTTTCTGATGTTGAAATTGTGATTTAATTTCAGAATCATTGGTAGCAGCAGGTTTATTTGCTTTTACGCCTACAGTTGCCACTGAAAGTACTACGACAAAAATCACTAAACCCCAGGTTGCTTTTTCAACGAAATCAGTTGTTTTGCGAACACCCATAATTTGGTTTGACGAAGAAAAACCTGCGGCTAAGCCACCACCTTTTGAATTTTGCACCAACACCAATAAAGTAAGCAAAACGGAAGCAATTACAATTAAAATAATAAGTAAGACGTACATAATAAGATTTATTTTTTTGAGTTTGAGATCACTTTTTCTAAAAAACGAATTTGGTCTGCAAAGTAAACACTTTTTTTCGGATTATTCAAATTTAATTTCTTCAATATTTCAATTGCTTCGCTGTATTTTCTATCTTTAATTAATTTCTTTGCATTAATTTCCGAAATTTCATTTTCATTTAATGATAATTTTGAAATCTCAATTGGCTTTATGGATAGATTTTGATTAGAAATTTGTTGACCT
>Ga0302215_10003454_pt1 | contig 10582 bp, 6 predicted proteins | sample II_Fen_N3_1_FD_194580 | JGI IMG/M metagenome (GOLD analysis project Ga0302215, IMG submission 194580) | Peat permafrost microbial communities from Stordalen Mire near Abisko, Sweden - II_Fen_N3_1 | ecosystem: Environmental > Terrestrial > Soil > Wetlands > Permafrost | place: Sweden: Abisko... | reverse complement strand
TGACTATCAAGTCCGGTTCCGTGAGGGGCCGGGGGTGAAATTCCCCCGGCCTACTCGACGGCCTGTGGTCACCGGCCCGTAGAGTCGGCACACAATCCAGTAAGGTGCCGGTGGACCCAGCTTGTTAGCCAAAATTCGCTACGAAGCCGGCACACAATGTGTCCCAAGGCGAAGCCTTTCTTGCTGTTTATCACAGTCTTGTTAGGCACAGTTGAATTGTCGCACAAATGCCTTTTTGCTTCGAGCCGAAGGCTTTTGTTGCTGATTTACCATTAATACTGCATATCAATGCGAAGCCTTTCTCTTTTGTAATTTGGCACGATTGTCATTACTCTTGATGCGCCGTAGGCACTTGCCCCAGAAGGGGGGATAACTCCATCCAAGCTTCGGACACTCTTCAGTCTTCTTCAGGGAGTCTCGTCAGTCGTTTTATTTCCCTGCGGATGGCGAACAGGACACCTAATGCTGATCAAAATACATTCGGATCATCTTTTGGAACATCTAGGCACGTCCCAGAAGGATGCCACGTACATCCGCAACCAATTAAACTACAAATGCGATCAATAAATTGACCCACTGATGAGCCATCCCTAGAGTCATACAAATACCCTATAGAATCATCAATCCAGAGCGCTATCTGTCCACACTGCATTGAATTATAGAATTTCATCGTCATGCCTTTATTTTTAATCATGAATAAATCACAATGCAAAGGCCAAGCATATAAACCCATATCACACCAAAATGGTTTGTCAGTTTTATATTTTTTATTCATAAAAGAATCTATAGCCTCTTTAATCGGTTTGGCTATGTGGACTTTCTTATACTTTCCCTTGACATCAGATGCGCGTCCATTGGATTCATCGCAAAGATAAAATTTCGAGCCATCTATAGGCTTATATAATTCGACGCTCTGGTCTTTAGCACTCACGCCCATCATGATCATCACAAAAAAAGGTACGTTAAACATCTATCTTGCTTCTACAGGGCTCATATCATCAGGAATCGAGTAATTATCATAATCACAAACGATTGCACCGCCTTTATATGTGCATTTTGTCATTTTCACATTTTTCCATTCTCCCGCCTTTAATTCTCCAGGCTTATCTTTAGAAAAAAGAAAGCGGCCAATATATTCTTCATATGCCTTTAAGATATTTTTTTTTGAAAAATCCCTCTCGGGATTAGCACTAAAGTATCGCACATACTTGGCATCATCCATACATTTTCGGATATCAGCATTCAAACACCTCGAGTGAAGATACTGTGTATCTCCATATGTTGGGATTCTCCATAGCTTGCTTGCTTTTTCAATAAATGATTCGCCATAAAAGACTGGCTTTGCAGTTTCACAAGCATACGCAGTAAAGGCGGCGAGTGAATCAAATAGCGTCGCAGCAATTTCACAGTCACTACCCAGCGTCATTAATCCATCCTGAGTCGGACTCCAACATCCAGGAGTCTTCCCTTTGTCATCGCTATGATTACAATCATCATAACTTTTATACTCCTTATTTCGTGCAGCCACCATACCAAGCATAATTGAAGAATTATTGCCATGGCCAAAGTATATCATACCTCGTATGCCACTAGGATACGCATCCATCGCAGTCCCACACAAACTATCACGTTTTCCGGACGAATTATATGGAGCACCATTTAGGCACCGAATAAAAGTAGCTCCATTAACGCCCCACACATCATAGGTTATGCTAGATGAAACATAGTGAGAATCTGGTTCAAAATAAGGCTTATGAGGAGTGAGAGGACGTAGACCATCACTTTGCTTTTGAGCAGATAGCAAATGTGGTTCATACCCGGAATCAATTTTCTTTTCCATCATCTTTATGGCGTTTAGATAAGCAAATTTGATTGTATATGTTGCTCTATTTATATCCGTTCCAACCATCACATATTGCACACCTCTAAGAGTTCTTCCTTGAAGAGGGACCAATACGGTGTCAGCAGAATCTATCACCTTCAACAGAGATGAAAAACTATAGTTTCTCTTAGCTGATGAATCAAGCGAGAGAGTAAGCCTATTCCCGGATAGTACAAAAGAACTACTAGTGATTTTCTTTAATGAATCTTGACGCACCAATGATATCGTGGTTGGTTTATGCATTACATTAAATGATAGCCGCTTTGAGGCTCCCGCATGGATATAAAGGGTATCTGTCATTTTTCCAAAATAGAGAGGATCTTTCTCTGTCCCAGATATCCGTTCATACTTTCCTTGCCGATACGTCACATCCTCTACTAGGAACGACGACACGTCAGATCCCCCATGAACAGATATGTGTCCGTCAATTAGAATACTCCCTGCACCATTAACCTTAGTAGCAGCATCAAGCATCGCCCAAAATCCATTTTTCTGGAGATTTACAAAGGTATCGCTTGATGTTGTGATTCCAAAGTCAGCCTTATTGATGGCATGTAAATTCCAATCATCAGATAAGAAAGCCAAGCGATACCCTCCCGTGGTATTGACGCCTGCTACGAATACGTCACGTCCAACGAGCGCCGCATTTGAAGCATTTACAAGGCTCCCATCATAATAATATGCCACCGTTATTTTCTTGGCCACTCCTGGATAGATCGCAGAAGGATTATCCGCAACATTCTTCACAATGAATCTAGGATACAGCCAGCCCTTATTTCGCCCAGCAATCCCCAGCCCATCTGTGCGAGAGGCTCCCAAGATGTCGCTAAGGCTTGCAAGTTTGTCGTATCGCAGATACATATCTGCTGCAAGGTCTTTCAAATTATCGATAGATGCACCTTGATCGATAACGGCAGCAACTAAAGATTTATCTTTCAGTACATTATAGAGAATACCAGCACCAAAAGCAGGTATGCCAAAATTACTTGTTGTTTTAGTACTTATCTTTGAAAGATGATCTTCAGAGTTGGAAATATCTAGAAAGACTTTACGATTTCCATCAGCATAGCAAGATGTTGTTCCTGAGTTCAGTTCAACTTCTGCAGAAACAGCATCATCTTTGCAGCTAAACGTCGATAAGGTAATCGTCTTATCATCAGAAATTAAATCATACGATGACAAGCTATCATTGGATATGGATAAACGATTAATATAAGCATTATCCGCTACCTTTATCGACAGTCTTTCATCCCCGCATACATCGTGTAAGCAGATGCTAACAGGAATGCCTCCATTCTGATAAATCTTCCAAGGAGTACTTTGCCAAAAGTCACCGCTTTTCGATATAAGGCGGTAGAATATATAATAGGGGGATCGATTATCTGAGCTAAAAGTGAACACAGCGCTTTTAGTTGGTGATTGCAAGACCACTTTCTCTACAATAAATTTAGAAACCCCTGATTTAGGATCATCCAAAAAGATACTTGAATCAAGGAATTTCGAATTAGATGCAATCACTTCGATTTTGGGAACTACATAATTAACATCATCATATATACCTGATGAAACATTGAACGAAAATGAGGCTGTCCCTGAGCTTGAGTTAACTACGGGGGCTGTCATTTGAATCACATCACTAGAGCACAATCCACTGAAGCTGCCAGTAAATTCACAATACGTTGAACTCGTTGCATCCTGAGCGTGAAGGATACTTCCTCCAAGCAGAAGGGCACCAGCAACTAAATTATAGAACGTACTCATTTTCATCCAAGCAAACTTTGGAAAGTATTCTAGCACAGTAGCTACTCGTATCCAAATGTGCGGCGTCTCCCATTAAAATCTCCAGCCAAATAAATTTGGGTACCTTTTAAATTATATAAGGTTCCAACGAGCAAATCCACATTAATTTTTAATACATCGGATAGAAAAAAGTCTATCACGGTTTCCCTTTCGGAGGGTAAGTTCATCGAACCAGATTTGCACAAAAAACGCTATTTCATATACGCCATATTTATCAATCACAGGAAGCGAATCTTTTGAAGTCCAAAATTGAGCCAAACAACCAATCATTGGATATAAATGCATAGAGTCACCATTGCAATCACATCGCAACATTAGCCCCACAGGCAATGCCGAAAATCCATAGCGATCAGTTCCAGGCGTTTGCCCACAATCTTCACGCCAGTATTTTTTAGATTTCAACTCGCTAGGAGAAAACTTTAAAGATAATTTTTTCCACTCATCAATACTAGGTAAATGCCATCCATTAGGGCACGCATTCATTGCCGAATGCCAATCATATATTCTACCAAATTCACTACAACTAGAGCTATCATTCATAGGACACTTAGAATGTGGCATTACATAACTCAAATTTTCAGCCATCCACACAGCGTCATTCATTACAATAGTTTTATAGATATGTCCATCTCGAGCATCACACATGCGTCCATGTATTGAGTCTGCATCAATTTGAAACAGGATACATTCCAGTAGCAGAACCACTACATTCATCTCATCGCCATTCATTCACATCAAAAAAGGATGGTGAAATAAGTACCTTTTCTTTATGACAGCTAGAACTATTGCACTCGTCAAATTTTACATGTTTCCATAGCTCATTGCGAATAGGAAAAGAACCAGGATGGTTCATATCCGTTAAAAAGATAAGTTCATCATTATCCTTCTGACGTTTCACATCATCGCCATCAGACAATAAATTATAGTATTTCAAATATTCAATCGGACACTTTCCAGGATCAGAAACCATCATTGGATCCCACCACATTAAGCAATCTATCGTAAGATCTTGCGCATCTCCCCTCGCTTTTATTTTCCAATTAGCAGCCACCCGAGAAATTAGGGATTTATCATCTCCATTTTCATGAGCAGCTTGGCATGCATACGCAACAAAAACTGCTGTATCATTAAAGATTGAAGATTGAACACCCAATATTGGATCGCCTTTCAAAAAAGAAATTTGGACATTATAGTCATTATTGTTCCAACATTTCGAATTAGCCTTGCATTTGTCCCATGTCGTATAGGCAGAATTTCGCATATATGCCTCTCCGACCTGAAGAACATTTCCGCCCAGCATACCATGACCAAAATATGCGACTTTATTTACAACTTTCTCCATTTCCATACGAACAGGAGTTCCACATTCAGCAGAATATTTGTCCGCATAAGCAGAATACGGACTTCCATCAAGGCATTTCGAAATTTCCCCACTACTCAGCCCCCAGTAATCAACAACCATCGTTTTCCCATCAGAAGAATTCAGTATCGTAGAACTTCTATGTGGGTAGCTAAAAATAGCAGGTATTTTCAAATCATAATCATATGAGAGTGCCGAAATTATATGGGGTTCAATTCCGATTGACAAGCAATATTTTGCGTAATATTTTGCTGCTGTTAATGAAAGTCGAAGAGGCCTATCAGAATTATCGCGCCGGTAGCCAGTTATCACATAATCAATTCCATTAAGTATTCTGAAATCTAGCGGGAAAACAATTCCATCTTGACTTTCATTAGCTGGAACACTAACAAATTCAGAAAATCGAGTTCCTCTTGAAATGTCTTGATCAGCGCTAAGGGAAATCTTTCCATCGATCATTGGCTGAACTGTAACAGCAACTGTAGATGGAGAAATAACGCTAATGCTAGAAGCATCTTTAACGAGACGGCCATCAAAGCTCATAGATTTTTTAGTACCGGAATGGATATTTATTGTATCCCCAGCATTTTCCTTCAGCAAAACATCATGTATTGTGCCCACACTAGAATTGTAACTATTTTTTCGGTAATCACTCTCTTCATGCACCAGTTCACCTAGTTCATCCAATCGCACAGATGCCACTATCGCATTCGATACTTTTAATTGCCCAGCATCTTGAGATGCATATGGAAAGGAGCACCATAATCCATTTTTAAGTAATTTTGAAAAATCATCGGAGCCTTCTGTCACAACATTATTAGCAGCATCTGCCCCAAAGGAATAATTTGACACGTCAACAAATTCATTATCTTGATTTTTCAAATACGCATGGATACCATTTTTCGCAGTTATCTGGATAGAAGCCGATCCTCTATCTATTACATTCTGCGGCACAGCTTCTACAGGCATTCCTGCATAATAAAAATTGATAGGGATTTTTTTCCACATTTTCAAGAATGAAAAATCCGTTTTTTGTGGTGCATGCTTCACAATAATCTGAGGGAAAAGCCATCCCGTATCTCTGCTACAGGCGATCATATCGATTCCGTTTTCATTCAAATTATCACCTTTTAGATTTACATAAGAGAACACATCGCCTAAGTTATCTACAGACGCGCTACCTTCAATTAGAGATGCAAAGCCGCCATACACCCCTTCACCAAGGAGGCTACTTAAATAAGTCCAAATTTTTCTTCCATATATGCCTTCAACCGTATCGATAACAGATTGAGCAGATACATTGGGAGAAACTTTATGACTTACCGACAAAGGTCCTTTTGAATAGCCATAGATTATCGACACTCCATTCCTTTTGTGACATTCATAAGTTCCTACGCCAATTGATGAAAACTTCCCGAAATTATTACACGCAATAGAATTCATCAAAACATCTCCATCAGCCCCAGAGATACTGTACACTGAAGCCAACTGCGGACTTAAAGAGAAATAATTAAACCACAATCCATCAGACACTTTTATTGAAATGGGTTGCACTTTACAATCAGATTCTGCACACATTTGTATGGGACCTTTTTTGTCCCCATATACCTTCCAAGGTGTCGATTGCTTCACACTATTTGTTAACCTGTAAAACAGGTAATATGGAGCACCTCCCTTTGCATCCCAGCTCATGTTGGCATAACCGGAATTAGAGATGATATTAGCGGTTTGGTACACGAGAGCATCGCCGGTACTCGCTTTCCCTACGACTGCCGAATTATCTATAATCTTTGTCGATGCTATAAATGCTTCAAACTTACAGCCTGCAACTCCAGAACCATCGGAATTTATTGCACTTACAACAGCAGAAGAAATACTGAATTGCGCAGAAATTTTTTGGTTTTCCGCCACAACTGAACTGACATTTATCGCATCACTAGAGCACAATCCACTGAAGCTGCCAGTAAATTCACAATACGTTGAACTCGTTGCATCCTGAGCGTGAAGGATACTTCCTCCAAGCAGAAGGACACCAGCAACTAAATTATGAATTGTGCTCATGCTTCCTACCTCACCTGTACCGTCGGAATCGTCTTAATCCCGTCCGATTCAATAACAATGCCTCGGTAGTCTGAGGAGACGGGGCGTCCCATCAGATCGACACGAGTCTTGGGAATAAATGTGTTGCGCAACTTCTTGACAGACGAAATTCCTGTCGTCGCGTCTTTCGTGTATTCAAATGATGCACTTTGTGTCGGATAGCCTGTCACGAAAGTGGCACTAATAGCCGTATCTCCACTATCGGCCGCCACAACTACATTAGCTGCATGATTGTCATACTGTATTATTCTCTGTGCAGGAAGGTGCACGATATACCCCGCACCATATGCCGCTTGAGAAATTTGGTTAACTTTAAAGTTCACCCCAGCAGGTAATGATTGCCAGACATCTGTTATGCCATCAAATCCAAAAGCACTTGGGGTTACTCCGAGACGACTTGAGAATCCAGTGTCTGGAGTTACAACTTTATATATTGGACTAGCAATATATGGCTGATTTTTATACAAGCCATTGTCATTCAAAAGTCCTGCATGATCATAGAGCAAATTGGCAAGCTCTACCGAATAGTCCGCCAATAGAGTTGCCTGGGAATATCCCAAGGAATCCATGGCTTGGGAAAACCATGGTGCTTCAGTCATACTTTTTGTATCCAGCCATACATGCCGGGAACGGTACTCCCAGATCTTCCGAATAGAGCTATCTCCAAAGACCTTAGCGAACTCACGCACGAAGGCATGGTTGCTGTAATAATGGCTGCTACCAGTCGCAAAGGCTCCCGAAAAACCACCGCTTACAAACTTCGGAAGGTACGTCCAATGGTGGTAGATCTCCGGATAAGCTCGAATCTCGAACCAAACCGCACACATTTCATGGAATGCGTATTGATAGCCATATTCATAACCAAACTCTATCGTATGGAAGAATTCGTGGGATACCGTGACCTTCCACCCCTTATAGATATCCGCTGCCGTAGAAAAATCGTAAAGAATACCGCTGGACACTTGTTTGCTGGAATCACGAATCGGCTTAGTGGAATTATAGATGAAATCATTTTCCAATAAAACCTCGCACCCAAGGCCTTTAGAATCCAGACTAGGGTCTGTAGACATGCCCATGGTCGCATCATTCCATGGCGATCCTTGGTTTGCCATTCCGACATCGGCAACTTCAATTGGCATTTTCCCCGTTGGGGTCGCCTGTTGATAATAAATCGTCGTCGACATGCCCGTTGGTGACTTGTACTTCAGCGTATCTACCGCCAAAGCCCAACTTCGCTCCGCATAGGCACCGATCGAATCGATGGCAACGGGAACGCCATTGCCATCCACTGTCGAAGAGCCATAGACGGCATTCTCTCCGCTCGTCTGATAGTAAATGGCAAAGTGAGTGGTCTCATACTTGTAGACCGTACCAGTGACGCTCGCGGCCCGCCCTGCAGCCAGCAGCTTTGCCTGAGCCGTGGCTCCCAACCCAAGGAATAAGGCCAAGGCGATCACCTTGCACACATTGTTCAGCTTGGTCATGTTCAATTCCCCCACTGCACTGCGTTGTTCAAAGGATGCGAATCCAGAATGCCCAGTTGGGCGGCTTCGGACGTTTCGGACCAGGCCTTCCATTGCGTTCCTGTAGGCACTTGGCTCATGAGGAAGGATACGTCTTCCCACTCTCCCGGATGCAAGATTCTGGTGGTGGCGCTGGTCGCGCGCAGCACGCCAGCTTGCGCCAGATGAATCGGGATGCCTGCCGGCACGTCCACAGTGCCTGCATTGGCGATCCGCAACGAGAACCCGTTGCCGGCAAGCAAGGCCTTGGGGGCCGAGACGGAGATGTCGGAGCAGCCACTTACCAAACGGGAGATGGCTGCCAAACTGGAAACGGTTCCCTGCCTGGCGCAGGAAGACGAACTCCACAGAAGCTCGCGTTGTCCAGACCAGACTTCCACGCAGGAAGACTTCACGGCAATGGAGTCGACCAGTCCTTCATCGGCAAGATCCAAGGCCTGGCTTGGAGCGCTGCCGCCGTCCCAAAGGCGTTGGCCGGTGCGCGACCAGATCTCGTTCCCGGCCACGATCTCGGGGATGCCGTCGCCCTGGACATCGCGCACGGAGATGTCAGAGAGGCTTGCCACGCTTGTCGAAGCGCTCCAAAGCGTATCGCCCCCTTGACGTGCCAGCCACAGACGCCCCGAGCCGAGCCACAGGAACTGAGCACTGTCCCGACCATCGATGATGGAGTCGCCATTGCTGTCCCACAACCTGACACCCAAGGCCTGCGAGAGCCCGGGGAACACCGAGTTTGTCGGTGCCGTCAAGGAATCGGCAGCAGCACTCCATGTCGCCTTTAGGTGCCGTCGACAAGGGCTCGGTCCGATGGCGACATGATCTCCTGCATGGAATTCAGGAGCGTAGGCTCCCCCGTCGATCCAGGCGAAGAAGAGCTCTTCCGGGAAGCGACGCACCGTTCCCGAAACGGGGAACTCCAAGACGGCCGATTGTCCGGCTTCCAAGCGAGGAAGGGTCTGCACCCCTAAGGAGGAATCGGTGCCGGCATCGTACTGGTAGTTGCCATTGCCATCGCGGAACAGCACGGCACTGAGTCCGCTCGTGAAGGGCGTCGCCCCGTGATTCTTGATCGTGAGGCGCACCACGCCTTGGGTTGCCAACGTCACGGCATCCACCGTGACGCTGTCGGCATCCAGCAAGTCGGCCCGCAGATCGGAAAGGGTCCAGTGCTTGGAGATGACCACCGCCGCGCTCGAGCCGCTGGAGGAATCGACGGTCTCGACCACCTTGGTGTCGCCAAGACCCAGCACCGCGCTGCCCAACGATCCATAACGATCCAATCCAAGGGGGGAAGTCTCCCCCTCGGCTCCGCCTTGGCCACAGTGAAACGGCACGGAGCCAAGGCTACGCCTACCCCCTCTGCGGGGGGAGCCCCCCGCAACGCCCCCCGGAGTCTCTGCGGAATCTGCTCCCAGAAAGGGAGGTTGATATCGAAACAGACGCGTTCCGAAGGCAACACCATGCCACGACAATGGCAATGGGTATTTTCTTCGGTTTATCGCGCCGATTTCGGACACTCTTTAGTCTCCTTTAGGGGGCCTAGTCAGTGGTTTTGTTGTCCTGCGGACGCCGGGCGGGACAAACTAAGTGATAAATCACACCGAAACATTGTGCCGTTTATAAATGTATGCGCCTATGTCGCAATGATTATCAATTCAGCGCCGAAGCAGGTTTCGAAGAATATGATCCAAGGGATTAAAATACATTCGGATCAGGTTCTGGAACATCTAGGCACGTCCCAGAAGGATGCCACGTACATCCGCAACCAATTAAACTACAAATGCGATCAATAAATTGACCCATAATTTCTGATGAGCCATCCCTAGAGTCATACAAATACCCTATAGAATCATCAATCCAGAGCGCTATCTGTCCACACTGCATTGAATTATAGAATTTCATCGTCATGCCTTTATT
>Ga0302215_10003450_pt1 | contig 10589 bp, 7 predicted proteins | sample II_Fen_N3_1_FD_194580 | JGI IMG/M metagenome (GOLD analysis project Ga0302215, IMG submission 194580) | Peat permafrost microbial communities from Stordalen Mire near Abisko, Sweden - II_Fen_N3_1 | ecosystem: Environmental > Terrestrial > Soil > Wetlands > Permafrost | place: Sweden: Abisko... | reverse complement strand
TTATCAGCAATAACAACAGCACAATATAAAGATAAAGGCAAAAAAAAAGGTTACATACTCGGAACTAGAATTAGTGTTCATCTTGGATTAATCAATAAATTTTTACCTGAACTATTAGAAGACTTTTTTTAGAGGAACATGATTCTGACACTAAGATCTAACTTGTCTTGAAGCAAGTTTAATTAATGTCTAGACAAAGCAATTCAATTTCTTTACTGTAAATTAATTAAGCTTGTAGTTGGGCGGGAATTAGTTTCATAATTTGGGAACATCTTAAATTTGTAAACGGTAATAAAATACAACTCAATATCACAAAACCATCGCATATATTTTTGCGAATTTCCATGCGATTTGCATAGATATAAACAATTGCATAGAGGGTATAAACAATTTATCTACAAGGCTAAATGACGACATAATGACGGAAAATGAAAGAATAGAAAACATACTTCAACAACAACGTAATCTAATTGATGAATTACTAAAACGAGTGAAAAATTCTGAAGAAGAAATATCTAGAGATGAACTCCAAGAAATATTTTGGTATCGCTTGCATCCATTCTATGAGGATTATTTAATAAAGAAACTTGACGAAATAAATAATCGTCTAATGGAGACAAGCTTTCAATGTAGATATTCAGAAGAAACTGAGGTAATAATGAAAATGCTGATTGCTCCAAGATCGGGGCAAGTAGATACTAAAGAAATCAGAAACACAGGTCTTAAAGAAATCAGAGACTTTACGAAAGATGCTGAAGAACTAATAATTATTGATCCGTATATTTTCGGTGGCGAAATAGACAAGGCTTCAACTTACATCGAAGAATTTAAAAGATGCTCTAGAATTGACAACCAATCAATAAACAAAATTCACATTATCTACAGCTCTGGACACGGTAACACATCAGCCATAAAACACGGAATAAAGAAACTTGCAAGTGACAATAATTGTTTCTTAAGAAGTTACGATAGTGACAAAATACACGACAGAATTTGGATTAAAGACAAATCAGAAGCTATTATTGTTGGAACTTCTTTTGGTGGAATTGGCAATAGACTTTGTTTCATTTTAGACTTACCAAAATATGACTTAATGCATTTATTAGATTACTTAACAAGGGAATATTTCACATCGACATTTAGTTAAAACGCAACTACAGTAAAAAAAATAAAAATCCCATCAGGTAACAATAATTTGGTTAAATGGTAGGTTTAGTGCTAAATCATTAGCATTTATTATTGAACCTTTGTGCTTCGATTCCTACCACTTCTCCACGCTGCAAAATGTTATGCGGCATTGTAACGACAAACCAACATATAATAAAAGAACAATGAAATTATTTATTTTAGGAAACGGCTTCGATATAAGTCATAAAATAGCTTGCAAATACTCAGATTTTTACGCTTATCTAGATAAAAATAGAACTGATATTTTAGAGACAATGGAAACTTTTTATTCCGTTGAAAGCGATTCTGATTTGTGGTCTGATTTTGAAACTAGTTTAGAAAAAGATATTATTTATGATTCAATAACTGATATTATTGGTGAAAACAGTCCAAATTTAGCTTCAGACGACTTTAGAGATGGTGATTGGTATGATGCACAAATTTATGTTGAACAAGAATGTGAGGAACTGTTAAAAAATATAAGAACTGGCTTTGAAGAATGGATTAACTCGTTAGAGATTAAAGAAGTTAAAAGAAGTTACAAATTGGATAAATCAGACTATTACATCACATTTAACTACACCGAAATTTTAGAACATACCTACAGAATTCCATCAAGCAATATTTTACACATACACAATAAAGTTGGCGAAGAATTGATTTTTGGACACGGAAAAAAATCTGATGATTTCAATGTTAGACAAGCGTTATATGGTGACGAAAATGCCTTTCTTACAATCGATGAAGATGGTAATGTAGAATCTGGAGAAGTAGGACACGAAAAGTTTGCAGAAAATGCAGTTTCCTCATTTTACGATATGATGAGAAAACCAACTGAAATAGTTATAGAAAATAATTCTGAGTATTTTAATGAGTTAAAAAGTATTGATGAAATTGTAGTACTAGGTCATTCTTACAATCAGATTGATTTTCCATATTTTAAAAAAATATCAGAAATAAAATGTAATTCATTAAAATGGACTTTATACTATTATTCTGAAAATGATAAACAATCAGCAAAAGAAATAATGCAAGAACTTAATATTAATGAAAGCTTATTAACTTATAAGCATTGCACTGAATTACAAATTGAAGATACTCAATTAAAGCTATTTTAATAATAATCATAACATAAAGTCGCATAATAAGGGTTTCCCAATAGTGGTGCGAAACAGCAATGTCCAACAACAAACCTTCAATTATACTTTTGTGCAAGATTGAATATTTTTGCTTCGATTACTCGAAACATTTATAGATTAAATTAAATCGCAAAAACAATAAAAATGGTATTTTAGATTTTAAATAATATAGAATAATCTAGCAGAAATAACTATGGAAGAAATCATTAAGGAAATTAGTAGATGTGCGATTTTACCTTTTCAGAATATAGCAGAAAAAGGAGTTAAGAATACGAAAGAATTTTATTTAAATTGTGACGAATTAGAAGATTTCAATGACAGTGATATTAGAATTTCTGAAAAATATAAAACTATGTTTACTGCCCTGAAAATTGTTGAAGGACCCTGTCTATATTATTTTGAAATATTATCTGAAAATTTACCTTCACAAATCATCAGCAGAATTAAAGAATACGCAATTTCTGAAAATTCCAAATCAATTCCAGCAATAAAAAGAACTATGTAGGTAAAGTAAAACGCCATTTTTGGGGAAGATTAATTCAACATTTAGGATATTATAAAGTTGATAGAACCCAAGGTTTACAACTATATTACTGGACAAAAAAATTAAATCTAAATTTAAAATTAGTTGTTTACGAGTTTGAACCCGAAATGATTGATTTAATGGAAGTATTAGAAAATGATTTGGCAAAACGGTTAAAACCAATTTTAGGTAAACATAAATGAAAAGTTTAAAATATTGAAAATTTTTACAAATCTCAAAAAACAATACTGATGCTACAATACATATTCACAATTAAAGAAATCGCTCTTTTAGAAATTTCCGTAATCTAAATTTTTAAATGTAGGTTTCAATAAGTAAAGTTTTTAGCATTCATTTCCCAGTTAATATATGAGACAATTACCAGCATTCTCGGCTCAATCGAAAGAAAAAGGTCGTATTGAAATGATTATTAAAGAAATCACAAAACAAATCTTAATCTTAGATGATAAATTTAATGACATTGATAAAATCGTTATAAATTATACCTCAGGAAAGAATGAGGTAACAATGGATGAAATTGGAATCTTCCTGAATGCGTTTGAAAATCTAGTTCCGCACGAAGACTTTTTTTTCGGTATAGGGTCAGACGAAAAATATGATGATAATTTACTAAATGTATCTGTTTTAATTTTGTACAAATCAATAGATAATGATGAGCTATTTGACTTTTATACTCAATTAATTACATCTAACGCTGAACAGATAGTAGTAACATCACCAGAAGATATTTTTAGTAGAATACAGCTTAATGTTATTCAAGAATTTAAAAATAAAACTAATCTAAAATCAGTAATATTATCTGAAGATAGTAGAATAGTAATAAATGAGGTAAATAAAAGGCTAATAAGAGATCTTGCAAAAACTCCAGAACTAATTTACAAATTAACTTCTAGACAATTTGAAGAGTTAGTTGCAGAACTCTTTATACAAGAAGGATATGAAGTGGAACTAACAAAATCAACTGTTGATGGAGGAAAAGATATTTATGTAGCGAAGACAACAATATTTGGGCAATTCTTATATGTAGTAGAATGCAAAAAGTATAGTCCAGAAAATAAAGTAGGTGTAAATGTTTTGCGCTCACTTTACGGTGTTGTACAAAATGAAAAAGTAACTTCCGGTATAATAGTCACATCATCATATTTTACTAAAAACGCACGAAATTTTCATCAAAATATTAAGCACCAGCTTCAGCTTAATGATTTCAACAATCTTTGTAAGTGGCTAGAGCCTAATTTAATATATTAATAAATACTCATTTATTTTAATTATTTACTTTTTGTAAATGTTGACATAAGCAAGAATCTCAAAAAATTATACTCATGAAAGACCCTATACTTTTCAAATTATTTAAAAACTTCGTCTTCGAAATATATCCATTACTGAATTCTGCTTTAGATAAAAAAATTATTAAGCCGAAATATGACAAATGTCCAAGCTTAAAACACAAAAACAATTGGATGCCATCAATTAGTTTATATAATGCAATTCACCCCTTCAGAATATACGAAGATTCAAAAGAGTTTAATGAAGATCGAGATTCTCAAAAATATAAAATCCCAGATGATGCATCCGCAATTAGAATGGTAATCAACTCAAAGTAAATTTTTATGAAAAATTGTAAAATATGCAACTCTATAGCTGATAAAACTGGATCTCATATTATTCCTCATTTTCTTTTGAAACGAATTGATTCTGATCACAAGGGTAGAGATAAAGAAATGGGATTTGTTATTTCAGAAAAAAATCCTTCTTCCTATTTTGGTAGAGCTACAAACATTGAAATATTGCAAAAAATATATGGAGAGGTCGATGATGACAGAATTGCTAGTAATTCAATTCCCTTGGTAGAGGATTATATATTATGCAGCAGATGCGAAGCTGAATTGGCAAAATTAGAAAATAATTATTCTGCTAGCATTTCAAAAAATGACCAACCTATTGGAATTAACTATTCAAGTGGAATCGATTCTCAACAGGCATTATTGTTTTGGATCTCTATCTTTTTTCGACTTAGTATATCAAAGAATTCAGGAGTAAGCTTGCTATCCGAAGATGAGGATTTATTACGAAATATATTAAATGATTACTTTTCCAAAAAGCAAATCACTTCTGACATCAAGCAGATAAAATATAAATTAATGAGAGCTCAAAATGTACCAGAAAAAGCAAGTACCCTCCTTCACATAAATCCGGAATCTCAAAATCCTTATCTACTAGTATTGGATGAATTTATTGTTTATCTATCACTAAGTATTGATGTGGAAAATAAGGATTTTTACGGATTTAAACTTCCGGTAAAAGAGGCAGAAGAAAATAGTAATGTTGCAACAGAGGAGAAAATATTAGCTATTACCAATGATACACTTCTAAAGCTAAATGGACACTTCCATACCAAAGCTGCTGAATCTTACCGTATTAATTTATTCTACGAATGTGATCAATTATTTCAAAAAATGAATTTTGGTAACCATATGCCTGATAATTTGAAAGAAGAAATCTTTAAAATACTGGCAAGTGACGAAAAAGTTTCCTTTGGAGATAAATTCTCTATAAAACATAGGGCAGAAATTATAGCTACAGTACTACAGCAGTACATTAAAGAAGCAACCTCCAAGAGATAGTATTAAATGATTTTAATTAGATAACAAAAGAAAATCAGAGAATAGTAAAAATTAAGAACAGTTCTATGAAAGAACTTAACGAGGAATAAACTTAAATTTTAATAACCTTGATCGAATTAACCGATATATTTACAGTGATTAACTCTTATTAAAAACTAATCTAGTCACGTAAGATTTAAACAACACTTTCGAAGTTTGCGGAGAAAACAACGCTGACAATCAATTTTATGAGCCTTAAAGCGTCCTGTCATTGCGTTTATCAGTATAGGGCAAACCCGAAATTTTGATTTCAGAAAGAAAGACCGTCATCAAAGCAAATACAGCCTGCCTCTTCCTCATGGTTCAGTACTCATTATGAGAGGAGATCTGTAGGAAAACTGGGAAAATAGGATTGCTAAATCCGCAATATTAATGAAGGAACGTATTAATTTAATTTTTAGATTTATTATTTAGTAATTTTATTTTAACAAGACTACTAATAAACCATTTTGATTTTTAACTAGATAAGCCAATTCAGTACATGAGTTCTCCAGATTACTTTCATAATATTAGAAAATATTTATTCAGTTACGCCGATCATCTAGAATATACTAATTCATTAGGATTAGGTGACTATGCAATTTTCTCAGAAAATTTATTTAAAAATATACTAAACTTAGTATTTGACTGGAATTTAATCAATGCTAACTCTGAAAAGAAAAATCAAACAAGCTATGACCTAATTTCAAAATCAAAAAACATTTATATACAAATTACGTCGAATAAAAAATTTAAATCAAAATATGATCGAAGTATAGAATCGTTTAAAAATATTGGTAGAGACGATGATCGCTTTATAGTTATCTTTATCTCCAAAAAAATTAATTCAGATATTCTTGAATCTAAAAAGTTAGATGGTGTTGTCTATGAGGCATATGATTTAACTAATCTATTAAATATTATTTTTTACGAATGTAAAGACCCTGGGAGATTGAAGACAATTAATGATCTTCTTGAAGAAATGATTTTACCCATACCATATAAATCTTCATCTACCCACTCAACTGATGCCTTATCTTTAGATAGACTACCAGTACAGAAAATCAAAGATATTACATCAAAAATTTATATCAATAGAATCGAACTAATTTCTCAATTATTTGGTTTTGCACAAAAAGATAACGGTTTACTAATTGGCGGCCCAGGATATGGTAAAAGTTTTATATTAGAAGAACTACAAAGATATTGTAGAGATCAAAATATACCCTGCTTCATTATAAGGATTAATGATTTAACAGAGGGAGATAATGAAGAAATTGGAAAAGAACTCAAAATAGATAAAGAATGGTTAAGTGTATTGTCAAATTTGGGATCAGAAGATAATTATCCGATATTAATTTTTGATGCTTATGATACTGCCAAGGATGAAAAGCTAAAGAGTAATGTATTAAAATTGATAAAAAAATCGATAGAAGAGCTTAGAGATTGGCGTATAATAGTTAGTGTTAGAACTTATGATGCTACAAAATCAAGGAAACTCCTTGAACTCTTTCCTGACGGTGAAATCACCAATCAAGTTTCAAGCAGAAATTTTTCAATACCAGAGTTGTCAGAAAAAGAAGTTGAAGAAGTATTTAGCTCGATTCCTGGCTTGGAAGGAATTTTAAATAAGTGCAATAACGAATTAAAACGGTTATTTAAGATTCCCTATTTTTTGAGGTTGTTCTACAGAATTCTAACTGAAACTGAAGATAAGATAAACACATTTTTAGCTATTGAAAGTGAAGAACAACTATTGAATATTTTTTGGGTTAATATAATTGAAGACAGCTCAGATAAAGATTTGTTAATAAGAAAATTAACTTTAGAGCTTACAAATAGCTCAAGTTTATCTTGTGAAAAATATTCAATAGTAAATGAACAAAATTTCATTGTCTTTAACGAACTTGTAAGTTCTGGTGTTTTAGAAGAAGTTACTATTTTAAATCAAAAGATTTCTTTTACCCATAATATACTCTTAGATTTTGCAATTTCTAAATACTTGTTAAATACGAATGCTGAAAAGCAGATAGAATTTGTTTCTAAGAATGAGAAAATACCATTTATCTTTAGGCAGAGCTTCATTTATTTTTACACTAAATTATATAAAGAGGAGAATAAAATTTTTTGGACTCACTATTTCAGTATAATAAAAGAAAACACTCCTTTATTTAGATTACTCCATCAAACCTCATTGATTTATGTGTTGGTTAATTCATATAATTCGATTGAAGAGCTAGACGTCCTTTTTAATGAAAAAGATTTTGATAAAAAAGGAGAAATAATAAAAAAACTGCTTGAGGGTATTAGATTTTTAACTAAAGGAAATGTTAGAGAAAAAGACGTCGATTTATTACTAAGAATCTCTTCCAATCTGCATAAAGTAAATCTATGGGAAACAACTGTGCTTATCGAAAAAAGTATAGAACAATTTTCTTTAACTAATAATTTATCTTTTATCAGTATTCTTTCTGATGCAAGTTGCAATTGCTTCGGTTTTGTATGGGAAAACAGAAAACAGCCCCAAAATAAGATTGTTTTTGATAATAATGGAGGTATTAGATCAATTCAAAATATATGTAAAACTTTACCATTTAATATTAAAAAGGCAAAAGAGATTTTCAGCAATATACTGTCATTGCTAAATGAAAGTGATTTCCCTATCAGCTATTTCGCTGAATTGGCGGATAATATTTTGTTGATTCACAGCCATGACAAAGAGGTGGCTGCTCATATTTATAAATCACTTTATTTTCACACAGAATTAAGTGATAAAAAAACAAGTTTTGGGAACGGAGTCGTTTTAAATCTTCAAAGTAATCGGAGACAAGATTATGGAAGAGTTCATTATATATTGGAAGAAAAGTTTAAAGAGCTTTTAAAAGTGGACTTCGAATTTTCTATGAAGTTGGGGATTGAAATTTATAATAATGTTAAGAGGGATGGGCGTGAAAAGTTTTATAAAAAAGCTAAATTCAAAATTGGTCAACAGAATTTAGAAATCTACTCAGATTATTCTCGATATGATTACGATGACGTTAAGGGACCGACATCGTACATTAATAAAATATTAGATGGGATAAGAGACAATCTAAGTAATGCAGATACATTTAAAGAGGGAATAAATCAAATTAATAAACTTATGCCGTTGTTGAAGAATGCAATGTTATGGCGAAGATTATTTCAAGTACTTAAAATGTTCCCTAATAAAATAAAAACAATGGCTTTTCAACTGCTAAGCAAAAATGAAATATATTTGTTTGATGAGTTACTTTATGAATCTGGTGAATTAATTAAGGCAATATGGACAAACTTTACTAATAGTCAAAAAGTGAAAATAGAAAAAGCCATTATTTCACTTTTGTCAAATGCTGAATATATTGGGAATCCCCGTATTTCTAAAAAAAGAGTATGTCAGGTTTTAAATTGCATACCTGCTGGACAAGCAGTTACAAAAGACACTATAGAAATACTTTCCGAGAACATCATTGCTCCAAATAAACCATTAGTGTATGAAGGCAATACACTTGCAGATGTTTCCTATCCATCTAGAGAAGAAAAAGCACAAATGGCGGGATTGGATTTAAATAATGAGGAAGAGGCTGCAACATATAAAAAAATTGAGGAGATTGAATCTTTTAATAACCGATTCGGTAATGTAAATGAGCTGCCATCGAAAGATGATTATATTAACATTATGAGCTATCTAGAAAAACTGTTTTCAGATAGTAGTAATTGGAGCGAGTATAAAAAGAAAAATGCGGAACAAGAAATCGCAAGGTTTGTAGGGATATTTTCTAGACTTGGGCAACAACTAAGTGAGGAAGAATACCTATTAATTAAAAAAATAACATTACAATATATTTATGATACTGACTACTATAAAGCTGAATATGAACATAGTGATTTGAATCAAATTATTAAGGGGTATGGTCCTAATGCAAGGAATGGTTCTATATCTACGCTAATTAGGATAATGTATGCTTTTAAAGAAAAGAATATTGAAGATGTAGTTTTATCATTGATGTTTGATAATGATTCAATTGTAAGGCATTATGCACTCAAAGGACTCCAATACTTTTGGAACGGTCGTAAAAATGATTACTGGGATACTGTTCGAAGACGAGGTGAAGGTGAATTTGATGGCAGATGCTTTTATGAAATCCTTTTGGCACTCTTACATACAGAAATATTGAAAGATGATCAAAATAATGTTGAAGATGTGACCTTTTTAATTATCTCAAAATTAAATAACTATAATAATAAAATAGCTTCAGAAATATGGAAGGTATTAGTTGTGATCATATTAAGATTAATTATTTACAATAATAGCTCTAAAGCTAAAAAATTAATTATTGAAAATATACATACAACGGAATTCTGTCATAGTGTCATATTTGAAATCATGAAGTTCATTGATCCTCACCATGAAAAAAATGACTATTCTAATGATCCCAAAAAACACGAAGAGGTTTTTAATATACTTGTAGAATTAATAACTTATAAATTTGAACAAATCAACAAAAAGCAATTAGAGCCTGATTATAATTTTGAAGACCTTACAACCATTGATTATATGACTCAGCACATGTACTTTATAATAGATCAAGGAAAAGGTGAAAACAAAGGTAATCTTGTTAGTGAAAGTAATATGTTGGCGTTCTATAAAAAAATTAAACCATTGATAGCTTATATTATCGAACAGTCTTTAAATATAGAATCTGGATATATGGTAGCTAACACTGGTTATTATCTTATGCAGATGCTTAATTTCTTATTTGAATTTGACCCCGAAGATATTTTGGATTTTTCAAATAGGATTGTCTTTTGTGCATCCAAGTCTGGCTTTACTTACGATTACATAACTTTAAAGGAGATCATGAAGTTAACTGATTTAGTTATTACGGATCATAAAGAACTGTTATATAAAAAGGATAACTTTAATAATTTAATTTCAGTATTGGATCATTTTTCAAATTCAGGATGGCAGGAAGCAATGGAGATGACTTGGCGACTAAAAGAAGCATTTTAGAATTTTTAACAGTGTAAATCTATACCAATATTTTTTAAACGATTCTAAACTACAATTGTACTTTG
>Ga0302215_10003448_pt1 | contig 10596 bp, 9 predicted proteins | sample II_Fen_N3_1_FD_194580 | JGI IMG/M metagenome (GOLD analysis project Ga0302215, IMG submission 194580) | Peat permafrost microbial communities from Stordalen Mire near Abisko, Sweden - II_Fen_N3_1 | ecosystem: Environmental > Terrestrial > Soil > Wetlands > Permafrost | place: Sweden: Abisko... | reverse complement strand
GGCTGAAGTAATGTATTCTACCCATTTGGCCAACTCTTCTACCGTTCCGCTACCTACGTTACCGCTAAGGTATGGCTCGGTGCCAAGCAGTTCACATAGGTTGAAAAATTCGTTTGTTCCAAAACTGTTGTCTTCAATAACGCCACCCCAATTGTTGTTTACAATTTTAGCGCGTTTTTCTTTCGGACCAATTCCGTCCATCCAATGATACTCGTCGGCAAAGCAACCGCCCGGCCAGCGCAATACAGGAATTTGAAGTTCTTTCAGTGCATTCAATACATCCGTGCGATAGCCTTTAGTGTTTGGTATTGGTGAATTTTCACCTACCCAGATACCGCCATAAATACAAGAACCCAGATGTTCTGCAAATTGTCCGTATATTTCCTTGTTGATTACATTCTTGCCCTGATCGGCATGAATTGTAATTTTAGAAACACCGGTTTGAGCAGCCAGCGTCATTGAGCCTATTAACAAGATGGAAAGAAGTGTATTTTTCATTGTGTTTGGATAAATTCCCAACCCCTAAAGGGGAGTAAGAGACATAATTATTAAACTTTATTTTATTTGAGAATAAACTAACCTAGTTCCCCTTTTAGGGGTTAGGGGTTCATTTATTGACCATAGTATGCTCCCGGTCCGTGTTTGCGGAAGAAATGTTTTTTTATCAGAAGTGGGTTCATAGTCAGATTTGGATTTACGCCGTAAGCAATATAGGCCATTTTACCAACTTGTTCCATTACCACTGCATTGTGAACCGCATCGTGTGCATTTTTACCCCAAGAAAATGGTCCGTGATTTTTTACCAACACGCCCGGAATATAATCAGGGTTTAAACCGTTGAATCTTTCTACTACTACGTTTCCGGTTTCCAATTCATATTCACCTTCTACTTCGGCTTGCGTCATGTCGCGGGTGCAAGGAATTCCATCGCTGAAATAATCGGCATGTGTTGTTCCAATATTTGGAATGTCACAGCCGGCTTGTGCCCATGCTGTGGCATAAGTAGAGTGGGTGTGAACCACGCCACCAATGTTTGGAAATGCTTTGTAAAATACAAGGTGAGTAGCTGTGTCCGACGATGGTTTTAGTTTGCCTTCAATTACGTTACCGTCCAAATCCACCACTACCATATCTTCGGCTTTCATGTCTTCGTACGATACTCCCGAAGGTTTGATAACGACTAAACCGCTGGCGCGATCAATGGCACTTACATTTCCCCAGGTAAAAATTACTAGTCCGTGTTTTACTAAGTCCAGATTGGCGTGAAATACTTCTTCTTTTAATGCTTCTAACATCTTTTTATTTACTATTTAAACAGTTACTATTTACTATTTTTTGTTTTGTAAGGTTTGAAATTACACTTAATCGACTAAAAATTTTTAAAGTGAGAAATGCAACCCCTGTTGAATCAGCTGATCGTACTTTTCTTTGTTGAACTTATAATAGAAAGCACCTTTCTTGGAGGAACTTTTATCTTTTTCGTCGAGTTTTTCCAGAATATCCATCGTCATGAGTTTCTTGCGGAAGTTTCGTTTATCAATGCTTTCCTGGTAAATTGATTCATACAGGCTTTGCAAAGTGGGGAGTGTGAATTGGTCGCCCAGCAAGTTGAACCCAATTGGTTTTACGGCTGCTTTCCGTTGCAAAATTCCGATAGTGTCTCTCACCATTTTGTTATGGTCGAATACCAGTTCGGGCAGTTGCGTGAGTCGTACCCAGCGTGCATCGTATTTTTCGGCCAATGAAGTGTCAAATTCATCGATATTTACCAGTGCATAATAGGCTATTGAAATTACACGTTCACCAAGGTCGCGGTTAATTTCGCCATAAGCACCAACCTGCTCCATAAAAATATCCTTGATGCCCGTAAACTCACCAAAAATGCGTTTTGCAGCTTCATCAATACTTTCCGGTGCATTTACGAAACCGCCCATAAGCGACCAACCGCCTTTCAATGGTTCAATCTGGCGACGTGTTACTAATATATTGAGTTCGTTTTCATGAAAACCCATAATAATACAGTCGGCAGCAATAAGAAAGGTGTCTTTGTTCTGATAAAAAGTAGCAGTCATTTTATGTGTATAATTTACATTTATTTTTATTTGAATGTAAATTTCTTATTTTTAAAGTTATAGCTGTGTTTTTAAGCACGCCTTGGTTTCTGTTTTAAAACAAGTGTAAAGAAAACACTTGTATTTTAAAATTCGTGTATGTCTTTTTATGTTTTACAGCAGAAATTTGAGGAAAGTGTGCTGTTTTGTGTGCTGAAGGTATTGGTTTGTTTTACTGCACTTGTGGTTTTGACGGGGGAGAAAGAGGCGGTATCTTGCAGTTTTAAATAGGTGAATATTTAGGGCGTTCAAAAAAAACTTATTGAACACCCTAAAAAGTTTATTCCAGTTCCCGTATGGTTTTTGGGGAAACAGAACTTTGTTTTTTTTCGGGATTTTAGTAGTTGTATTTTAGTAAGTTAAAGAATAAACCACAAAAAATACCACAATTCACAATAGAAATTAATGCTGAAAGTAGTTTAAATCAGGTATTCTTTTTCGCAGCCAGACTTTATCAGTAATTCATTTATTTCTTCTTTCAGGTCGATAATTCTCATTTCTCTGCCAAGGAAATAACTATTTAATTCTTTGTATTGATGTAATGCTTTTTGCAATTCAACTTCCATTGCTTTGCGTTCAGAAATATCAATCATTGTTAGCAAACAAATGCTGCTGCTTTGAGATACCAAAGCATCAATATGCACATAGGTTGGTTTTTCGGGGGTTGATAGCAATAATAATTCGCTGGTTTGCTTTTGTTTACTGTGGAAAACTTGTTCGAAAAACTCATTAAATAACTTCATTGATTTCTGCGAAACATACAGGCCGAATCGGGTGTTTTTTAAATAAGCTCGATCTTTAGCGAGGATGTTAGCTGCCAAAAAATTCAAATCAACAATGCTTCCCTCTTCTGAAAGGCTGAGGTAGCCAGAAGGAGCGAAATCATACAGATCAGTATATTTCTCCATAGATGCTTCGGCTTGTTCACGGGCTCTGGTAAGCTCTTCGTTCTGCATTTGCAGCTCTATCTGGTGAACCTGTAATTCGTGAATAAGTTTTTGATGGTCAACTTTGCCAATAGTTTTAGTCACTTTTCTGTTATTCAATTCTTCTTCAGCTTTCAACCGAAATTCCTCTGAATCTGATTTGTTCTTCTCTTGTGATTTCATGTGTGATTTTTTAAGGTACTTTAGGGCTTGCATACCACTCTTTGAGAGTTATCGGTATTTCCTGTTTTCGTGAACCAATAGTTGATGATTCATGCTTTTCATGGCTTGTAAAGATTGTGTTCACGCAATAATTCAACCGTTTTTTTTAGTTCCATTTCCAATTTTTTTTGTTCGGAAATGTCAGTAATGATCATTAGGCATTTACTGCCATCTTCTGATAGTTTCGCATCAACATGCACACAAATTGATTTATCAACTGCATCTGTTTTGTGTAGTAAAATTAATTCGCAGCTTTCTTTTTCATTGAACATGAATGATTTGTCCATCAATCTATTAAAGGTGCTTAATGATTCATGCGAAATGTAGAGTCCGAAACGTTTGTTTTTTATATGGTTACGGTCGTTTCCAAACATGACGGCTGCTGAATAGTTCAATTCAATTATATCTCCGTTTTTCGATAGAGAAACGTAACCTGAAGGAGCATAATCGTACAATTCGACGTATCTCTCAATAGCTTCATAGGCTTGAAGATGAGCTATTTTCAATTCTTCGTTCTGCATCTCTAGTTCTATCTGGTGAACCTGCAATTCATGTATTAGTCTCAGATTATCTAACTCAACTAAATCAGAGTGGGTCGGTTTGTCATTTTTCAATTCTTCTTCTGCAATTAGCCGTAGAAGTGTTTCCTCATTCACAAATTTGTTTGGTTTTTTCATACGATAATAATTTTTAATGGTCGTATAGCTTGTTCGTCAATTGATGGACAACTCGCCTGTCAGATTTTCAAGCTTGTTTCATGGTTTGTATAGGTTGTGTTCACGGAGTAAATCCACCGTCTTGCTTAGTTCAATTTCCAGTTTTTTGGCTACGGTAATATCTATAAATGTTATAACCAGTCCATCAATTTTATCGTCAAATGTGCGATAAGGCATAATGCGGACATTAAACCAATTTCCTGAATTGGTGCTGATGGCAGTTTCTTTGTAAATCAGTGTCCGCAATACTTCTTTGGAGTGGCTTGCAATGTCAGGGTATTCAAGGTTATTTACCAAATCGGTAAACGGTCGGCCAATATCACTGGGTCGAAGTTTGACTATTTTTGATAATTGCTCTGTGAATCGACGGATATTCAGCTCTTTGTCCAGAAAAAGTGTAGCGATGTCGGTGCTGTTGAGCAGATTTATCATGTCATTATTAGCTAATATAAAATCGCTAATTTTGCTCTGAAGTTCTACATTCACTGTTTGTAATTCCTCGTTTAAACTTTGCATTTCTTCTTTCGAAGTAGTCAGCTCTTCGTTAGTCGATTGCAGTTCCTCGTTGGTTGATTGCAGTTCTTCGTTAGTCGATTTCAGTTCTTCCTGCGAAGTCTGCATTTCTTCGCGTGTATTTTGCAGTTCCTCATTGGCCCGTTGAAGCTCATTTTCAAGTTCCTGTTGTTGTATTGACGATATTTTCCCGGTTGTTTTTTTTGTCTGATTCTCGGGAATAGGTGTTATGATGTCGGCGAAAACAATTATAATAGAACCTTTTAATGCTTCAGGTTTCTCTATTTGTTGTATACTGACATTCACATATTGTGTTCCTCCGTTTGTTTTAACTTTTGAGCTTCTTAATTCTACAGACTCGTAATTTTGCTTTGCTTTGCGGATAGCTCCCGTCAGCATGGTGTTTAATCCTTCGCGAGCCATAGCGTAAATGTTCATATTCGCTTTTCCGGCAGCCGGTTCAAGATATTTCCCGGTTTTTCCGGTAATATAAAGTATATCGCCCTGATCGTTGATCAATACGCTGGCCGGTGAAAATCGCTGAAGCAGTAATCTGTCGGCAAGTGTCTGAATGTTTTCTATTTCTTTCATCGGTTTTTGTTGAGCTTCAATCAGTGTGATTTTTTGTTGAGAAAATGAACTTGGGAAATTTGACAATTCGGGTAGTCTGGGTAATTCTGAACGTCTGAAAAACTTTAATTTAGAATCCATTAAGGTGAAAAATCCATTTCCGGAACTTTCGTTTTCAGCACTTCCTAATAACATGATACCACCCGGATTAAGACTATAATGGAACAAAGTCATTAATCTTTTCTGTAATTCAGGTTCCATGTAAATGAGCATATTCCGACACGAAAGGAAGTCCATTTTGGTAAATGGTGGGTCTTTTATTACATTTTGAGGAGCAAAAACCACCATTTCCCGGATGAAAGAATTTATTTTAAAACCGCCTTGATAACCCGTAAAAAACTGACTGATTCGCTCGGCTGATACATTGGCAACGATATTGGATGAATATTCGCCTTTTCTGGCTATCTCAATGGCGTCAACTTCCAGATCAGTAGCAAAAATCTGTAAACTGAATTTTTTTTCAAGTTTTATATTTTCATACGCTTCTTTAAAAATAATAGCCAGGGTATAGGCTTCTTCACCCGTGGAGCAGCCTGTTACCCATGCTCTAAAGGCATATCCGTTAGGAAACTCGGTAAACATACGGGGGAAAATTTCTGTTTTTAGTTTTTCCCATACGGCTGCGTCGCGAAAGAAATTGGTAACACCAATGAGTAATTCTTTGAACAGAATTTCCGTTTCTTTTGGATTTTCCTGCAAGAAGCGAACGTAATTATGAATTTTGTCAATCTGATGAACATTCATGCGCCTTTCAATGCGCCGAAACATGGTGTTTTTCTTGTACAACGAAAAATCATGTCCGGTTTGAGCGCGGAGTAGAATGATGATTTTCTCGAGATTACTTGTGTTTTTAATGTCGGTAATTAAATCGGAAGTGGCAACAGGAGTGTGTTTCAGGTATGCTGTCAGCTTTTCTGGTAATTTATTTACCGGAGCAACAATGTCAGCATGAATGGCATTTATCGCACTTCGGGGCATCCCATCAAATTTTGCATTGGTTGGTTCCTGTACCAGTGCTATACCATTCATTTCTTTTATTTTTATCAGTCCCTGACTTCCATCAGAACCCATTCCGGATAAGATTATTCCTACACTTTTTTCTTTTTGGTCAAAAGCCAATGATTTGAAAAAGTAGTCGATTGGAAGTCTTAATCCTCTGGATTCGATAGGTTCAAACAAAAACAATGCGCCTCGTAGGATGGACATGCTCTTATTGGGAGGAATCACATATACATGATTTGGTTTTAGAACCAGCTTGTCGGTTGCCTGAAAAACCTTCATAGTAGTAATTCGCTGAAGCAATTCGGGCATAATGCCAATGTAGTCAGGATCGAGGTGCTGAATAACCACAAAGGCCATTCCATTATCGGTAGGCATGTTTTCAAAAAACTGCTCTAATGCCTCTAAACCACCGGCTGAAGCACCAATCCCAATAATAGGAAAGTCGGCATTTGAAGTACCGGATTTTGTTCTGGAATGTCTTAGTGACTTTGTTTCCATTTTATTTTTATAAATGCGACAATGATAAAAACTGGCAAAAAGAAAAGTTGTGAGGCTGGCCGGGCAAAGGTCCTATGAGGGAAGAGGTTTTTGTGACTGAATAATAACTCCAGACTAATAGTTTACAAATATACTTATTAAATTATAGGTTTGTTATAAAATCTGGTTTATTTTCTGATTTTCAGAATAATATGTCATAATAGCCCTTCTGGAGTCAGCAAGATTAATTTGATGAATCAAAATAAAAGAATCAGTTGTCAGAATTCTGCGAAACTCCTATCGGATAGTGTCTTTTTTAAGACTGTGTATTTTGTTCTTCTTGTTTTTTTGAATTGACTTTGGGCTAATTTTCGGGTGGAAATCTGTCTGTAGGAATAATCTTGCTAAGGAAAACTGTAAGCGGACATCGACGAAACGTATTAAATGTTCATTTTTTGCTTGGATTCAATTTGATATTGAAGTTTTTTTTGAACTTTTTCTTTTTAAATAGGTTGTAGTAAATGAAAATTATATTACTTTTGCAGCGTCTAAGAAAAAAAGACAACATATTATGGTAAACCGATTTTTTACATATTTTTATTTTTACTTTTACTTTAGTAAGTGAGAGCAGGATATTATTTATGTAAAAAACTAACAATAAATTAATAATACATGAAAATCCTGCTCAATCGCGAGCAGGATTTTTTTGTTTTCTATCAACTATCAATTAGGAACTAATTATGAAACGAGTAGCTATTCAGGGTGGATTTGGAGCCTATCACGGTATTGCGGCCGAGAATTTTTTTAAGGGCGAAGAGGTGGAAATTATTCCATGTATTGCTTTTAAAGATATTTTTTCGGCTATCAAAAAAGATTCCAATGTGATTGGCATTATGGCCATTGAGAATACGATTGCCGGAAGCTTGTTGCCTAACTACGAATTGCTGAAAGAGCATAAATTGCCTATTGCCGGCGAATATAAATTGCGTGTTTCGCATTGTTTGGCTGCATTGCCCGGACAAACTATTCACGACATAAAAGAGGTACAATCGCACCCAATCGCCTTGATGCAGTGTAACGATTTTCTGAGTACGCTTCCGGGAGTTAAGGTGGTGGAGCACGAAGATACGGCTTTAGCTGCCCGTGATATTGCTGAAAAGAATCTGACTGGTCATGCTGCTATTTGTAGCGTTAGAGCTGCTGAAATATACGGATTGAATATTCTGGCTAAAGGAATTGAAACCAATAAGCGTAACTTTACCCGTTTTCTGATTTTTGGGAACTCGTGGGTAGTGGAAGAAATTCAGAAAGATGGTGCCATAAATAAAGCTTCCATCGTTTTTACTTTGCCTCATAACGAGGGTAGCTTGTCGAAAGTGTTGTCGGTTTTCTCGTTCTATGGCATTAACCTGACGAAAATTCAATCGTTACCCATTATTGGTCGTGAGTGGGAATACCAGTTTTATGTAGATTTTAAATTTGACGATTTGGAGCGCTACAAACAATCATTAGCGGCTATTAAGCCATTGATCAATGAATTGAAAACACTAGGAGAGTATCCGGAGGGAATAACACCGGCTGAATAATCAGAAGTAGGTAGTTTGTAGAAGATAGTAAAGAAAGAAATAAAAAAGAACAAAGATATGAACATCAAACCAGCCGAGAGATTAAATTCAGTATCAGAATATTATTTCTCGAAAAAATTGAAGGAAGTGGCTGAGATGAATGCTAAGGGCATGAATGTTATCAGTCTGGGCATAGGAAGTCCTGATTTGCCGCCATCGAAAGAAACTGTTGATGCACTAACAGCTTCGGCAGCTCAAGCTAATGCACACGGTTATATGCCCTATGTAGGTATTCCGGAATTGCGGAAGGCTTTTGCCGATTGGTATCAGAAATGGTTCAATGTAGAGTTGAATCCGGCTAACGAAATTCAACCACTTATTGGCTCGAAGGAAGGTATTTTGCATATATCACTTGCTTTTCTGAATCCGGGCGATGGTGTATTGGTTCCTAATCCGGGTTACCCTACTTATTCGTCGGTGAGTAACCTGGTTCAAGCTAAGGTGTTGACTTACGATCTGGACGAAAATAATAATTGGCAGCCTGATTTCGACGCGCTTGAACAAATGGATTTGAGTAACGTTAAACTAATGTGGGTCAATTATCCAAATATGCCTACTGGTGCCAGTGCTACTCCTGAATTGTTCGAAAAACTGGTAGCTTTTGGAAAGAAACACGGTATCGTTATTTGTAACGACAATCCATATAGCTTTATTCTAAACGAAAACCGGTTGAGTATTCTTCAGGTAGAAGGAGCAAAAGATGTTTGTATTGAGTTGAATTCGATGAGTAAATCGCACAATATGCCTGGTTGGCGTATGGGTATGTTGGCTTCGAACGCACTGTTTGTAGAATGGGTACTGAAAGTGAAGAGTAATATTGACAGCGGACAATTTAAACCAATGCAAGTGGCGGCCATTGCGGCGCTGAGTAATTCGGAAGAATGGCACCGTGAGATGAATATCGTATTGTACGGTCACCGCAGGAAGTTAGCCGAGGAGATTTTGAAAACATTGGACTGCACCTTTGATGAAAAACAGGTTGGTATGTTCCTTTGGGGCAAAATACCAACGAAATATGCCGATAGTGCTGAGTTGGCCGATAAAGTGTTGTACGAAGCCAAGGTGTTTATCACTCCGGGATTTATTTTTGGGGATAAAGGAAACCAATATATTCGTCTTTCGCTTTGCGCAAACGATAAAATGTTAACCGAAGCACTGGAGAGAGTGAAGAAGTTAGCCCCCTAAATCCCCCAAGGGGGACTTAAATGTGTAACAAATATAATTAAAATAATAAAAACTCATGCTTCAAAGTCTTCCTTGGGGGATTTAGGGGGCTTCAAGATTATGGAATTAGAATCAATTTTATTGCCAGGAGTAGATGCTAAGCGTCCGCTCGTAATAGCCGGACCATGTAGTGCGGAAACTGAAGAACAAGTAATGGAATCGGCACGTCGCCTGCATGCTCGCGGAATTAAGATTTTCCGTGCCGGAATTTGGAAACCACGTACCAAGCCGGGAGGTTTCGAAGGTATTGGCGTACAAGGTTTGCCATGGTTGCAACGTGTTCAAAAAGAATTAGGTATGTATACAGCTGTTGAGGTAGCTACAGCGGGTCACGTTCGCGAATGTTTGGCTCATGGTGTAGATATACTTTGGGTAGGTGCCCGTACTTCGGCCAATCCGTTTGCCGTACAGGAACTTGCCGATGCGTTGGAGGGTGTAGATATACCAGTATTGGTGAAGAATCCGGTAAATCCTGATTTGGATTTGTGGATTGGTGCTATTGAGCGTATTTATAATGCCGGAATTCGTAAGATTGGAGCTATTCACCGTGGATTTAGTACTTACGATAAAAAGATTTATCGTAATCTTCCACAATGGCACATTCCAATTGAATTGAAACGTCAGATTCCTAACTTGCCTATTATTTGCGATCCAAGTCATATTGGTGGAAAACGTGAATTGATTGCACCACTATGTCAGCAAGCCATGGATTTGAATTTTGATGGTTTGATTGTTGAATCGCACTGTCATCCGGAAAAAGCCTGGAGTGATGCAGCTCAACAAGTAACGCCGGAAGTGTTAGATTTGATTTTGAGTACGTTGGTGATTCGCGATATGACTCAATCTACTGAAAATTTATCAGCATTGCGTCGTCAGATTGATGAGCTTGATAACAGCTTGCTTGAGTTACTTGCCCGCCGTATGCGTGTTTCCGAAGAAATCGGTACTTACAAGAAAGAGCATAATATGCCTATTTTGCAATCGCAACGTTACGATGAAATTCTTCAAAACCGTATTTCTCAGGCTGAAAAAATGGGTATGGATGTTGAATTTATGAAAACTGTATTGGTGGCTATTCACGAAGAATCGGTTCGTCATCAACAGGAAGTGATGAAGTAAGTCAATAGTTCATAGTCAGTAGTCTATAGTT